>Ga0224512_10000157_pt1 | contig 73667 bp, 63 predicted proteins | sample SF_May12_sed_USG_4_FD_169103 | JGI IMG/M metagenome (GOLD analysis project Ga0224512, IMG submission 169103) | Sediment microbial communities from San Francisco Bay, California, United States - SF_May12_sed_USGS_13 | ecosystem: Environmental > Aquatic > Marine > Sediment | place: USA... | reverse complement strand
ATCGGCTGTTCTCGGCTCTCGTCGAGCTGACGTACCGCTGCAACCTCGACTGCTTCTTCTGCTACAACGACCTCGGCCTGCGCGGCAAGCCGCTGTCGCGGGAGCAGTACTTCGAGCTCTTCGCGGGCTTGCGCGAGCTCGGGGCCTTCAACCTCATCTTGAGTGGCGGCGAGCCGCTCGCCCACCCCGACTTCTTCGCCCTCGGACGCCGGGCTCGCGACCTCGGATTCGTCATCCGGATCAAGTCCAACGGCCACGCCCTGGGGCGGGACACCGCGCTGCGGATCAAGCGCGAGGTCGACCCGTTCGTCGTCGAGGTCAGCCTCCACGGCGCGACGGCGGCGACGCACGACCGGCAGACGCGCGTTCGCGGGAGCTTCGACCGGCTGCTCGCCAACATCGGCGAAGCCCGGCGAGCCGGGCTGAGGCTGCAGATGAACGCGACGTTGACGGGGTGGAACGAACACGAGCTGGAGGCGATGATCGCGCTCGCCAAGGGCCTGGGGATCCGCATGCAGATCGATCCCGAGGTCTCCTTGCGTGACGACGGAGATCGCGAGCCGCTCTCGATTCGTGCTTCGCGGCAGGCGGTGCAGCGGCTGTTCCGGTTGCAGGCCGACGAGGCCGCTCGAGCGGTGGGCGCCGGGCTCGAGGTCGCGCCGGAGGGCGACGGCCTGCTGCCCCACGAGGCGCCGGCGCCGGTGTCCGACGAGCCCGCCTCCCCGTCCGAAAAGCACTGCGCGGCCGGCTCGGCGACCGTCGCCGTCGATCCGTTCGGGTCGGTCTATCCCTGCGTCCAGTGGCGCCGGCCGGTGGGCAGCCTGCACGAGCGCGGGATCGAGCAGATCTGGCTCGAAGCGGCGGGTCTCGACGACGTGAGGCGGACGACCGCGGCGGTGAAGAGGAGGATTCGCGAAGAGGGGGGGGCGGCGGCGATGATGTCGTTCTGCCCCGGCGCCGCGGAGGCTCAGACGGGAAGTCCGCTCGAGCTCTATCCCGCGGCGGCGGCGCGCAAGGGCGTGCGAGCGGAGGCGCTGGCGCAGGCCGGCGACTGCTTGCTGCCGATCGTGGACTAGCTTAGGGTAGGATGTCGTTCTGAACGGGAGAGGCAGATGAAGCGCAGCGATTCCAGTACTCCGCGGGTGTCCGGCACGGAAAAGAAGGTGTATCGCCGTCCGGCGACGCTCTCGCGCGAGCGACTCGAGGCGCTGGCGGTGATCTGCGACACGGGCAAGGTCGATCCGCTGGCCTGCCCCGCGGGGCCGATTCAGTCCTGATCGGGGGCCGGAAACCCCGCCGCGGCCGGCTCAAGCCCCGAGGACGAGCCCCGCTGCGACGAGCTCGCGCAGGTAGGCGCACACGTCCTCGGCCAGGGCGTCCCGCGGCGCGTCGAACTCCTCGAACAGGCGATCGATGATCTCCCCCACGGTGCGGCGGCCGTCGACGAGCTCGAGGATCCTCCCCGCGACCTCGTTGAGGACCAGCGCCTCGGCAGCCTCCTGCCGGATGACGACCGTCTCGTCGTCCACGGCGCGAAAGCGCACGTCGGCGGCGCGCTCGAGCACGGCCCGATCGTCGATCACGCCGTGGCGGCCTCCAGCACCGGCCAGGGGGCGCCGCCAAGGGAGAACTCCAGAACGCCCGTCGGGATCCCGCGGACCAGGGACTCGAGGTTGTCCATGAGGACCGGCAGCCGGTAGGGGTCGCCGTTGACGAAGGGCGCGCAACCGAGGACCGCGGCGACCGCCGCGGCGGTGGAGAGCGGGCGCCAGGAATCGCGAGCCGCCTGCTCGATGCGGGCGAGCGCCGCCACCGGGAACGGCCCGACCCTTTCGTTGGTGGGCCCGAGCTCGCCGGCGAAGGGCATCTTCTCGACGAGGGCTGCGGAGTCGGTCGCCCGCAGCGCGTTGATGTCGTCGCTGAGCACGGCGCGGCCGCTCGCCAGGGCGAGCCGCGCGATGGTCGTCTTGCCCGCGCCGGAGGGCCCGAGAAAGACCCAGGCCACCCCCTCGCTGACGACGCAGGAGCTGTGCAGGATGGCGCCGCCGAGCTCCAGCAGCCGGTACGCCGACAGCACGCGGAAGCAGTTCTCGAAGGCCTCGAGGAACTCGCCGCCCGCGTCGAGTGCGGTCCACAGAGCGGCCGCCAGCCGAGGCTGCCAGCTGATCCGGGCCATCGTCTGGCTGCCGGCCACGTGGACGGACCGCTCGTGGTACTCGAAGTCGAAGCGGTTCGTCCAGCCGCGCCGATCGATCGTGACGAACTCGCTCGGGTCGGCGCGAAAGACGCGGAGCTCGGTGCCGCGTGCGCCGGCCGCTGGACTCGAGCAGCGCTCGCCGTACCGCCTGGCCAGCGCCGCGTGCTGGCCGGCGCTGAGGCCCTCGAGCAGGTAGGGCCCGCCGGGCAGCTCGACGGCCAGCCGCGCCTCGCCGGCGGGCAGGCCGGCGCAGCGGGCGGGGAAGAGCGCCGGCTCCGTCAGGAACTGGTTGCCGAACGCCATGGGCCGAGGGAGCGCCGGAGGGCGACGCGTAGGAGCTGGAGGAGCGAGCGGCAGCGCCGGCTCGCCCCCACCGCCGCCGGGCGGCCGCGGTGGTCGACGACCCGCCCGATGACGGCCCGGCGCGCGACCGGCTCGTCCTCCCGCGAGAGCCCGTCGCCCTTGGCGACGATCGACCAGCCCCGGCGGCCCGGGAAGTAGCCCAGGACCCGATGGACGAGCAGCCGTCCGTCCTCGCGGTGGAAGGCGACGACGTCACCGGGCCAGTAGATCCGTCCGCCACGGACGCGGATCCGGTCGCCGGTCTCGAGGCACGGCCGCATGCAGCCGCCCGCGACGATCATGCTCACGGGCTCGTGGGCGGCGATGTCGCGCAGGATGGCGGCCGTCCGGGCGTCGATTCTCATCGTCGGGCGCGGTGTCAGCTCGAGGCGGGACCCCAGGTGGGCAGCTGCAGCCGCCGGCCGGCCTCGGCTGCATCGAGCGGCAGGGAGAAGAGGAAGCCCTGGACCTCGTCGCACTTGTGCTGACTCAAGAAGTAGAGCTGTTCTTCGAGCTCGACGCCCTCCGCGACGACCGTCATGTTCAAGCCGTGGGCCATGTTGATGGTCGCCGTGATGATCGCCGCGTCGTCGGCGTCGGTCGTGATGCCGCGAGTGAACGACTGATCGATCTTGAGCGTGTTGAGCGGGAACTTCTTGAGGTAGCTCAAGGCGGAGTGCCCGGTCCCGAAGTCGTCGACCGCGAGGCGAATGCCCTGGACCTTGAGCTGGTGGAGGGCGGTCAGCGTCTCGCGCTCGTTGCGGACGACGCTGCTCTCCGTGATCTCGAGCTCGAGGAGTCGGGCGTCGAGGCCGGTGTCGTCGAGAACCCGGGCCACCGAGTTGACGAAGCCACGGCTGCGCAGCTGGCGATGCGAGATGTTGACCGTGACCCGGACGGGCGAGACGGCGGCGCGATTCCAGGCGTGACCCTGCAGGCAGGCCTCCCGCAGGACCCACTCACCGATGTCGACGATGAGGCCGGTCTCCTCGGCCATCGGGATGAACTCCTCGGGATTGCTCGGAGGCTCGCCGTGGCGGCGCCAGCGCAGCAGCGCTTCGAAGCCCACCAAGGTCTGGCGCCGCGCCTGCACGATCGGCTGGTAGACGACCTCGAGCTCGTCGCGCTCCAGCGCCCGGCGCAGCTTGTTCTCGAGGTCGAACTTGCGGCCCACGGAGGCGCTCATCGGATCCGTGTAGAACCTGAACGTGTCGCGCCCGGCCCGCTTCGCCGCGTACATGGCGGTCTCGGCGTTGCGCAGCAGAAGCTCCGCCGTCTCGCCGTCGGCGGGCGCCACCGCCGCTCCGACGCTGGCCGTGATGAAGATCTCCTGCCCCTGCACGACCAGCGGCTCGGCCAGCGCCCGGAGCAGCTTGCGCGCGGCCTGCGCCACGTCCCCGACGCGACCGAGGTCGCCGAGCATCAACGCGAACTCGTCGCCGCCGTAGCGGCCGAGCGCGCGGCCGGCGGTGTTGCCGCCGAGCGAGGCGTCGAGGCGCTTCGCGAACTCCAGCAGGACGCGGTCGCCGAAATCGTGCCCGAGGCTGTCGTTGATCTTCTTGAAGCGATCGATGTCCAGCAGGATGACCGCGACGGTGCGCGCCGCCTGCCGGCCGGAGATGCGCGCCGCGAGGACCCGCCGGAGGGCCTTCCGGTCCGGCAGTCCGGTCAGTTGGTCGACCCGCGGGGCCGAGGTGCCGGCCGCGGCTTCGGTCGCGAGCTGGCGGACCCGATGGGCGAGCAGGGCCGGGTCGGGCTGCAGCCCGATCACGTCGGAGGCGCCGGACGCCAGCGCCAGCTCCACGGCTCCCGCCGCCGCCGGGTCGACGAAGGCCAGGATGGCGACGTCGAGAGGGCGCCCCTCGTCCCTCAGATCACGGCACAGGCCCGCCATGCTCGTGCCGTCGGCGAGTGATTCGAGCAGTACGAGGTCGATCCCGCCGGCCCCGAGCATGGACAGGGCGGCGTCCTTGTCCGTGCAGACGACGATCTCGAGCTCGGGCAGATCCTGCAGCGCGCTCAGCGCCTGGCTCGACTCCTGAGCGGCGCAGACGAGCAGGAGACGGCTGCGCCGCTGGCGCTGCGCGGCGGTCCGCACCGGGGGCGGCGTCTCCGGGGTGCGGGGGCTCACGAGACGCGCTGCCTCTTGGCGCCGCGGCTACGCAGGTCGGTCTGGGCGGGGGTCGGTCGGGAGGTGACGAGCCGGATGCTGCCCTCGGCGCCGAGCAGCTCGGGGCGCTCGTTGATCATGACGAGCAGATCCTCGACCGGGGTCTCCTCGGTGTGCTCCGTTCCGAAGATGCCCGCCCACATGTTGGGGCCATGCCGTTTGGCGACGTAGAGGGCGCGGTCGGCGATGTCGACGACCTCTTCCCAGGCGTAGAGACGGGGGTTGGCGGCCACGAACGGATAGCAGGCGAAGCCGAGAGAGCAGGTCAGCTGCACCGGTTGCGAGGTGCCGATGTCGAAGAGGTGGTCGGCTACGGACTGGCGGATACGCTCCGCGAGCGCCTCGACGTGGGCGCGGGTGGCCTCCCGGGCGACGATCAGGAACTCGTCCCCTCCCCAGCGGATCAGGGTGTCGGAGCTCCTGCACGCCTGGTTGAGGAGATCGCGGATCTGGAAGAGCACGAGGTCCCCGGCCGAGTGTCCGTACTGGTCGTTGATCTCCTTGAAGCCGTCGAGATCGAAGAGGATGAACACGAAGGCCGAGTCCTGCCGCGACTCGTCCGCTTCGCTCGCGAACGAGCGGTCGACGAGGGCGATGTCCTGATCGATCGTCGTGAGCAGGAAGCGGCGGTTGCGCACGCCGGTCAGGGAGTCGGTCACGCTCGCCACCTCGAGCAGCTCGTTGGCGTAGCGCAGCTTCTCGTTCTGGGACGCCAGCTCTCCGGTGCGCCGATGCACCTCGCGCTCGAGGCGTTGGGTGTAGAGCGCCTCGCGGCGCTGCTTGCGGGCCTGCTGGCGGCTGTACGCGACCGCCAGGCCGCAGGCTACCGCCGTGTAGAGGCCGTAGGCCCACCAGGTCGCCCAGGGCGGCGGCAGGACCCTGATGGCCAGGGTCGCGTCGGCGGCGGACCAGACGCCCTCCCGGTTCGCGCCGCGGGCCCTGAAGACGTACCTGCCGGGCGGCAGGTTGGAGTAGTTGACCCGATGATGGCTGCCGAGATCGATCCACCCCTCGTCGAAGCCCTCGAGGAAGTGCTCGTAGCGATTCCCGTCGGGACTGATGAAATCGAGCAGCGAGAACTCGAAGGAGACGAGCGAGTCGCGATGCGAGAAGGTGACCTCCTGGTCGTGGTCGAAGGGCAGGCCGACGCTGCGATTGAGCTTGAGAACGTCGGTGAGGACGATCTGGGGGGCGTACGGCTCGAACGAGATCTCGTCGGGATGGAACGAGGTGACTCCGTAGTTGCTGCCGTAGTGGAGGGTGCCGTCGGCGCTCCTGGCGTAGGCGTTGTAGGTGTAGCCGCCGGGAGGCAGCCCGTGGCTGCGGGTGAGATTGGTGAAGGTGCCGTTGGCGACGTCGAAGCGCGAGATGCCCTGGCCGGTGCTCAGCCACAGATACCCCGTGTCGTCCTCGAGGATCGAGAAGACCTTGCGTCCCGCCAGCCCCTGGGGCTCGCCGTAGTGCTCGAAGGAGACGTTGCCGTCCTCGATGACCGCCCGGTCGAGCCCGCCGTAGGTGCCGAGCCAGATCCGCCCCGCGCGGTCCTCGGTAATGGCGACGACAGTGTCGTCGGCGAGCGACCGATGGTCGTCGGGATCGTGACGGTAGTGCCGGAACGCGCTACGCCCCGGCAGCCGGAGATTCACCCCCGTCGTTCTCGTGCCGACCCACAGCCGGCCGTGCGAGTCCTCCAGCACCGAGCGGACGTGATTCTCGCTCAGGCTGTTCGGGTCGGCCGGATCGTGCTCGAGCGCCTGGAAGGACTCGCGGTCGGGATCCATCAGGTTGAGCCCGCCGTCGAAGGTGCCGACCCACAGCGTTCCGTCGGGTCGCTCGAAGAGCGACAGGACGGTGTTGTTGTTGAGCGCCGTCGGGTCGTCCGGATTCTCCGAGTAGTCCTTGGATCGCCCCGTGGCCCGGTCGAAGCGGCTCAGGCCGCCGCGCAGCGTCCCGATCCAGACCCGGTCGCGGCGGTCGACGAGCAATGACATCGCCGTGGAGTCCTCGACCTCTCTGCTTCGCGCGAGTCCGTGGTGCACGATCCTCCCGCTCGGCAGGCGCTCCGTCAGCCCTCCCTTGTAGGTCCCGACCCACAGTGAGCCGTCCTTGCTCGCCGTGATCGAGGTCACGAGGTTACGGCCCTCGTCGGTGCCGGCGAGCCAGTGCTCGAAGGCGCTCGCGCGGGTGCTCGTCGTCGACACGCCGGAGTCGCTGTCGGCGACCCAGATGACGCCGCTGCGATCGACGGAGAGGGCTTGGACGACGGTGGTGGTGGGGTCGAGCGGACCCTCGAGATTCGTCTGCACCGCCTCGACCGCGGTCGCGCCCTGCGCGAGCATCTTGAGGCCGCTCTCGGTGCCGATCCAGAGGTGCCCCTGGGGATCCTCCGCCAGCGCGGTGACGGCGGTCGGCTCCGGCCGCAGGCCGGAGGCCACTCCGACGGTCCGCAGCTCGCGAGGGGCGCCCTCCTCGACGTGGCTGATCTCCCCGCTTCGGGTGCCGACCCACAGCCGGCCGTCGCGTCCCGTGGCGAGAGCGGTGACCTCGTCGCGGCGCCCGGACAGGGGGACCTTCTCGAACCGGTCGTCGGCGGGGCGGTAGCGCAGGAGATCGCCCTCGGCGGTGCCCAGCCACACGTAGCCGGCTGCGGTGGCGAGCAGTCTCGTGATGGCCGGCTGGGTCGTGGCGGTCGGCTCGATCTCGCCGGCCCGGAAGCTCCTGGCTTTCCGGGTGGCCGCATCGATCCGGACGATCTGGCCCAGGGAGTTGGCGGCCCACACCTGGCCCGCCGGAGCGACCGTGAGGCCCGTCGTGCGCCCCGGCAGCTCGGTGCCGTCTTCGGGGTCGCGCCATGGAGCGAGCACTTGGGATCGCCGCTCCCAGACCATCAGGCCGTTCTGGGTGCCGAGCCAGATGTTGCCCGCGGCGTCGCTCGCCATCGCCGTGAAGTGGTTGTCGGCCAGCGTCTCCAGGAGCACGACGCTGATGCCATCGTAGCGATAGAGGGTTCGCTGCTGAACGAACCAGACGAAACCGTGGGAGTCCTGCAGCAGATGGCGCACCGACACCACGGAGGGCTCTTCGGCGAAAGGCCGCAGGAACCTGTACTGCGGCTGTCCCGCCGGCGCCGGTGCCGCGAGACCGGCGAGCGCGAGAGCCGTCACGAGAATCGGCAACCGTCGCCGACTCCTCGAGAAAGCGGTCATCTGCCCTGGTCTTTCATGGTCAGATCCTCAAGTCTACAGGAGGGCGGGCGCCGTCGCGAGCGGCCCTGCGGTGGTTTCCAGGCCGCTACCGGGCGGGAGGCCGGCGGGCTCTCGCGGCGCCCCGGCTCGAACATCCGCGGCGGGTGGGGTGGTGGGAGCCGCGCCGGGTGCCGGACGGGTTAGGATTGTCGGATGTTCAGCGTCGACACGTACACGGGCCGGCGGCGGCGGCTGGCGGCGGGGATGGACTCGGGGTTGGCGGTGTTTCTCGGCAATGACGAGGCGCCCCTCAACTATCGCGACAACCACTATCCGTTCCGGCAGGACTCGACGTTCCTGTACTACTGGGGCCTCGACGAGGCGAACCTGGCGGCGACGATCGACTTCGACGGCGGCGAGGAGGTCCTCTACGGCCACGAGCCGACGCTCGACGACGTCGTGTGGACGGGGCCGCTCCCGGCGCTCGCGGAGCGCGGGGCGCGGGTGGGGGTGGCGCAGTGCCGCGGCATCGAGCGGCTGGCCGCGGACGTGCACGCCGCCCTCGACGCGGGCCGGCTGGTGCACGTGCTGCCGGCGTACCGTGGCGACACGGCGTTGAAGCTGGCGGCCGTTCTCGGCGTGGGACCGGCCGCCCTGGCGGAGCAGGTCTCGGAGCCGCTGGTGCGCGCGATCATCGCGCAACGCGCGGCCAAGGAGCCGCAGGAGGTGGCGGAGATCGAGAAGGCGGTGGAGGTCTCGTTCCACACCCACACGGCCGCCATGGGGGCCACGCGGCCGGGACTCTACGAGTGGGAGGTGGTGCGCAAGGTCGAGGCGTGCCACGCGCGGCACGGCTCGCCGGTGTCGTTCCCGATCATCTTTTCGGTGCGCGGGGAGGTGCTGCACAATCACGCGCACGGGAACAAGATGGAGGCCGGGCAGCTGGTGGTGCACGACTCCGGCGCCACGTCGCCCCTGGGCTACGCGAGCGACATCACGCGCACCTTCCCGGTCAACGGCACGTTCGACGCACGGCAGCGGGAGATCTACGAGATCGTGCTCGCGGCGCTGGCCGACGCCACGGCCGCGGTCGAGCCGGGAATGCCCTTCCTCGAGGTCTACAAGACGGCGGCGCGCACCCAGATGGCGGGCTTGAAGGAGCTCGGGCTGGTCCGCGGCGACGTTCACGAGGCCGTCGAGCTGGGAGCCCACGCCGCGTTCCTCCAGTGCGGCACCGGGCACATGGTGGGGCTCGACGTGCACGACATGGAGGCGCTGGGCGAAGACCTCGTCGGCTACGACGATACGGTGCGGCGCAGCCCGCTTTTTGGCGTCAGCTACGTGCGCCTCGGGCGGGCGCTCGAGAAGGACTGGGTGGTGGCCGTCGAGCCCGGGATCTACTTCATCCCCGAGCTCATCGACCGCTGGTCGGCCGAGGGGAAGTTCGCGGAGTTCGTCGACTGGGAAGCGGTCAAGGCCTACCGCGGCTTCGGCGGGGTGCGGATCGAGGACAACGTGCTGGTGACGGCGGACGGGCACCGGGTGCTCGGCCGGCCGATCCCCAAGACCGTCGCCGACGTCGAGGCGACGATGGCCGCGGGCGCCGACGGCTCGGGCTGAACGCCCGCAGCGGCCACGGGGCGACGGATCGCCGGGCCGCTCGGGGCCCGATCACCTCCTCTCAGAAGTCGATCGTCCTGCCCAGCCCGAGGAGCGCAGCGCGCTCGAGGACGGCGGCGCCGGCCGCGACGTCCTGGACGGCCAGGCCGACGGACTTGAAGAACGTCAGCTCGCGGTCGCCGCGGCCGGGATCCGCGCCCGCGACGACGGCGCCGAGCTCGGTCCATTGAGCGGGCGCGGTGACGCCGGCGGCGATCGCGTTCAGCAGATCGCCGGGCTCGGCGGCGGCCGAGGCGAGGGAGTCGACGAAGATCCGGGCGCGGCGGACGGTCTCGACGTCGACCTCCTGCATCGCCGGCGTGAAGCTGCCGACGCCGTTGACGTGGGCGCCGGGTTTCAGGTCGGCGCCGGCGAAGACCGGGGTCTTCGAGGTCGTGGCGGTGCAGATCACGTCGGCGTCGACGACGGCGGCGCGCGGTGAGTCGGCGGCTCGCAGGGTGGCGCGGGTGGCTGCCTGCAGGCCGTCGACAAAGGATTCCAGGGAAGACGGAGTGCGGGAGTAGATGCGGATCTCCTCGAGAGCGCGGACGGTGTCGATGGCCATCACCTGCGTACGGGCCTGGGCGCCGGCGCCGAAGACCGCCGCGACCGCGGCGCCGGGCGGAGCGAGGAGGTCGGTGGCGGCGCCGGAGGCGGCGCCCGTGCGCCAGGCGGTCAGGAACGTGCCGTCGACGAGCGCCAGCGGCTCGCCGGTGTCCGGCGACAGGAGAACGACGAGGCCCGGCGTGACCGGGAGGCCCAGCGCGGCGTTGCCGGGAAAGAACGAGACGAGCTTGGCTCCGAGGGCACCGCCCTCGGCGGTACCGCCCTGGCCGGCACGGGCCTCGCCAGCATCGCCCTCGCCCGTGCCGCCACCGATCTGGCCCTCAGCGCGCGGACCGTCCCGCCCGACGCCTTGCCTGGATTCTTTTCCACCGTCTCCTACGGGCAGGCAGGGAGGCTTCACGAGCAGGACGCCGTCCCCGCCTTGCCCGGAGTCCTTTCCGCCCTCTCCCCCCGGCAGGTAGGCCGGCTTCACCAGCAGGACGTTCTCCCCGCCGACCGCCATCACCGTCCTCTGCGGCACGCGCGCCCGGCCGCTCGTGAAGTCGGCGAAGGCCCGCTTCGTCACCTCGACGCACTCGCGCATCGGCAGCGCCGCCGCGACGTCGGCGGCCGAGAAGAGCTGCAGCTTCATCGCAGCAGGAACCCGCGCGGGAACGGGTCGGCCGGGTCGAGGAGGAGCTCGTAGCGGCCGCAGATCGTGGCGCTGCCCTCGACCTCGGGGACGATCGCCGGGTAGGGGCCGCACGAGGTCTCGGCCACGACCCGGCCGCGGAAGGTGCTGCCCAGGAGGCTCTCGACGGTGATGGCCTGGCCCCGCAGCAGGTCGCCGCGGGCGTGGTGGATGGCGAGCCGCGCGCTCACCCCCGTGCCGGTGGGGGAGCGGTCGACCTCGCCGTCGGCGAAGACGCAGACGTTGCGGCTGTGATGGCTGGCGTCCGCGGCCGGGCCGACGAAGACGACGCCGTAGAGGAACCCGAGGTCGGGCGCGAGCGGGTGCTCGATCGCGCGGCCGGCGACGATCGCCCGCTTGATCTCGCGGCCCGCGGCGACGATGTCCGCGAAGCGCTCCGCCGTGCATTGGAGGCCGACCGACGGCGCGCTGACGACGGCGTAGAAGGCTCCTCCGAAGGCGAGGTCGTAGCGCACCCGGCCGTAGGCGGGGACCTCGATCGCGGCGTCGAGCTCGACGACGAAGGAGGGGACGTTGCGGAACGCGACCCGCGCCACCCGGCCGCCTTCGAGCGCGGCGCGCGCGCGCACCGGGCCGGCCGGCGAGTCGATGGCCAGGTCGATGGCCAGGTCGAGGGCCTGCTCCGCGAAGCCGTTGCCCGCGGCCGGCGTCCGCCCAGCCGGCATCCTGGCCAGCATTCCCGTTTCGAGGACCACCGTCGAGATCGCGATGATGCCGTGGCCGCACATGGTGGAAAAGCCCGCGTTGTGCAGGAAGAGGATCCCGAAGTCCGAGCCGGGCGACACCGGCTCGGTGAGAAAGCAGCCGTACATGTCGGCGTGCCCGCGCGGCTCGAGCACGAGCAGCCGGCGCAGCGCGTCGGCGTGCTCCTCGGCCCACCTGCGCTTGGCCAGCATCGTCGCGCCGGGAATGGCGGGATGGCCCTCCACGACCACCCGGAAGGGCTCTCCCCCCGTGTGCGCGTCCACGACGAGAACGCGGCGCCAGGAAGCCGGCGGCTCCCAGCGGCGGGCGGCGTCGAGATCCAAGGGCATCCTGTCCGGATCCTACGTCGCTGGCCGCAGCGCCGCCAGCGCCGAAGGGCACGGTGCGCGCCGTGGAAGGTCGCAAGAAGACTGAAGGTAAGACGACGACCTTCTGCCCTTGGACCCGTCGGCAAGCGCTGGCGGCCGATCACGGTGCTCCGAACCGTACTGCCACCACCCTGCCGTCGCGAAGCCGGTCGACCCGCTGCGCCTCCCGGAGCGGAACAGACCGTGCCGTCCTTATCTGGAGTCTCTTCCCACCCTCCGCACCACGGCCGGCCGTCCAGCTTTCCGGAGGGTCGCCAAGAGACTCCAGGTAGGACGACGACCGTCTGCGCGTAGGCCAATCGGCAAGAGCTGGCGGAGGATCCCGGTGCTCCGGACCCTACTGCCGGCTGCCGTGCCACCGTCGCGAAACCGCCGAGCCAGTCGCGACTCCCGGAGCGGAACAGAAGGTGCCGCTCTTACCAGGAGTCTCTTTCCACCTTCCGCACCACAGCCGGCCGTCCAACTTTGGGCACGCGCCTCCGAGGCCAGCGAGGTGCTACGCGGAGAGCGCTTCCTGGCGGGGGTGGACGTCGTCGAGCTCGACGGCGACGAGCTTGGAGACGCCGCGCTCCTGCATGGTCACGCCGTAGAGGACGGAGGCGGCCTCCATGGTGATCTTGTTGTGGGTGATGATCACGAACTGGGTCTCCGCGGCCATCTTCTGTACCAGCTGGACGAAGCGGACGGTGTTGAGGTCGTCGAGCGGCGCGTCGACCTCGTCGAGGATGCAGAAGGGGGAGGGCTTGGTGCGGAAGAGGCCGAAGAGGAGCGCGATGGCGGTCAGCGCCTTCTCGCCGCCGGACAGGAGCATCAGGTTCTGCAGCCGTTTGCCGGGCGGCCGGGCGACGATCTCGATGCCGCTGTCGAGCGGATCGTCCTCGTCGAGCAAGCGCATCGAGGCCTGGCCGCCGCGGAAGAGCTCCGTGAAGGTCTCCGAGAAGGTGACGTTGACCTCCGCGAAGGTCTTGCGGAATCGCTCGCTCGACTCCGCGTTGAGCTTGCGGATCGTGTCGCGCAGCTTCTCGACCGAGGACGCGACGTCGGCGCGCTGGGTGGAGAGGAACTCGAGCCGCTCGACCTGCTCGGCATGCTCCTCGGCGGCCAGCAGGTTGACGGGGCCGAGGCGCTCGAGCAGCGCCTCGCAGCGCTCGAAGTCCACCTCGATCTCGGGCAGGTTGGGCGGCGCCTCGGCGGGAATGTCGGGCAGGTCCTCGGCGAGCTCCTTGTGGAACTCGGCCTGCAGGTGCTCGGCGTCCTGGCCGTGGGCCGCGCGCTCGACCCGCAGGTCGCCGATCTCGGTGCGCACCTGGTCGCGCTCCTCGCGCAGGACGCCCAGGCGGGCGTCGATCTCCTGCAACGCCGCGCGCCTGGCGTCGAGATCGCGCTGGGCGCCGGCGAGGTCGTCCTGGGAGACGGCGCGCTCCTCGAGGGCCGACTGCAGCTCGCCCTCGGCACGGGCGAGCGCGTCTTCGATCTCGGCCTTGCGGGCCTCGAGGGTCGCGGACTCCTGGTGCCAGCCGGCGATGCGGGCCTCGACCTCGTCGATCTCGGCGGCGATCCTCTCTGCGCCGCGCCGGTGCGACTCGAGGCGTTGCTCGACGAGCCGGTGGCGGCCGCGGCGGTCGGCGCCGGCGGTGCTCGTCTCCTCGCGCTGCCGCCGCGCCTCGCCCGCCTCCCGCTGCAGCGCGTCGAAGCTCTGCTCGAGCTCCTCGTGGCGGGTCTCGGCGCGGGTGAACTCGAGCTGCAGGCTCCTGCGCCGCTCGGCGATGATCTCGATCTCGCGCTCGGTCTCGGCAACCTCGGTCTCGAGAGTCTCGCGCTCGACGGCGAGACGGCGCTCGCGCGCCGCCAGGTCCTGGCCCCGCGCCTCGAGCACGGCGATCCGCTCCCGGGACGCGGCGAGGCTCTCCTCGAGGGGGACGAGGCTCTCGCGGCAGTCGCGGGCCTGGCCGGCGAGCTCGTCGATCTCCCGCGCCGTGGCCGTCAGCCGCTCGCCGAGCGGCGGGATGCGCTCCTCGAGGCTCGCCACCTCCTCCTCCGACGCCAGGAGGCCCGGGCGGGCGCCGTCGGCGGCGACGTGGAGGACCCCCGCCTCCGCCCACAGCCCCTCGCGGGCGAGGAAGGCGGCGCCGGGATGGGCGCGGGCCAGCCGCTCGGCGTCGGCGGCGCTCTCGACGAGATAGGCGGGCGGCAGCGCCGCGGCCAGCTCGGCAGGCAGCGCCAGGGCCGCGCCGAGCGGCGAGAGGACGGCCGCGTCGGCGAGGGGCGCAGCGGGAGCCGGCGCGGCGAGCGAGCGGATCAGGCGCCCGCCGGCGCCGTCGTCGCGCAGGAAGCGGGCGAGCCGCAGGCCGTCCTCGTCGCTCGGCAGGATCGCGGCGTCGGCGAGCTCGCCGAGGAAGAGGTCGAGACTGCGCGCCCAGCCCTCGGGCACCCGCAGCCGTTCCGAGAGCAGCGTCACGCGGGGCAGGCCGGCCGCGGCCAGGGTCTCGGCGAGCCGGCGCCGGCGCTCGTGGCGCGCCGCGACGAGCTCGGCCAGAAGCTCCCGCCGCTGCTCCAGGGCGACGAGCTCGTCCTTGAGCTCGTGGCGCCGCTCGCGCCGGCTCTCCGTGGCCTCCTCGAGGCTCGCGAGGCGGGCTCGCCCTACGGCCAGGCCCCGGCCGTGCTCGCCGGCCTCGGCGCCGGCCGCCGCGAGGTGCTCGGCGGCCTGGGCGGCGGCGCGCCGGGCTTCCGCCGCCTGCTTCGCGTTCTCGGCGAGCGCCGAGCGCAGGTGGGAGAGCCGCAGCTCCCCCTTCTCGCTCTCCACCTGCTCGCGATGCAGGCGGTTGCGCAGGTCGTTGACCGCGCTCAAGGACGTCAGGAGGCTGCCGCGGGTGGACTCGAGGCGGGCCTCGGCCTCGCTCACCAGCTGGGCGACGTCGGTGATCCGGCTCTCGCCGTGGCTGAGCTCGCTGGCCGCCGCCGCGAGCTCCGCCGCGAGCTCGCGCTCGCGGTCGCCGAGGACGGCCAGCTCGTTGCGCAGCTCGGCCTGGCGGGCTCGCTGGTTCTCGATCAGGCCGCGGCTGGCGGCGATCCGCTCGGTCACCTCCTGGCGCCGTTGGCGGGCCCCCTTGACGAACTCCTGCTTGCCCTCGATGCGAGCCGCCAGGTCGGAGTCGCGGCGGTGCCGCTCCGCCAGCCGGCGGGTGAGGCCCTCCTCGTCGCGCCGCCGCTCGGCCAGCTCCGCCTCGTCGCGATGCAGGTCCGCGGAGAGCTCGGCCTCGCGGTCGACCCGGCTCGCGATCTCCCGCTTGAGCCGCACGAGCTCGCCGTGAACCCGCGACCAGCGCCCCAGGAGCACGGCGCGGAGCAGCTCCGCGCGCCGGCTCTGGGCCTCGCGGTAGCGCCGCGCGGCGGCCGCCTGGCGCTTGAGAGAGCGCACGGCGCGCCCGACCTCGGAGAGGATGTCGTCGAGCCGGGCGAGGTTGCCGCGCGCCTCTTCGAGCTTGACCTCGGCGATGCGCCGGCGGTCCTTGTAGCGGGTGATGCCCGCCGCCTCCTCCAGGAGCTTGCGGCGCTCCTGCGGCTTGCCGGAGAGGATCATGCCGATCTGGCCCTGCTCGATCATCGAGTAGCCGCGCAGGCCGAGCCCGGTGTCCATGAGCAGGCTGCGGATGTCCTTGAGGCGGCTCGGCTTGCCGTTGACGAAGTAACGGCCCTCGCCGGCGCGGAAGACCTGGCGGGTGATCGCCAGCCGGCCGTCGTCCGCGCCTTCGAATCCCGGATCCGTCGTCATGTCGAGCCGGACCTCGGCCATCCCGAGCGCCTTGCGGCCCTCGGAGCCGGCGAAGATGACGTCCTCCATCTTGCCGCCGCGCAGGCTCTTGGCGCTGCGCTCTCCGAGGCCCCAGATGACGGCGTCGGCGATGTTGCTTTTGCCGCAGCCGTTGGGTCCGACGATGGCGGTCAGCCCGCCGGCGAACTCGACGGTCGTGTCGTCCGGGAAGGACTTGAAGCCGGAGAGCTGGACGCGTTGGATCTTGAGCATGGACGGCGCCGGGCGAGCCGCTGGGCGGCGTGGAACGGGGCTCGAATTCGCCGGGGAGGATAGCAGATCTTGTAGCCCCCCGCGCGTGGGATACAACATCTTGTAGCCCGGCGCGCGGCAGCGCAACCCGGGAGCGCGATTGACAGCGCTGCTGGCGGGACGTACCATGCCGCCGGTTGCTGAGGGCACTGTGGCGGACCGGCGCACGATTCTCGACGCGGAGCAGATGCAGCGCGTCGTTCGCCGGATGGCGGGGGAGATCGTCGACCGCAACGGCGGGGTCGAGGACCTGATGTTCATCGGCATCCGCACCCGCGGCGTGCCCCTGGCCGAGTCCCTGGCCCGCGAGATCCGCGAGATGGAGGGCGCGGACATCCCCCGCGGCGTGCTCGACATCAACCTCTATCGCGACGACCTGTCGACCGTCGCCCGTTATCCGGTGGTCAAGGAGACCCGGCTGCCGGGCACGCTCGACGACCGGATCGTCGTGCTCTGCGACGACGTGCTCTTCACCGGCCGCACCATCCGCGCGGCTCTCGACGCCCTGGTCGACTACGGGCGGCCGCGCTCGGTGCGCCTGGCGGTGCTCATCGACCGCGGCCTGCGGGAGCTGCCGATCCAGCCCGACATCGTCGGGCGGACGGTGGAGACCGCGCGCGACGAGCTCGTCGAGGTCCGCTTCGCCCAGACCGACGGCGAAGACGGCGTCGAGGTCATCCCCCACGACGGCTCGGCGGCCGGGCCGGCCGCGGGCGCGGCGGAGGGGGATTGACGGCCGACGCCCAGTGGTCGCGCAAGGACCTGCTCGGCATCGCGGATCTGTCGGCCGGGGAGATCGGCGCGATCCTCGACACCGCCGAGAGCTTCCGCGAGGTATCAGCGCGGCCCATCAAGAAGGTCCCGACGCTGCGCGGCAAGACGGTCGTCAACCTGTTCTTCGAGCCGTCGACCCGCACCCGGTCGAGCTTCGAGATCGCCCAGAAGAGGCTATCGGCCGACAACATCAACTTCTCGATCTCCGACTCGGCCCTCTCGAAGGGCGAGTCGCTCGTCGACACGGCGCTCAACCTGCAGGCCATGCAGCCCGACCTCATCGTCATCCGCCACGCCCACGCGGGCGCGCCGCAGATGCTGGCGCGGCGGCTCCAGGCAGGCGTGATCAACGCCGGCGACGGCGCCCACGAGCATCCGACCCAGGCGCTCCTCGACGCCCTCACGATCCGGCAGCACAAGGGCACGCTGGCCGGGCTCAAGGTGGCCATCGTCGGCGACATCGAGCACAGCCGCGTCGTGCGCTCCAACATCCACCTGCTGACCCGCATGGGCTCGGAGGTCACCGTCGCCGGCCCGCGGACGATGATGCCGGTGGGGATGGACAAGCTGGGCGCCAGGGTGGCGTACGACCTCGAGGAGGCGATCGCCGGCGCCGACGTGATCATGATGCTGCGCATCCAGCTCGAGCGGCAGACGCGGATGCTGTTCCCGTCCATCCGCGAGTACTTCCTGCTCTTCGGACTGACGCTGGCCCGCCTCGCGGCGGCGCGCGAAGACGCCATCATCCTGCATCCGGGACCGATGAACCGGGGGGTGGAGATCGCCAGCGAGGTCGCTGACGGGGAGCGCTCGGTCATCCTGGAGCAGGTCGCCAACGGCGTGGCCGTGCGCATGGCGGTGATGTACCTGCTCTCGGGCGCCCAGCGGGGGGCCGCGTGAGGCTGCTCGTCCGCGGCGGGCGGCTGGTCGATCCGACCCAGGACCTCGACGGGCCCTTCGATCTGCTCGTCGAGGACGGCGTCGTGGCGGCGATCGACGGGCGGATCGACGCCGCCGGCGCGACGGTGCGCGACGCCGACGGCCTCGTCGTCACGCCCGGCTGGATCGACATGCACGTCCATCTGCGCGAGCCGGGACAGGAGTACAAGGAGACGGTGAAGAGCGGCACCCTGGCCGCCGCCGCCGGCGGCTTCACGGCCGTGGCCTGCATGGCCAACACCGTGCCCGTCAACGACAACCCGTCCGTCACCGAGCACATCCTCAAGGAGGCGGCGCGCCACGGCTTCGCGCGCGTCTACCCGATCGGCGCCGCCAGCAAGGGGCAGCGTGGCGAGGAGCTCGCCGAGATCGGAGAGATGGTGGCGGCGGGCGTCGTGGCGGTCTCCGACGACGGCTATCCGGTGGCCAACCCGGCGCTCATGCGGCGGGTGCTCGAGTACGCCCGGCACTTCGACGTGCCGGTCATCCAGCACGCCCAGGACCTCGAGCTGACGGCCGGGGGCGTGATGCACGAGGGCGAATGGTCGACGCGGCTCGGGCTGCCGGGGTGGCCCGGGGCGGGCGAGGACATCATCGTGGCCCGCGACGTGCTGCTCGCTGAGGACTACGGTGGGCGCTATCACGTCGCCCACCTGTCGACCGCCCGCGCCCTCGGTCTCGTCCGCCGCGCCAAGGAGCAGGGGCTCGCCGTCACCTGCGAGGTCACCCCCCACCACCTTCTCCTGACGGACGAGCTGATCGCCACCTCGGAGTTCTCGCCGAACGCCAAGATGAACCCGCCGCTGCGCGGCGAGAGCGACCGCCGCGCCCTGCTCGCGGGGCTGGCCGACGGCACCGTCGACGCCATCGCCAGCGACCACGCCCCCCATCACCCGGACGAAAAGGACGTCGAGTTCTCGCTGGCGCCGTTCGGCGTCATCGGCCTCGAGACCAACCTCGGCCTGTGCTACGACCGCCTCGTGCGCTCCGGGATCCTCACCCTGCCGCGGCTCGTCGAGCTCTTCTCGAGCGGTCCGGCGCGGCTGCTCGGCGTGCCCGGCGGCACGTTGCGGGTGGGCGCGGTGGCCGACGTGACGCTCTTCGACCCCGACGCCGAGCTCACGGTCGAGCCCGCCGCCTTCCGCAGCAAGTCGCGCAATACGCCCTTTGCGGGCTGGACCGTGCGCGGGCGGGCGGTGGGGACGATCGTCGGCGGCCGGCCGGTCGAGCTGCCGGCGGGGTGAGCGGCCGCCGGCGGCGCCGGCGCGCGGCGGCGATCCTAGGTCACGCCATGAGCCCTTCCCTGATCGACACCGCGATCGCCGCCGCCCGCGCCGGCGCCGCGGAGCTGCTGTCCCGCTTCCGCACCGGCGACCTCGGCGCGCGCCTGAAGGCGCCCCACGATCTCGTCTCGGAGGCCGACGAGGCCAGCGAGCGCGCCATCCTCGGCGAGATCGCGAGGCGTTTCCCGAGCCATCCCATCCTCTCCGAGGAGAAGGGCGTCGTGGGTGGCGGCGACGCGCGGCACCTGTGGATCGTCGACCCGCTCGACGGCACGGCCAACTTCCTCCAGGGCTTGCCCGTCTGGGGCGTGTCCGTGGCCTGCGCGCGCGACGGCGAGGTGGTCGCCGGCGCCATCCTCGACCCCACGAGCGGCCAGCTGTTCGCGGCCGAGCGGGGGGCGGGGGCGGTCTGGGACGGGCGGCCGCTCGCGGTCTCGAGCCGCCCCGGCCTCGACGGCGCCTTCGTGGCGACCGGCTATCCCTTCAAGGCGCGGGCCGCCCTCGACCGCTACCTCGCCGCGTTCCGGGACGTGTTCCTGCGCGCCCGCGCCATCCGGCGCTGCGGCGCGGCCGTCCTCGACCTCGCCTACACGGCGGCCGGGGTGTACGACGGCTTCTTCGAGTTCCGGCTGTCGGCGTGGGATCTGGCGGCCGGCGTCCTGATGATCGAAGAGGCGGGGGGGCGGGCGACCGATCTCGACGGCGGCGGCCGGTTCCTGCTGAGCGGCAATCTGGTCGCCGGAAATCCGGCGGTTCAAGCCGAACTGCGCTCGCTCGTCGCCGCCCACGCCGACGAGCGCCTGCTCGAGGAATTGGTGCCCGGCACTGCACCGGCCGGCCTCGACATGCTAGGGTTTCGCTTTGGCCATGGCAAATAGCGCCCGCAAGCCCGCCGAGGGCACCGTGCTGGAGATCCAGATCCATCCCAGCGACATCCGTCGCCGGGTCTGGTATTTCTTCCTCACCCGGCGCCAGATCCGGTGGGCGGCGGCAGTGGCGGCGGCGGTGGTCCTCTTCCTGGGGCTCAACGCGGTGCTGGCGCCGCAGGTCGTCGGCAACCTGCTCAGCCGCAGCCGTTACGAGTCGCTGGTGGCGGAGCGCGCCCGCCACGGCGAGCGGCTGCAGGACCTGACGGCGCAGATGGCGGCGCTCGACGGCGCCAGCGAAGAGCTCCACCTCAAGATGAACCGCATCTATACGACGTACGGGCTGCGCAACGACGAGACCTCGGCCGGGCAGGGCTATCCGATCGCGCCGCGCAGCGTCCCGGAGTCGATCTACGCCGGCGCCATCCGCCGGGGCAGCACCCTGGAGGCGAAGATCAGCGAGCAGCTCCGCGTCCTCGGCAGCTTCATCGACGAGATCCAGTCCTTCGAGAGCGCCCACGGCGACCAGGTGCTGACGACCCCTTCGGTCAGCCCCCTGAACCGCGACGAGTTCGTGCTCACGAGTCCCTTCGGCAACCGCCGCAGCCCCTTCACGAAGGAGCGCGACTTCCATCCGGGCCTCGATCTCGCCGCCTCGACCGGCACCGAGATCCACGCGCCGGCCGCCGGGGTCGTCGTGTTCGCGGGCCGTTACCCCTTGCGGCAGAGCGTCTCGTGGTGGCGCTACGGCAACCTCGTGGCCCTGCGCAACGGCGAGCGCTTCATCACCCTCTTCGGCCACTGCGAGGAGGTCCTCGTCAAGAGCGGCCAGAGGGTGGCGCAAGGGGACGTCATCGCCACCGTCGGCAACACCGGCTGGAGCACCAACCCCCATCTCCACTACGAGGTGCGGGTCCTCGGGGAGGACGGCGAGTTCACCCCCGTCGATCCCCGAATCTACATCCTGGATCATCGCTGGCGCGACGAGGAGCAGCTCCTCGTCCGCGCTAGAATGGCGCCGGACCTGAGAGACTACGAGCCGCTGCCGCGGTTGATCGGGCGCTAGCCTGCGCCTCCTCGACTGGCAGCCACAGGAGATGACCATGCCCGGCGAAGCACCGACGATGATCATTCCGCAAGGCGCGGACATCCAGGTCGACATCCACGGGCAGCTGTCGATCTCGACGCCGGGGAATCTCGTCATCCAGAACTCCGGGAACTACCGCAAGCTCGAGTCCCTCAACGGCTCGATCCGGATCGAGCCCATGGCGGAGGTCGAAGCCGTCGAGGTGCGCTGCGCGAGCACGTGCTACGTCGAGGGGACGTTGACCGCCTGGCGAGTCGAGGCCGAGGCCATCCACCTCGAGGACTCGGCCCAGGCCAACATCGTGCTGCAGGAGACCCGGCGGCTGGACATCGGCAAGGACGCGCGCCTCGTCGGCAACTTCGCCAACGAAAAGGAGCTCTTCCTCCTGCTCTCGCGCTTCGCCCGCCAGCTGCGCGCGCTGCCGCTCTTCGGCGAGCTGGGCACGAGCGAGACGCCCAAGGAGCTGCCGCCCGACGCCTCGCCGAAGGCCCTCGCCGAGACCTTGCGGGAGCTCGACGACCTGAGCCCCGAGCGGCTCGGCGCCATCCAGGACGCCGAGGTGCCGGCCGCCGCCGAGACGACCGCCGCGCGCTCGGGAGGGGGAGAATCCGAAGAAGAGGACCACTCCTCGGACCCCCTCTTCTTTGCCCTCGTGCTCCTGGAGCGCGAGTTCACCCGCGCCGCCTACGGCCCCACCTCGCAGCGCGCGATCGAGCAGGTGATCCGCCTCCTCCAGGAGGGCGACCACGACACCCTGCGGTCGACCTATCGCAGCCTCTTCAACCGCGTGGTGGAGCCCGGCCAGGACGTGCGCCGGGCCTACGAGCTCATCGACGAGCGCTTCCACGGCGAATAGCGCGCAGCGCCTCCGGAGACGACGGCGGGGAGCGCCGCGGGGCCGAGCGCGCCGGGAGCGCCGGCCTGCCTGCCCCGGGCCCCAGGCTCCAGGCTCCAGGCTCCAGGCTACGGGCTACGGGCTACAAGGAGGTGACGCGCACGACCTCTTCGAAGCTCGTGATGCCCTCGGCCAGCTTCCGCAGGGCGCTCTGGCGCAGCGTGCGCATGCCGGCGTTGACGGCGTCGCGCTTGATCTGCGAGGAATCGGCGCGGGCGAGGACGAGCGGCTTGACCGCGTCGTCGATGGGCAGGACCTCGAAGACGGCGGTGCGGCCGAGAAAGCCGGTGCCGCGGCACTCGAAGCAGCCCTCGCCGACCCTCACCTTGACCCGTTTTCCCGGCGGCACGGAGAGCCGTAGCGCCTGGACCTCGGTCGCGGTCAAGTGGGAATCCTGGGTGCAGTGCGGGCAGACCCGGCGCACGAGGCGCTGGGCGACGGCGCCGATCAGGGTGGAGCTGACGAGGTAGGGCTCGATCCCCAGGTCGCTCAGGCGGGTGATCGCCGACGGGGCGTCGTTCGTGTGCAGGGTGGAGAAGACCAGGTGGCCGGTGAGCGCCGCCTGGACGGCGTACTCCGCGGTCTCGGTGTCGCGCACCTCGCCGACCATGATGATGTCGGGGTCCTGGCGCAGGACGTGGCGCAGGGCCGTGGCGAACGTCATGCCCGCCTTGGCGTTGACGGCGACCTGGTTGAAGTCCTCGTAGACCATCTCGATCGGGTCTTCGATCGTCGTGATGTTGAGCTCGCGGCCGGCGATCTGCTTGAGCGCGGAGTAGAGCGTCGTCGTCTTGCCCGAGCCCGTGGGGCCGGTGAGCAGCACGATGCCGTGCGGCCGGGTGATGAAGTCGTTGAAGAGATCGAGCTCGTCCGGGTAGAAGCCGATCTCGCCGAGATCCTGCATCAAGAGAGCGGGATCGAAGATGCGGATCACCATCTTCTCGCCGAAGCCCACCGGCAGGGTGGAGACCCTGAGCTCGACCTCCTCGCCGGCGCGGCTGGTCTTGACCCGGCCGTCCTGCGGCTTGCGCTTTTCGGCGATGTCCATCCGCGCCAGGGTCTTGAGGCGGCTGACGACGGCCCGGTGCACGAGCTTGGGCATCGTCTGGATGTCGTGGAGAACGCCGTCGATGCGGAAGCGGATGAGGCTGAAGTCGCGCTTCGGCTCGATGTGGATGTCGCTCGCCCTGGTGTCGTAGGCGTGCTGCAGCATGAACTCGACGGCGTTGACGACGTGCTGGTCGCTGGACTCGATCTCTTTCGAGTCCTTGAGCCTGACGAGGGCCTCGAGATTGCCGAGGTCGATGCCGCTCGCGAGGTCCTTCTCGGCGCGCTTGACCGAGTGGCGCAGACCGTAGAACTCGGTGATCGCGCGCAGCACGTCCGGCTCCGAGGCGACGACGAGCTCGATCTCGCGCTCGGCGATGCGGCGGAACGAGTCGATGCCCTCGATGTCGTTGGGGTCGGCGCAGGCGACGCGCAGCTTGCCGTTGCGCATCTCGAGCGGGATCATGCGGTGGCGCCTGGCGAACGGGCGCGACATCTTGGACTCGATGAGGTCGGCGTCGAGGTCGAGGGGGTCGATGCGGACGAACTCGAGCCCCGTCTCGCGAGCGATCGCCCGCGCGATCTCGAACTCCCGCAGCGGCTTGCCGGGGCTCTCGACGCTGGGGAAGTTGCAGCGCTCGATGAGCTCGTAGGACAGCGCCCGTTGCTCGAAGGCGCGCGGGTTGCGGGCTCGCTTGGGCAGCAGGCGCGCCTCCTTGTGCACTTCGGAGGCCTGGTCTTCCGTCAGCACCTCCTGGCGCACGAGGATCGCGGCGATGGTCTCGGGTGAGAGGCTCATTCTCGGTCTTCCGGACGCCCGCCGCCGGCGCCGGGCGGCATCCCGGGCGGGGGCGGAAAGTCTAGCATTCGTCGGTAGTTGGGGGGATTCCGGTTTCCCCTTACAATCGCCGCCCATGGACCTATCCCTGCTCCCGATGCTGATGGCGGCGTCCGTCGGCGCCCTCTACGCCACCTTCGACCTGCTGCGCAAGCGGCTGACCCTGTCGATGCCCCCGGCGGCGCTCCTCGTGTGGCTGGCGCTCGCCCAGGTACCGCTGTTCGTCGCCATGGTCGCCGGCGGCGAGGGCTTCGCGATCGGTCCCGGCTACTGGGCGCCGGGCCTGGCGTCCATCGCGCTCAACATCGTCGCCAACGTGGCCTTCCTGCGCGCCCTCGAGATCGCCTCGCTGGGGGTCACCGTGCCGCTCCTGTCGCTGACCCCGGTGTTCGCCACCCTGCTGTCGATCCAGCTGCTCGGCGAGCTGCCGTCCGCCGTGCAGATGGCCGGCATCGTCATCGCCGTCGTCGGCGCCTTCGCCCTCAACTTCGACCCCGGCGAGGGCGCGACGCCGGCCGGGGTCTGGCGCTCGCTGGTGCGCGAGAAGGGCAGCCTGCTGATGATCCTCGTGGCCCTGTGCTGGTCGGTGACGCCGGCCTTCGACAAGCTCGCCGTCGGCGCGTCCGGCGTCTACACCCACGGCACGCTGCTCAACGCCGGCGTCGGCCTCGGCGCGCTGGCCTGGCTCCTGGTCCGCGGCGAAGCCGGGACGCTGCGGCCCCGGCATTTCGTCGGCGGCACGGTCGCGGCCTCGGCCGTCGTCGGCTTCGCCGCCCTCGTGCTCCTGCTCAAGGCCTACGGCCTCGCCTGGGTCGGCGTCGTCGAGACCATCCGCCGGGCCGTCAACTCCGCCCTGGCGCTGGTCTTCGGCCGCTGGCTCTTCGGCGAGACGATCCGCCCCGCCCAGATCGTCGCCGTCGTGCTGATGAGCCTGGGCGTGGCGCTGGTGTTCTTCTAGCAGGCGAGCTTCCCGCCCGGCGACGGCGGCACGAATCGCCAGGCACTCTCGTTCGACCGGGCAGCGGGTCGAGTCCCGGCTTGACAAGCCTGGGTGCTCCTCGTATCGTGAAATCGAGTGATTGATCCATCAATCGTTTTGCGAGGGTCTTTCGATGCCCAGGACGCTCACCGCCACCTCCGCTCGGGTCCGCTTCGGCGAGTTGCTTCGTGACGTCGCCGACCGCGGCGAGACGGTCTTCGTGGAGCGCAACGGCAAGCCGCAGGCGGTGGTCATGCCGCTCGCCGAGTATCGACGGCTGCGGCGGCTCGAGGAGAGTGGCGGGAGCTGGGAGGCGCTGCTCGACGAGACCATCGCGGAGATCGATCGCGACCTCGAGGGCCGCACCCTGCCGCCGGCCGACGAGGTGATCCGCGCGATGCGCGAGGATCGAGATGCCGACCTCGGCGGTCTGCGTTGACGCTTCCCTGGTCGTCGGGCTGGTCGCCCATCCCCGCCGCGACCGGCTGCGCGCCCTGTGGCGGGAGTGGCAGCGACGGCGGCTGCGGATCGCGGCGCCGACGCTCCTCCTGTTCGAGGTGACCAACGCCATCTATCGATACGAGCGGCAGTCGCTCCTGCAGGCATCCTCGGCGGACCGGTTCCTGCGCCTGGCTTGCGCTCTGCCGCTCGAGCTCCTCGACCCGGCGGAGCTCCACCAGGAGGCGATCCGCTTCAGCCGCCGCTTCTCTTTACCGGCCGCCTACGACGCCCACTATCTGGCCCTGGCCGACCACCTCGGCGCAGAGTTCTGGACGGCCGATCGACGTCTCGTCCGAGCTCTGGCCGGCCGCCTCGACTGGGTCCACCCGGCCGTCGAGCCCGCGCCGGCGGATGCACTCGCGCCGCCACCGGCGGCGCCGTAGCGGCAAATCGCAAGGATGAGAGCGTCCGCCGGAGCGGCGGAGGCGCCAGCCGGCAGGTCGAGCCCCCGCAGCCCTAACCGGAATCCCGCCCGCCGGGCCATTCGGCCTGCAGGGCGCGGGTGGCGGTCCAGTGAGCCTGGAGCTCGGTCATCGAGTCGCCGCCGAGCTTCTCGAGCAGGGCGTCGGCGAGCACCAGGGCGACCATCGCCTCGGCGATCACCCCGGCGGCGGGCAGCGCGGTGACGTCGCTGCGCTCGTACTGCGATTCGCGGGGCTCGAGGGTGTCGAGGTCGACGGAGGGCAGGCCGCGCCGCAGGGTGGAGATCGGCTTCTTGTAGGCCGTCACGACGACGTCCTCGCCGTTGGTGACGCCGCCCTCGAGGCCGCCGGCGTGGTTGCTCGGGCGGGAGAAGCCGCCCTTCGGGTCGAGCGCGATGGGATCGTGGGCGGCGCTGCCGAAGCCGGCGCTGGCGGCGAGAGCGTCGCCGATCTCGACGGCCTTGACCGCCGGGACGGACATGACGGCGCGGGCCAGCCGCCCGTCGAGCTTCTCGTCCCAGTGGGTGTGCGAGCCGAGGCCCGGCGGCACGTGGTGGGCGACGACGGTGACCGCCCCCCCCAGCGTGTCGCCGGACTTCATCGCCTCGTCGACGAGGGCGATCATGGCGGGCTCGAGGGCGGGGTCGATCGCCCGCAGCGGAGAGGCGTCGTCCATGCCCGTCAGGTCCTCCCAGGCCGGCGGCGGCGCCCCCGCGCCGACCGGCCCGAGCGAGCGCACTCCGCTGCCGATCTCGATGCCGAAGGCCGCGAGCAGCATGCGGGCGAAGGCGCCGGCCGCCACCCGGGCGGCCGTCTCGCGGGCCGAGGCGCGCTCCAGGACGTCGCGCAGGTCGCGGCGCAGGTACTTGAGGCCGCCGGCGAGATCGGCGTGGCCGGGGCGCGGCGCGCGCAGCCGGCGCAGCTCGGCGCGCTTCTCGTCCAGGGCCTCGGGGCCCATGACGCCGCGCCAGTTGGCATAGTCACGGTTCTCGATCCACAGGCCGATGGGGGAGCCCAGGGTCTCGCCGCCGCGCACGCCGGCGCGGATCTCCACGCGGTCCGACTCGATCTGCATCCGGTGGCCGCGACCGTAGCCGTGCATCCGCCGCCGCATCTGGAGGTCGAGCTCGGCGCGGTCGACCCGCAGGCCCGCCGGCATCCCGGCGAGCGTCGCGTGGAGGCCCGGGCCGTGGCTCTCGCCGGCGGTCGTGAGGCGAAGGCGTCTCATCGAGGCGCAGGATACCGGAGTCGAGTCCGCGCCGGGTGCGGAAGTCCATGGACGGCAGGGGGGCTTCCGCGTAGGCTCGGCCGACGGTGGACGGCTCGGATCACGACACGATCGACCTCCTGGAAGAGGTCGGCGACATCGACGCGGCAGTGGCCGCTGAACCCCTCGGCGGCCCTCCGCGGGGACGCCGCGCCGGGGTGGTGGAGCTCTTTCTCGTCACCCTGGCCAACGCGGTGTGGGCGGTGGTGGGGCTCGTGCTCTGGCTGCCGCAGGCGGTTCGGGCGGTGCTCGGCGCGGTGCTGCGGGTGGTCCACTCGGCCCTCACGCACCAACGGTCCGACCGCGCGGTGTCGGGAATCAAGCAGGTGAGCCGGCTGTACGTGGAGCGGTTCCTGCGGCGACAGAGCGAGCCTGTGCTCGTCGGCCGCCGCCATGAGCTGCGCCCGTTCCGGGCGGTCGCCGAGACCGCTTGGGTCGCCGGCTTCTACCTGCTGCTGTTGCGCTGGCTGGCGCCGGCGGTCTTCGAGCCGGTGTGGCGGCGCGTCGTCGGGTGGGCGAGCCTGGCCCGCGCCGGCGTCGAGGCCGTCGGGGGCTGGCTGCAAGGCCTGACGGCGCGGGCTACGGCGGCCCTGGATGCGGCCGCGCTCGGGATCGGCGGAGCCCTCCTCGGAGCCCTCCTCGTGGGGGCCCTGGTCGGGTTCTGGCTCGGCCGCCGCTGGCGCCGGCCCCGGAGCTAGGCCGGAAACGCGGTGCGCAGCGGCCGGTTCGGGCGGCTGCCGCGCAGCACGTCCACCGCTTCGCCCAGGCCGTCGAGGGTGAGCGGGAACATCGGGAAGACCCGCCGGACGAGATCGATCGTGGTGGCGTGCCAGATGCGCGCCGGCTCGGGGTTGAGCCAGACCGACTGCGGGCAGCGCTGGCGCAGTCGAGAGAGCCAGGCGAGGCCGCTCTCCTCGTTGCGGTGCGCGTAGTCGATGGCGCCGCCCGGGCTCGTGAGCTCGTACGGGCTCATCCAGGCGTCGCCGACGAGGATCGCGCTCCAGGTCGAGTCGATCTCCCTCAGCAGCTCGGTGGTCGGCGCGCCGCGCCACTGCGCGATGTCGGTGTAGAGCCGTTCGTAGACGCAGTTGTGGAAGAAGCGGTACTCGAAGCGCTTGAAGTGCCGCGCCTTGTCGGCGGCGCTGAACAGCCGCTCGCAGAGCCGCGCGTGGGGGTCCATCGAGCCGCCGACGTCGATCAACAGGAGGAGCTTGACGTGGTTGCGCCGCTCCGGCGCGAAGACGAGGTCGATCTCGCCGGCGTTGCGGGCGGCGGTGTCGATGGTGGCCTCGAGATCGAGCACCTCGGGCGCGCCGCGGCGCTCCAACCGGCGCAGGCGGCGCAGCGCGAGGCCGATCTGGCGGGTGTCGAGCACGCGGTCGGCGCGCAGGTTGCGGAAGCGCCGGGCGCCGGCGATCTGCACCGCGGAGCGGCCGCCGCCGGCCCCGCCGACGCGCACCCCGGCCGGGTGGGCCCCGCCGCGCCCGAAGGGCGAGGCGCCGCCCGTGCCGATCCACTTCTCGCCGCCGTCGTGGCGCTCTTTCTGCTCGCGCAGCCGCTCCTCGAAGAGCCGCCGCAGCTCCTCGAGATCCGGGGCCGCGAGTCCGTCGAGGTCGGCCGCGGACGGGGGCGGCAGCACCGGGTCGGCGAGCCATGCCAGGAGCTCCGCGTCGAGCTCGAAGTGCTCGTCCACTCCGTCGAAGAACGCGGCGAAGGCCCGGTCGTAGAGGTCGAAGTCGGCCTCGCGCTTGACGAGGAGGCTGCGGGCGAGGGAGTAGAACGCGGCGAGATCGGAGCGGGCGTGGCCCTGCACGAGCGCCTCGACGAGGGTGAGCCACTCGGTGAGGCTGACGGTCAGGCCGCGGGCCCGCAGGAAGTAGAAGAAGTCGGTGAACACCGGCGGCGGCTCCGGGAGCCTAGTTGACCGCCTGCTGCCGGTGGGCGCGGCGGGCGACGCCGACGTCGCTCTCGCGCTTCAGCAGTACGCCGAGAAAGGGCAGCTCCTGCTCGATCCGCGCCGCCGTGACGCCGCCGCGGCGCAGGGCCGCGATCCAGTCGATGAGCTCGCTCGTCGAGGGCCGCTTGCGCACGGCGTCGAGATCGCGCAGCCAGTAGAAGCGGCGCAGGACCTGGCGCAGCAGCTCTCCTTCGACGTCGGGGTGGTGCACGCGCACGATCTCCGCCATGAGATCGCGCTCCGGGAAGGCGATGTAGTGGAAGACGCAGCGCCTGAGGAACGCGTCGGGCAGCTCCTTCTCGTTGTTCGAGGTGATGACGACGACCGGCCGCTGCCTGGCGACGTGCGTCTCTCCCGTCTCGTGAACGGTGAAGCTCGTGCGGTCGAGCTCGTGGAGGAGGTCGTTGGGAAACTCGATGTCGGCCTTGTCCACCTCGTCGATCAGCAGCACGACGCGCTGCTCGGCGAGCAGTGCGCGGCCGAGCGGCCCGTACTTGATGTAGGGCCTGACGTCGCGGATGTCCCGGTCACCGAAGCGGGCGTCGTTCAAGCGCTGCACCGTGTCGTAGAGGTAGAGGCCTTCCTGGGCCTTGCTCGTCGACCGGATGTTCCAGCACAGCAGGTCGAGGACGAGGCTCTCGGCGATGGCCTCGGCCAGCACGGTCTTGCCCGTCCCGGGCTCGCCGCGGATGAGCAGCGGCCGCTCGAGCGCGACGGCGACGTTGACGGCGTCGCGCAGCTCCGCCGATACGAGATAGCGGTCCGTTCCCTCGAAGCGCGAGAAGCTCATGGCGTCGACCCGGTCACCAGGGCGGCGAGCGGCAGTCTACAGGAGGCCTGCCGCGCCGGAGCCGGCCGCTACCGCGCGCGGCGCCGCCCGTGCTCTACGTCTGCGGCTCGTCCGCTCCGGCGAGCCGTTCCATCGCCGACTCGAGCTCCGGGGGGAGGCGGGTGGGCTTGCGGGTCTCGCGGTCGATCCACACGTGCTCGCTCCTGCCCGTCGTCAGCAGCGTGCCCTCGCGCCGCACTTCGTAGGTGTAGCTGACGCCGCGACTCCACACGTCGTCGACGCGGGCCGTGACCTGCAGCGTGTCGCCGTAGCGCGCTCCTTGGCGGTACTTCACCTGGACGGCGGTGACCATCAGCAGGTAGCCGAGCTCTTCGATCTCCGCGTACCGCCAGCCGGTGTCCCCGCAGAGGCGGGTGCGGGCGATCTCGAACCAGGGAATGTAGTTGGCGTGGTGGACCACGCCCATCTGGTCGGTCTCGACGTAGCGGACCTCGATGTCGACGGTGCAGGTCGCGGGCGCGCTCATGAGCGCGGCCAACTGTAGCGCAGCACCGTCCACAGGATCTTGTAGCCGGCCATGACGGTTCCGGAGAGGGTTCCCGTGATCTTCGAGACGCCGACCCGGCGCCGGTAGGAGACCGGACGCTCGACGACGCGCAGACCGCGACGCAGCGCCTTGACCTGCATCTCCGCCGTCCACCCGAAATCGGGGTCGGCCATCTCGAGGCTCTCGAGGGCCGGCCAGCGGATGGCCCGGAAGGGGCCGAGATCGGTGTAGGCGTGGCCGTACAGCAGCCGGATCAGCAGGCAGGCCACCAGGTTGCCGGCGCGGGCCTGCGGCAGCAGGGCGCCCGGCTCCCGGCGGCCGAGGGTGCGCGAGCCGATGACGAGGTCGGCGGCGCCGGCGGCGAGCGGCTCGACGAGCGACGGCAGCTCCTCCGGGTGGTCCGAGTGGTCCGCGTCGAGGAAGACGACGACGTCCGGCGGCCCGGTCGCCCGCAGGTGGGCCAGGGCCCGCAGGCAGGCGCTGCCGTATCCGGGCCGCTCCTCCACGACGACCTCGGCGCCCCCCTCGCGCGCCGCGCGCGCCGTCCCGTCCCGCGACCGGTTGTCGCACACGACGACCCGCCGGACGGGCGGGCGCGGGACGTCGGCCAGCACGAGCGGCAGGGAAGCCTCTTCGTCGAAGGCCGGGATGACGACGTCGATCGTGGGTGCCATGGGCCGTCTCGGTGGTTTCGCGGCTGCGTCGCGGCGTCGCCATCCACCAGGCGAGCGGGTATTATCCCCCGATGTCCGGCCGCGTGCGCAGCGTCGAGGGAGCCCGCAGTCTTCTGCCGCCGGAGCGCGCGATCCGGGCCGCCGGGGTGGCGAGAAGCGGCGTGGCGAGAATCGGGGGAGGATCGGGGTGACGGCATGAAGCGTTCGGGAGCGGGCACGCTCGGCGTCGAAGACGTGGGGCGGCAGGTCAAGCTGCAGGGCTGGGTCCACCGGCGCCGCGACCACGGCGGGGTCATCTTCCTCGACCTTCGCGACCGCAGCGGCGTCGTCCAGGTCGTGGTGCGCCCGGCGGACGCCCCCGAGGCGGCGTCCAACCTGGCGCCGGCCCGCAACGAATGGGTCGTCGAGATCGAGGGGGCGGTCGCGGCGCGGGCGCCGGAGGCCGTCAACCCGAAGGTGGCGACCGGGGAGATCGAGGTGGTCGCGGCGGCGGGGCGCGTCCTGTCGCCGTCGGCCCCGCTGCCGTTCAACGTCGAGGGCGAGGTCGACGCGACGGAAGAGACGCGGCTGCGCTACCGCTATCTCGATCTGCGCCGCCCCGAGCTCCAGCGCAATCTCGTCCTGCGCCACGAGGTCACCTTCGACGTCCTCGAGTACTTCCACCAGCAGGGCTTCCTCCACGTCGAGACCCCGATCCTCACCCGCTCGACCCCGGAAGGAGCTCGCGACTATCTGGTCCCGAGCCGCGTCCACAAGGGCTCCTTCTACGCGCTTCCCCAGTCGCCGCAGATCTTCAAGCAGATCTGCATGGTCGCCGGCCTCGAGCGCTACGTCCAGATCGCCCGCTGCTTCCGCGACGAGGACCTGCGGGCCGACCGCCAGCCGGAGTTCACCCAGGTCGACGTCGAGATGTCGTTCCCGACCGAGGAGGACGTGTTCGCGCTGATCGAGGGTCTCTTCGTGCGGCTCTTCGAGCGCCGCGGCATCACCGTGGAGCGGCCTTTCCCCCGGCTGACCCACGCCGCGGCGCGGGCGCGCTACGGCACCGACAAGCCCGATCTGCGCTTCGGCATGGCGATCGCGGACCTGGGCGGCGGGCTGGCGGCGAGCGGCTTCCGGGCCTTCGCGAGCGCCCTGGCCGAGGGCGGCGTCGTCCGCGGCCTGCGGGTTCCGGGCGCGGCCGGGGCCAGCCGCAAGGAGGTGGACGCCTGGGTCGAGCTGGCCCGCCGGCACGGCGCCGCGGGCGCGCTGACCCTGCGCCGCCGTGACGGCGAGAGCGTCTTCCAGGTCAAGGACGTGCTCGCCGCGCCGGAGATCGAGTTCCTCGTCGCCGCCCTGGGGCTCGAGGAGGGCGACCTGGCGCTGATCGCCGCCGGTCCGGAGACGACGACGTCGGCGGCGCTCGGCGCGCTGCGGCTCGCCGCCGCGGCCCGCTACGAGCGGATTCCGGACGACGCCTGGGCGTTCTGCTGGATCACGGATTTCCCGCTGGTCGAATGGGACGAGCGGGAGCAGCGCTTCCAGGCCGTGAACCACCCCTTTACCGCGCCGCACCCCGACGACGTCTCGCGGCTCGACAGCGACCCCGCCACCGTGCGCTCGCGCGGCTACGACGTCGTCCTCAACGGCTACGAGCTCGGCGGCGGCTCCATCCGTATCCACGACCGCGAGATGCAGCAGCGGTGCTTCGCGCTGCTCGGGATCTCGGCCGCCGAGGCGCAGGAGCGCTTCGGCTTCCTGCTCGAGGCGCTCGAGTTCGGCGCCCCGCCGCACGGCGGCATCGCCCTCGGCCTCGATCGCATCGTCATGCTCCTGGCCGGAGCCGATTCGCTGCGCGACGTGATCGCCTTCCCGAAGACGACCTCGGCCGCCGATCTCATGACCGGCGCGCCGTCGGGCGTCGAGGGCGCGCAGCTCGACGAGCTGGGGCTCGCGACGACGGCGGCCGACGACTGAGGCGGCCCGCGGGATGCCCGAAGCCGAGCGCCTCGAGCTGCGTCACGCGACAGGCGTCACCGAGCTGGCGGTGGGGCGGGGGCGCGAGCTCGCGGGCGCGGCGCTCGCCGGCTGGGCGGCCGGCCGCGCCGTCTTCGTGGTGACCTCGGCCCCGATCTGGGAGCTGCACGGCCGGGCCTGCCTCGACGCCGTGGCCGAGGTCGCGAGCAGCTTCGAGGTGCTCGCGGTGCCGGATGGCGAGGCCGCGAAGACCCCCGAGGTGGCGGCCGGACTGTGGCAGCGGATCCTCGCCGGCGGCGGCAAGCGCGACAGCCGGGTCGTCACCTTCGGCGGCGGCGCGGTTGGGGACGTGGGCGGCTTCGTCGCCGGGACCTACATGCGCGGCGTTCCTCTCGCCCACGTTCCGACGACCCTCCTGGCCCAGGTCGACGCGGCCGTCGGCGGCAAAGCGGCGATCAGCCTGCCGGGCGCCAAGAACGCCGTCGGCGTCTTCCACCATCCGCGGCACGTGGTGGCGGCGACGGCCGTGCTCGAGACCCTGCCGCCGCGGCAGCTCAAGGCGGGTCTGGTCGAGGTCGTCAAGGCGGCGGCGCTGCTCGACCCGCGGCTGTTTGCCGAGCTCGAGCGCTCCCTCGACGGCCTGCTCGCGGCGGGCGCCGACCGGGTGGGGCTCGTGGCGGCGGCGCAGCGCGCCAAGATCGGCGTCGTCGAGCGCGATCCCGAGGAGCACGGAGAGCGCCGGGTCCTCAACTTCGGCCACACCCTGGGCCACGCGCTCGAGGCGAGCCTCCCGCCCGGCGCTCTCCTGCACGGCGAGGCCGTCGCCTACGGCATGGCGTTCGCCACTGCGCTGGCCCGCCGCCGGGGGCTCGAGGCCGGCTTCGAGCGCCGCCTGGGCGGGCTGCTCGCGCGGCTCGATCCGCCACCCCTGCCGGCTTGCGCGGTCGCGCCCCTGCTGCGCTGCATCGAGCGCGACAAGAAGGCCCGCCACGACGGTCCGGTCTGGGTGCTGCCCACGGGGGTCGGCGCCTGGGAGGCCGCGCGGCTCCCCCGCAGCGAGGTCGCCGACGCGCTCGCCGCCTTTGTGGAGAGTCCCGCGGCCTGCTAGGCTGGCGGGCAGCCTTCGGCCGCCCCGAACGATGACCGCTCTCCGCCACATCGCGCGACGCGCTCCGCTGAGCCGCCTGTTCTTCGTCTTCCTGCTCGCGGTCGGGATCGTGCCTCTGGCGCTGAGCAGCGTCCTCCTGATCCAGCAGAACCGGGAGATCCTGGAGACCCAGGAGCGCAGCTATCTCACGCGGGCGGCGGAGACGCTCTCGGTGGAGCTTTCGAGCTACCTCGCCTCCACGCGGCGCCAGCTGCAGCAGCTCGGCGGCGCGGTGCTGGCGACGCCGCCGGTCCGCGACGTCGAGGGCAAGCTGCGGTCGTCGTGGTTCGCGGGCTATCTCGAAGACTTCCTCGTCTCGAATCCCAACGTCGTCGCCCTGCGGGTCTTGAGCGGCGGCGGCAACGGTCCCTATCTGGCGCCGGACGATCTCTCGCCGGCCGTCCAGACCGCGATGGACGGGACCTTCCAGGACGCGGTGGACTCGGGCGGGCGCTCCTACCGCTTCGTCGTCGTGCCCGCCGGCGGCGCGCCGCTGACGGTGATCGCGGTGCCGATCTTCGACGCCGAGGGCGCGCCGCAGGTCTTCGTCGAAGCGGCGATCCGCCTGCGGCCGATGGAGGTGCTCTTCCAGCAGGAGGCCGAGGGGGACGCGGCCGTGTTCCTCATCCAGCGCGACGGCACGATGCTGTGGTGGGGCGCGGCGGACCCCCAGACCGTCCAGGGGCTCGCGACCTCGCGGCTGGTTCGCGACTTCGTCGATTCGCCCCTGTCGATGACCCAGGAGTACGTCCTGCGCCAAGGCGGCTCCGCCGTGCGCATCCTGGGGCGGGCCAGCCCGGTGCCGGAGACCGGCTGGGGGGTCATCGTCCAGAAGCCGGCGGCGGCGGCCTACACGCCGGTGCGGGAGATGATCGCCAAGGCGGCGCTGTCGACCGCCGTCCTGCTGGGCCTGGCCTTCCTCCTCGCCGGGTCGCTCGCCCGCCGCTTGAGCCAGCCGATCCAGCGCTTGAGCGACGGCGCGGCGGAGATGGCTTCGGGCAACTTCGGGCGCCGGCTCGAGGGCAGCGACCTGGGCCGCGAGCTCAACGACCTGGCCAGCAACTTCAACCTGATGAGCGGCTACGTCGAGGAGTACGTCTCCCAGCTCAAGGACGCCGCCCAGCTCAATCGCGAGCTCTTCCTGGGGGTCCTCAAGGCCTTCGCGGCGGCGATCGACGCCAAGGACCCCTACACCCGCGGCCACTCGGAGCGGGTGGCGCGCTACAGCAGGGCGATCGCCGCGCACCTCGGCCTCGCTCGCGACCAGCAGGAGCAGGCCTGGGTCGCCGGTCTCATCCACGACGTCGGCAAGATCGGCGTCGAGGACCGCATCCTGCGCAAGGGGACGACCTTGTCGCGCGAGGAGTTCGAGCAGATGAAGCTCCATACCGTCATCGGCGCCCGGATCATGAGCCAGATCGACCAGCTCCACGAGGTGGTGCCGGTCATCCGCTCGCATCACGAGAGCCTCGACGGGACCGGCTACCCGGACGGACTGGCCGGCGACCGCATCGCGCTCATGACCCGCATCGTGGCCGTGGCGGACACGGCGGACGCCATCACGACGGATCGTCCCTACCAGCGCGGCTTCACGCCCGCCGCGGCCCTGGCCCGCCTCGAGGAGCTCGTCGGCAGCCGTTTCGACGCCCGGGTGGTGGCGGCGTTCATGGCCGCCCACGAGGCCGGCGACATCGAGCTGCCGGGGCGGTCCGAGGCGCCGGCCGCCCAACCCGATCCGGTCGATCTGTCGGTGTCCCACTAGCGACCGGCGGCGCCGCCGCCGGCCGGCCGGGCCTGCTAGCATCGCTCCCCTGATGAGCGAGGAACGGCTGCAGATCGCGCCGGAGTCGGCGGCCCCGGAGCGGCGCAAGAGCTCCTTCTGGGGCAAGCTCAAGCGCGGTCTCCTGATGACCCACACGGAGGTCTTCGACCGCGTCGAGGCGGCGATCGAGGGGCGCGCGGTGCTCGACGAGGAGACCCTCGAGCATCTCGAGGAGGGCCTGATCGCGGCCGACCTCGGGGTCGAGACGGCGCTCGAGCTCGTCGACGAGCTGCGCCGGGACGTCAAGCAGCGCGAGGCGCTCGACCCACTGCGTCTGCGGGAGCGCCTCGTGGACGAGATGGCCCTCCTCTTGCTGGACGCCCCGCGCCCGGCGCCGCGCCGCCCCGGGCCCCTCGTCACGCTCCTCGTGGGCGTCAACGGCGTCGGCAAGACGACGACGGCGGCCAAGCTGGCGCGCCGCGCGCTGGCGGACGGCGAGCGCGTGCTGCTGGCGGCGGCGGACACCTTCCGCGCCGCAGCGGTGGAGCAGCTGACGCTCTGGGCGCAGCGGCTGGAGGTCGACGTCGTCAAACAGGGGCCGGGCGCCGACCCCGCGGCCGTGGTCTTCGACGCCCTGCAGGCGGCCCGCGCCCGCGGCGTCGATCAGGTGATCGTCGACACCGCCGGGCGCCTTCACACCAAGGACCATCTCATGGCCGAGCTCGCCAAGATCAAGCGGGTGATCGACCGCGAGGCCGCGGGATGGCAGCAGCGCCGCCTGCTCGTGCTCGACGCCACGACGGGCCAGAACGCCGTCGCCCAGGCGCGCGAGTTCGTGCGCAGCGTCGCCGTCGACGGGATCATCCTGGCCAAGCTCGACGGCACGGCGAAGGGCGGCGTGGCCGTCGCCATCGCCCGCGAGCTGCGGCTGCCGATCGTCTACCTCGGCGTCGGGGAGGCGGCGGACGACCTGGTCGAGTTCCGGCCGCGGGAATTCGCCGCCGCGCTCCTGGGGTGAGCGCGGAGGTGGACCGGTGTCGCCGCGCGCGCCCTCCTCGCCCGCCCCGCGGACCCGGGCCGTGAGCGGGGAGCCGCGGCCCACGGCGCTGCGGCGCTACCTGCCCGATCCTGCGCGGCTCTGGATCTGCTGCTGCCCCCGGTCGTGGCCGGGCGCCGGCGGGCTGTGGTGCCACCTGGCCGAGCGGCGGCTCGGGGCGGCGCGGCCGGGCGGCGTGCCGCGGATCGATCCGCGAGCGGTCGACGATCTCGTCTACCTGCCGCCGGTCGACGAGGAGCACCGGGCGGCGCGCGACGAGGTCGCCCGCGAGCTCGAGCGGGCCTCGGTGCCCCTGCTCACCCAGCGCCGGCCCGGCGAAGCAGGCGGCCGCGAGGAGGACGTGCTCGACCTCCTCGAGACCCTGCTCGTCGCCGGCGGGCGGCGGCTGGGCGAGCTCGAGACGACGCTGCGCGCGGCGGTGTGGCCCCTCATTCCGGGGCTGACCGACGATCCGGACGAGTGGGAGGTCGGGCTGGCGGCTCTCGCGCGGGCGGGGCTCGAGACCGTCCTGCCGCTGCCGCTGGCGCTCGAGCCGGCCGACTGCCGGCGGCTGGCCGAGTTCACGGACGAGGCCGGCTACCAGGCGCTGTTCCACGGCCGCCGGCCCGACGGCCGGGCGTTCGCGCGGGCGGCCGCGCGGCGCGGGCTCGGCGCCTTCCCGCGGCGGCCCGAGCTGGCCGGCAGCCCCCGCGCCCGCTTCTCGCGGCGCGCCGCCGCCGAGCTCGCCCACGTCGCCGAGCTGTGGTTGGGGCTCGGGCGAAGCGAGGCGGCGGGGCAGGAGCTCCTGCGCGCCTCGCGCTGGCTGGACCGCTCGCCACACGACCTCGAGGCGCTGGCCCGCGAGGGCAACCTCGACGTCTTGCCCTGGCTCGGCGGCGAGAGCCGCCGGGTCGTCGAAGACCTGGCCGCCGGCCGGCCCGCGAGCCTGCGCCGCGAGCTCGAGGAGGAGTACCTGGCGCCATGACGGCGTTCCCGGCCCCGGCCCGCGAGGCTCTCGGGCTCTACGTCCACGTCCCGTTCTGCCGCACCCGCTGCCGCTACTGCGACTTCTACCGCGTCGGCGAGAACGCCGCTCGCATGGAGCGCTTTCTCGCCGCCCTCGAACGGGAGATCCGCCACGCGGCGGCGCCCGGTGGGGCGGCGGCGCCGGACTCGGTGTTCCTGGGCGGCGGCACGCCGTCGCTGCTCGACCCGCTCCAGGTGGCGGGAGTCCTCGCGGCGCTCGAGAGCCGCTTCGGGCTGGCGGCCGGCTGCGAGGTCTCGATGGAGGCGAACCCTTCGGACCTCTCTCCCGAGCGGCTCGCGGCCTACCGCGCGGCCGGCGTCAACCGGCTGAGCCTCGGCATGCAGTCGCTGTGCGACCGCGAGCTCTCGCTGCTCGGCCGCCGCCACGACGCGCGGCGGGCGGCCGACTGCGTGGCCTGGGCGCGCGGGGCCGGCTTCGACAACCTGAGCGTCGACCTCCTGCTCGGCATCCCCGGCCAGACGGCGGCGAGCTTCCGGCGGACGGTCGAGGGGGCGATCGAGCTGGCCACCGACCACGTCAGCGTCTACCTGCTCGAGGTGCACCCCGGCAGCGAGATCGACGGGCTGCGCCGCCGCCGCCCCGGGCTCTTCCCGGCCGAGGAGGCCCAGTGCCGGCGCTACGAGTGGCTCGCCGAGCGCCTTCCGGCAGCGGGGCTCGCGCAGTACGAGATCTCGAACTTCGCGCGGCCCGGCGCGCGCTGCCGCCACAACCTCAAGTACTGGCGCCGCCGCTCCTTCCTCGGCTTCGGCCCCTCGGCGCACTCCTGCGTGGGGACGCGCCGCTGGCGGCGGCCGGCCGACCTCGCGGCCTACCTCGCCGACCCCCTGGCGGAAGAGGCCGAGGACTCGGACCCGCTCGCCGAAGAGATCTTCCTCGGGCTGCGGCTGAGCGAAGGCCTGGCGCTGGAGCGGCTCGCCGAGCGGCTGGCGCTGGCCCCGGCCGAGCTCGCCCGGCGGGTGGCGGCCGTCCGCCCCCACCTCGAGCTGGTGGCGGGGCGGGTGCGGTTCACGGCCGGGGGCTTTCTCGTCTCGAACGCCGTGCTGGGCGAGATCCTCGGCTGGCGGGAGGCGATCGCGTGAGCGCCGCCCCGGTCGTCGACCTGCGCTCCGACACCGTAACGCGGCCCGACGCGGCGATGCGGCGGGCCATGGCCGCCGCCGAGGTCGGGGACGACGCCTTCGGCGAGGACCCGACGGTGCGGCGGCTCGAAGAGGCGGCGGCCGAGAGGATCGGCACCGCCGGCGCCCTCTTCGTCCCCAGCGGCATCATGGGCAACGAGATCGCCCTCCACGTCCTCGCCGCGCCGGGCAGCGAGGTGATCTGCGAGGCGTCGAGCCACGTCGTCGAGTGGGAGATGGCGGCCATGGCCGTCCTCTCGGGGCTGCTGCCGCGGCCGGTGGCGGGGCGGCGCGGGCTCATGGACGCGGCGGACGTGGCCGCCGCCGTCAACCCCGGCCAGCCCTACCGGACGCCGACCGGCGTGCTGTCGGTGGAGAACAGCGCGAACATGGCGGGCGGCACGGTCTACCCGCGCCGCTGCCTCGAGAGCCTGCTGGCCGTCGCCGCGGCGCACGGCCTCCCGACCCACCTCGACGGGGCGCGGATCTTCAACGCCGCGACGTTCCTCGGCGTCGACGCGGCGTCGCTGGCGCGGGGCTTCGACGCCGTCATGTTCTGCCTCTCGAAGGGGCTCGGCGCGCCGGTGGGGTCGCTGCTCTGCGGCTCGCGCGAGCTCGTGGCGGAGGCTCGGCGGGTGCGCCGGATGCTCGGCGGCGGCATGCGGCAGGCGGGAGTGCTCGCCGCGGCCGGCCTGGTCGCCCTCGCGGAGGGGCCGGCCCGGCTGGCGGACGACCACCGCCGTGCGCGGCGGCTCGGCGCGGCGCTGGCGGCGCGCCCGGATGCTGCGGTCGACCCGCAGGGCGTCGAGACCAACATCGTCGTCGCCGAGGTCGCGGACGCCCCCCGCTGGCAGCGCGAGCTGGGCGCCCGGGGCGTCCTGGCGCTGGCCATCGACCGCCGCCGGATCCGCTTCGTGACCCACCGCGACGTCGACGACGCGGGGCTCGGCCGCGCCCTCGACGCGATCGCCTCCCTGGCCGCCGGCTAGCCCTGCCCGGCTGCCACGGCCGGCGCCGGCTCCGCGAGCAGCGTTCCGCCGGCGCCGTCGACCCCGGTCTCGTCGTTCCAGAAGTAGACGGCGACGGTCCGGATCCGCGGGTCCGGGGGACGCCGAACCGAGATCGCGGCCGAGTCTGCGGCGAGCTCTTCGCCGTCCAGCGGCTGGCCGTCGGCGTCGAGATAGGTGAGCGCGACCCGCCCTCCCACCGCCTCTCCGGGAAGCTCGAAGGCGACGACGAGGCCGGCGCCGTCCAGGCGGTGGGTCACCGCGAGGGCGCGCTGCGGCGCCGCGACGGGAACGGCGGGATCGCCGAGCAGGTTGAAGAGATGGGTCACGTAGGGCCGGGCGATCTGCCGCTTGACGTGCATCAGCGCCTCTCCGACCGTGCCCGGCCGCGACAGCTCGCCGACGAGCAGGCGGCTCAGCGACATGGGGGGCGCGTTGCGCCAGGAGGCGCCGATGAAGGCGATGGCGCCGCGGCCGGGGAGGCGCAGGAAGGCCTCGCCGATGGAGTCGGCGCTGGGGTGGTCGAAGGGGGCGGAGTAGCAGGAGACGCTCACGACGACGGGCAGGGCGGCGCTCGGCCGCAGGCGCTCGAGGTCGTCGAGGTCGAAGAGGTCGACCTGGTCCGCGAGGTCCGGAGGGCCGGTGCGCCAGATGAAGCGGCCGCCGTGGCCGATGAAATGGGTCACCACGCTGCCGTCGTCGAGGGCGTCGACGATCCGCTCCCGGTCCTCCGGACGGGCCGCGGCGCCCGGCAGGACGACCGTCGGCGCGCGGCCCGCGGCGGCGAGCTCGCCCGCCAGCAGGATCGAGCGCTCCTGATGGCTCGCCAGCGCGCCGCTGATCCACACGAGGCGGCCGCGCCACGGTCCCAGGGGAGCGGCCTCCAGGTAGCTTCTGACCTTCGCCGTGATCGCGCGCACCTCTTCCGGGCTGGCGACGGGCAGCCGGCCGAGGGCCAGATCCGGCAGGTCGTCGCCGCCGTCAACCAGCGTGTAGTAGCCGTCGCTCGCGGCGTGCCCCTCCGCGGTGTGGTAGTTCCAGCTCGGGATCAGGTTGCGGTCGTTGCGGCGGGCCTCGTCGTAGTCCGCGGTGTCCTTGGCGACGAAGCGGTCGCCCCGCAGGAGCTGGTGGCCGACCCAGTTGGCGTAGTTGGCCTCGTCCACGGTCGCGTTCTTGGTGTCCCAGCTGGCGTCGCCGACGAGGAGCACGAAGCGGGGCCGCGGCGGCCGCCAGTCGTGGTAGGCGTGGGCCACGAAATCGCGGATCGCCGTTGGCGACGCGATGCCGAACCCGAACTCGTCGTAGACGTCCTGTACGTCGACGAGCTCGACCGTGAGGCCGGCGCCGCGGTGCAGGGCGACGAGCTCCCGCGAGGCTTCCAGCAGCGAGGAGTGGGCGATGATGAGGTAGTCCGCCTGGCGATCGGAGCGCCGCAGCTCGCTCGGGCGGTCCGCCTCGATCGCGACGGGCCTGGCGATGGCTGGGGCGGGGACCACCCAGAGCGAGCGCTCGCCGGCGGGAACGGCAAACCGCAGCGGCAGCCCGGCCGCGGCCGGGAGCTCCAGCCACCCGAGCTCGCGGCCGGTTACGACGAGGTCGCCGGCGGCGGCCGGGACGAGCTCGACGCCGCCGCCCCGGAAGTCCGGCGCGAGGTCGAGCCGCACCGCGCCGGCCCCCACGCGGCCGTTGGACGGGTAGGCGATCTCCACGAAGTCGATCATCGCGACGTCGACGACCTTGGCGTCGGCGATCTTGCGGTTCGCGATCGCGATCTCCAGGGTCACGTCCTCCGACTGGTAGAGGGCCGCCGGCAGGAGGGGAGATCCGGAGTACAGGTGGGGCTGTTTGCCCGTCCAGGCCGTGTTGCCGACGAGGATCCCGCCGATGGCGAGCGTCGCTTGATGGTCGTGGGCGCGGTCCGACCGCTGGGCCGCGGGCAACGTCGAGAGGCCGCGCATCGCCACGGTCAGCTCGAGCCGGGCCTCCTCCGCGGCGTCCCGCAGGTCGAGCGGCACGCGGAACGGCGTCGAGTCGCGGTGGCTGGTGATCTTGCCCCAGTACCAGATCTCGGGCTCCGCCACGCCGGCGACGTCGGCGGCGGCAAGGCGGATGAGGAGGCGGTCCTCTTCGAGATGGACCCGGCGGGTGAGCGTCGTGACGGGGGAGGAGGCGGGGTAGGGCGGGGGGGAGGCGTCGGGCAGCCGGCGGGCGCGGGCCTCGTCCCAGCGCAGCCAGTAGACGTTGTGGCGCGAGTAGGGATGGAAGTAGGTGTGGGCGCCGGCGAGGATCTCGGCGGCGAACTCGAACGAGTCGCCGGGGCCGAAGACGCCGTCGCCGCCGTCCCGCAGGTGGAGGGGAACGGTGCGGCCCGCGCTCTCGAGGCTCACGAGGCGGCTCGGCACGCCGGCGGCGGCGAGGCCGACGGCCTGGAGATCCTCGAAGGTGACCCGATGCGGTCCCGCCTCGCGGGTGTAGATGCGCAGCTCGGGCGGCAGGCTGGTGGCGGCGGCGGTGCCGGCGAGCGCCCCGGCGACGGCTCCGAGCAGCACGGCAACGGGGAGCGGGCGCATCGCGCGGGTACGCTAGCATGCATGGTTGCCGGCCCGGGCGCGGCGCGGGTCGCGGGGGCGTTGAACCTCGGGTGCCGACGCCCGTATCACCCCTACGGAAGAACGGCAGGATGAGGACGCGATGAGACACCGACTCCCCGCATGGACCCTGGGCGTGGCGGCGCTGGGTGCGCTGGCCTGCGCCGGCGAGCCGCCGAGCGCGCCCCGGCCGAGCGCCCAGTACACGATCGAGGACTTCCTTGCGACGGTCAGCTACTACGGCGCCTCGTTCTCGCCCGACAACTCGAAGCTCCTGGTCTCGAGCGACTCGAGCGGCGTCTTCAACGTCTACGCCATCCCGGCGGGCGGCGGCGAGCCCGTGCCGCTGACGGACTCCACCGCCGAGTCGATCTTCGCCGTGGATTACTTCCCGGCCGACGAGCGCTTCCTCTACTCGAGCGACCAGGGGGGCAACGAGCTCGACCACCTCTTCGTCCGCGAGCTCGACGGCTCGGTCGTCGACCTGACGCCCGGCGACGGGCTCAAGGCCGAGTTCCTCGACTGGTCGGCGGACGGCGCCACGTTCTACGTCGCGACGAACGAGCGCGACGAGCGCTATTTCGACGTCTACGAGTACGCCGTCGACGGCTACGAACGGGAGCTCGTCTTCGTCAACGACGCGGGTCTCGATTACGCCGCCGTGAGCCCGGACGGCGAGAGCCTGGCCCTGTTGCGGGTCAACACCAACGCCGACAGCGACATGTTCGTGTACCGCCGCGCCGACGGCGAGCTGCGGCTGCTCTCGGCGCACGAGGGCGACGTGCAGCACTTCCCGGCCGCCTTCTCGCCGGACGGCGCGAGCCTCCTGTTCCTGACCGACGCCGACAGCGAGTTCCTCTACCTCGTGGCGCACGACCTGGCCACCGACGAGCGGAGGATCGTGCGGCAGGTGGACTGGGACGTGGAGTTCGCCAGCTACTCGAAGCACGGCAAGTACCTCGTCGTCGGCGTCAACGAGGACGCCCGTACCCGGCTCGAGGTCACGGACGCGGCGGGAGCGCCCGTGCCGCTCCCGGAGATGGCGAGCGCCGAGATCACCTCCGTCCGCTTCTCCGACGACGAGACGATGATGGCGTTCTACGCCAGCAGCAGCCGGGTGCCGCGAGACCTGTTCGTGACGACCGTCGGCTCGACCGACGCCGTCCAGCTGACGGCGTCGCTGTCGCCGGCGATCGACGGCGCCGACCTCGTCGAGGCGCAGATCGTCCGCTTCGACTCCTTCGACGGCCTCGAGATCCCGGGCGTCCTCTACAAGCCCCATCAGGCGTCCGCGGAAGATCCGGCGCCGGCCGTCGTCTACGTCCACGGCGGCCCCGGCGGGCAGTCGCGGACCGGTTACAACCCCCTGATCCAGTACCTCGTGAACCACGGCTACGTCGTCTACGCGATCAACAACCGCGGCAGCTCGGGCTACGGCAAGACCTTCTACCACCTCGACGACCGGCGCCACGGGCGCGACGATCTCGACGACTGCGTGGCCTCGAAGGAGATGCTGGTCGCCACCGGGAATGTCGATCCGCAGCGGATCGGCATCCTCGGCGGCAGCTACGGCGGCTACATGGTGCTGGCCGCCCTGACCTTCCGGCCCGAGGAGTTCGCCGTCGGCGTGGACATCTTCGGCATCTCCAACTGGCACCGCACCGTGCAGAGCATCCCCCCCTGGTGGGAGTCCTTCCGCGCCGCCCTCGAGCAGGAGCTCGGCCCCTTCGACGACGAGGAGGCCTTCCGCGAGATCTCGCCCCTCTTCCACGCCGACAACATCGTCAAGCCCCTGATGGTTCTCCAAGGCGCGAACGACCCCCGGGTCCTCAAGGCCGAATCCGACGACATCGTCGCCGCCGTCCGCGACCGCGGCGTGCCCGTCGAGTACATCGTCTTCGACGACGAGGGCCACGGCTTCCTCAAGAAGGAGAACCGCGAGCGCGGCTACGAGGGGATCCTCGAGTTCCTCGACCAGTACCTGCGGCCGATCGGGGCCGGTCTCCAGGGGTGAGTCGCGATCACGGCAGCCCGCGCAGCACATCCCCGCAGGAGCCGTGCATCCCCACAGGTACCGTTGCGGGTTCCCGGCGCGGACGTCGCGTCTCTGGGTGGAGGGACACCCGATGGACACGATGCGCCCTGGCTCTCGAGGTACGGCCTCTCGGCATCGAGCTCCCCCCGACCCTCGTTCGTGGACGGTAGCTTTCGTCCCGCTCGCCTTCCTCTTGCTTTCGGTTGCGGCGTGCGACCACTCTCGCCCGACCGAGCCGCGTGCCGAGCCCGACGTCTGCGGCCCCTTCGGCCCGTGGCAGTCCTCGCCCTACGTGCTTCCTTACCCGGTGGGCACCGCGTACGTCGTCAGCCAGGCCAACTGCTCCGGCTTCGGCCATTCCGGCTTCTGGAGCAACGGCTACGACTTCCTGATGCCGATCGGCACGACGGTGACGGCCGCCCGCTCGGGGGTGGTCGTTCACTCGCTCGGTGGCGCCGAGGACGGGGATCGGTCGCGCACCAATCTCGTCACGATCGAGCACGAGGACGGAACGGTGGCGCTCTACTCGCACCTGACCCGCAACGGCAACCTGGTGGAGGTCGGCCAGCTCGTCGCTGCCGGAGCGCCGGTGGGCCGCAGTGGGGACACCGGCAACACGGGCGGGGTTCCCCACCTCCACTTCTCGGTCCACCCGTGCTCCAACCTCCCGGGGCTGGAAGGCACGGGAGAGGACTGCTCGTCGATCTCGGTCAACTTCCGGAACACCGATCCGAACCCGCAGGGGCTGGAGGCCGGGCGAACCTACGCTGCCGAGTAGCTCGACCTCGGAATCGCCGAGACAGCCGCTCTCCGGCGCCGGCGCCGGAGCTCAGCGCGGGATGCGGGCGACGAGGTCGATCTCGAGGAGCGCGCCCTTGGGGAGGGCGGCGACCTGGACGGTGGAGCGGGCCGGGCGGTGGTCGCCCATGAAGGCGGCGTAGAGGGCGTTGAGCTCGGCGAAGTCCGCGAAGTCCACCAGGTAGATGGTCGCCTTCACCACGTCGCGCGGGGCGCAGCCGGCGTTCGTCAGCACGGCTTCGAGGTTCCGCAGGACCTGGCGGGCCTGCCCGGCGAAGTCCTCGGCCGCCAGCTCGCCGGTCGCCGGGTCGAGGGCGACCTGGCCCGCGGTGTAGAGCCAGCCGTCGCAGGCGACGGACTGGGAGTACGGCCCGATGGCCTCGGGAGCCCGGTCGGTGTGCAAGAGCTGCATGCGTCCTCCTCGACCTGCCTCAGGCGTCGTCCGCGGGGGCCGGCGCCGCGTCCTCGTGGACGACGCCGATGTAGGGGAGGTTGCGGTAGCGCTCTTCGAGGTCGAGGCCGTAGCCGACGACGAAGGCGTCGCCGACCTCGAAGCCACGGTAGGTGATCGGCACGTCGATCTCGCGGGCCGGGACCTTGTCGAGCAGGGTGCAGACCTCCGGGCGCACGGCGCCGTGCTCCTCGAGGATGTCGATGGCGGCCGCCACCGAGTAGCCCGAGTCGATGATGTCCTCGACGAGGATCACCGGCTTGCCCGCGAGGTCGAGCTGGGGGCGGCGCTTCACCTCGAGCCGGCCGCGCACCGTGCCGCGGTAGCTCGAGATCTGGACGAAGTCGATCTCGACGGGGGTCGTCAGGCGGCGCGTCAGGTCCGAGAGGAAGTAGAGCGAGCCCTTGAGCACGCCGACGCAGGTGATCGCCTCGGCGCCTCCGTGGCGGCCGTCGATGGCAGCCGCCAGCTCGTCGAGGCGCTGCTCGATGCGCTGCTGCGAGATGAGGATCTCGATCCGGGTGGCTCCCATCGGCCGGTATCGTAGCAGTCCCCGCCGCCGTCGTTGCGGAGCTCCGCGGGCGGGCATGGAGCGGGGCATCGGGCCGGCCTCGCGGCGCGGAAATCGGGTATCGTGCGCGGGGCGCCGGGCGGCGCCGGCGGAGACGGCCAGGGAAGGGAAGATGAGGGAGCTCGAGACCCGAGAGCGGACGCCGGGGGGCGGGTGAGCGCCGACGCCGGCCGGCGGCGGGGGAGCGGGCTCCCGCTGCCGCTCCAGGTCGCCTTGCGGTACCTGCGCAGCACCCGCCAGGACGCCTTCGTGAGCTTCCTGTCGACGGCGGCGGCGTGCTGCATCGCGCTGGGGGTCGCGGCGCTGATCGTGGCCCTGGCCGCCCTGTCCGGGTTCCAGGGGGCGCTGCGCGGCGAGATCCTCGGGCGCACGCCCGAGATCGAGATCGAGCTGGGACCGCAGGCCGACGTCGACGCCCTGGTGGCGGGCATCGAGGGGCTGACGGTGCCCGGCGTGGCGGGCCCGCTCTCGGTCCAGCGGCTACTGATCGGCCGCGGCTGGCTCATGGCCCGCGGCGGCGCCCGGCCGGTCCGTCTCGTCGCCTTCGACGGTGAGCTGCCGGCCCTCTTCCCGGGCGTCGGCTCCGGCGTCGCCGGCCGCGCCCAGGGGCTCTACCTCGGCAGCGCGCTCGCCGGCCAGTGGCGCCTCGCGGCCGGCGATCTCGTGGAGGTCGCCTCGGCGCGTCCCACGCTGACCCCGCTCGGCCCGCAGCCGCGGGTCCGCCGGCTGCCGGTGGCGGGCATCTACGAGAGCGGCCGCACGGAGACGGAGGATCGCGTGGCGCTGCCCTGGGCCGCGGGGGAGAGCCTCATCGGGCGCGGCGGGCTGCAGCTGCTCGTGTCCTCGGGCGAGCTGGACCGGGTCGACGCCGTGGTGGCGGCGCTCGACCCGCTCTTGCCCGCGGGCGCGAGCGTGAGGACGTGGCGCGACCTCAACCGGGCGCTGCTGTTTGCCCTGCGGCTCGAGAAGAGCCTGATGTTCCTCGGCGTCTTCCTCATCGTCGTCGTCGCCGTGCTGGCCCTCGTCTCGGGCCTGATGCTGATCCTGGCCAGCAAACGGCGCGAGGTCGGCATGCTGCGGGCGATGGGCGCCACCCCCGGCGCCATCCGCGGCGTCTTCCTGTGGCTCGCGGCGCTCCTGGCGGGCGCCGGGAGCCTGGCCGGGCTGGCGCTCGGCACCGGCACGGCCTGGGCGCTGGGCCGCTGGAAGGTGCTGCGGCTGCCGGACCAGGTCTACTTCCTCGACCACGTGCCCTTCGAGATCCGGCCGCTCGATCTGGCCGCCGTGCTCGGCGCCAGCCTCGGCCTGACCCTGGCCTGCGCGATCTGGGCGGCGGGGCGCGCCGCCCGGCTGCGCCCCGTGGAGGCGCTGCGGCGATGAGCGTAGCCGTCACGGCGCGCGGCCTGTGCAAGACCTTCCGCGACGGAGCGCGGACGATCGAGGTCCTGCGCGGCGTCGATCTCGACGTTGCGGCGGGCGAGTTCGTCGCCGTCGTCGGCCCTTCGGGCTGCGGCAAGTCCACCCTCCTGCACCTCGTGGGCGGCCTCGACCGCCCGGACGCGGGGAGCCTGGAGATCGGCGGCGAGGCGCTGGCCGGCCTCGAGGGCGGCGCCCTGGCGCGCTTCCGCAACCGCACGCTGGGCTTCGTCTTCCAGTTCCAGGAGCTGCTGGCCGACTTCACCGCCCTCGAGAACGTGATCCTTCCCGGCCGGATCCGCGGCCTGGGAACGGCGGAGCTCGAGGCGCGCGGCCGCGAGCTGCTGGCGGAGGTCGCCCTCGAGGACCGCGCCGACGCCTTCCCGGGCAGCCTCTCGGGCGGAGAGCGGCAGCGGGTCGCGCTGTGCCGGGCGCTGCTTCTCGAGCCGCCGCTGCTGCTGGCCGACGAGCCCACGGGCAGTCTCGATCCGGCCAGCGGCGAGGCCGTTTTCGACCTGATGCTGAGGCTCCAGGCGCGCCACGGAACGACCGCCATGGTGGTCACCCACAACCCGAGCCTGGCCAGGCGCTGTGGTAGAGTCCTCGAGCTGGCGGCGGGCAGGTTGAGCCCCTTCCAGGAGGCGCGCCGGGAGGATCACAGCGAGGAAGCCGAGGGCGCGCGAGGCGAGTCCGGGCGGGACGACAGGCATGTTTGAGAAATACAACGAGAAGGCGCGCCGCGCCCTCTTTTTCGCCCGCTACGAGGCCAGCAAGCTCGGCAGCCGGGTGATCGAGTCCGAGCACATCCTGCTCGGCATCCTGCGCGAGGGCGAGGAGGCGGTGGGCGAGATCCTGCAGCGCTTCGAGGTGCTGCCGGAGGACCTGCGGCGCGAGATCGAAGGCGAGCGGGTCTTCGTCGAGCGGATCTCCTCGACGGCGGAGCTGCCGCTCTCCGAGGAGTCCAAGAAGATCCTCGCCTACGCCTCCCACGAGGCCGAGAGCATGCTGCACTCGGCGGTGGGCTCCGAGCATCTGCTGATCGGCATCCTCCGGGTGGACAGCTGCCTGGCGGCGCGCGCCCTCGTCCAGAGCGGCATCGATCTCTACACCCTGCGCGAGGAGGTGCTGTCGATCGCCAAGGAGCGCGAGGCCACGGATCAGAAGAAGGAGCTGCCCTATCTCTCCGAGTACGCCCGCGACCTGACGCTGCTCGCCACGCAGGGCGACTTCGACCCCCTCGTCGGCCGCGAGGCGGAGCTCGAGCGCATCATCGAGATCCTCTCCCGGCGCACCAAGAACAACCCGATCCTCCTCGGCGAGCCGGGCGTCGGCAAGACCGCGATCGTCGAGGGCCTCGCCCAGCGCATCGTCGAGGGGCGCGTGCCGATGGTCCTCGCGAACAAGCGCTTCCTGGCCCTCGACCTGTCCCTCATCGTGGCCGGGACCAAGTACCGCGGCCAGTTCGAGGAGCGCCTCAAGGGCATTCTGAAGGAGCTGCGCGAGAACCAGGACGTCATCGTCTTCATCGACGAGATCCACTCGCTCATCGGGGCGGGCTCCGCCGAAGGCTCGCTCGACGCCGCCAACATCTTGAAGCCGGCGCTGTCGCGCGGCGAGGTCTCCTGCATCGGGGCCACCACCCTCAAGGAGTTCCGCAAGTACATCGAGAAGGACCGGTCGCTCCTGCGGCGTTTCCAGTCGATCCAGATCGGCCAGCCGACTCCGGAAGAGACGCTCGAGATCCTCGAAGGCGTCAAGGAGCGCTACGAGTCGTTCCATCACGTCCTCTACAGCCCGGACTCCCTGCAGGCGGCGATCTACCAGTCGTCGCGCTACATCCCCGATCGCCAGCAGCCGGACAAGGCCATCGACGTGATCGACGAGGCCGGGGCGAAGGTGAAGCTGCGCCGCGTCCGCGATACCCAGAACGCGCGGCGGGTCGAGGAGGAGATCCAGCAGGTCACCAAGGAGATGAAGAGCGCCATCTCCGACAAGGACTTCGAGCGCGCCGTCTACCTGAGGGAGCGCGAGATCGAGCTGCGCGAGGACCTCGAGCGGGTCCGGGGAACGGGGCAGGAGGGGCAGGCGGTCGAGGTCAGCCGCGCGGACATCGAGCAGGTGATCTCGGCCTGGACCGGCATCCCCGTGGCCAGCCTGCGCAGCGACGAGGTCGAGAAGCTCGCCATGATGGAGGAGATCCTGCGGCGGCGGGTCGTCGGGCAGGATCACGCCATCAACTCGATCAGCCGCGCGATCCGCCGCTCGCGTCTCGGCGTCAGCAACCCGCAGCGGCCGGTCGGCTCGTTCATCTTCCTCGGCGCCTCCGGCGTCGGCAAGACGGAGACCGCCCGCCAGCTCGGCGCGTTTCTCTTCGGCAGTACCGAGGCTCTCGTGCGGTTCGACATGAGCGAGTACATGGAGAAGCACGCCGTCTCCAAGCTGATCGGCTCGCCGCCGGGGTACATCGGCCACGAGGAGGGCGGGCAGCTCACCGAGCGGATTCGCCGCAGCCCCTACTCGATCGTCCTCTTCGACGAGATCGAGAAGGCGCATCCGGACGTCCTCAACCTGATGTTGCAGATCCTGGAGGACGGCACCCTCACCGACGCCTACGGCAACCGGGTCGACTTCAAGAACGCCATCGTGCTCATGACCTCCAACCTGGGCAGCAAGCTGACCATGCGGGGCGGCCTCATGGGCTTCGGCGGCTCCGACGACGAGCAGGACTTCCTGCGCGTCGAGCAGGAGATCTTGAGCCAGATGCAGCGGGCCTTCAGCCCGGAGTTCATCAACCGGGTCGACGAGCTCATCGTGTTCCGGCCGTTGGGCGAGCCCCAGCTGATGGCCATCGTCGACCTGCTCGTCGCGGACGTCAACGAGACGCTGGCGCAGCGCAACTTGAAGGTCGTCGTCGACGACGAGGTCCGGCGGTGGCTGCTCGGCGTGGCCGGGGTGGAGCCGGCGACCGGAGCCCGTCCTCTGCGGCGAACGATCCAGCGCCATATCCAGGACGCCGTGTCGGAGATGTTGATCGCGGGCGGAGAGGGCGACCTCGGCACGATCGTCGTGAGCGTGGTCGACGGGGGTCTGAAGCTCGAGCCCGGGCAGCTCGAGCTCGCGGAGCCCGCCGGGCCGGTGACGAGCGTCTCGTAGCGATCTTCAGGTATCCTCCCGTCGCGGAATCTGGACCGGTTCTTGCAGGCACCCGCCCGCCAGCCGGAGTTCATCGATCCGACCGAGCCGACCCGAATGAAGACCTTCACCGCGAGTGCAGCTTTGGCCGCGGCCTGCCTCATCGGCACGCTGGCCCCGGCCGCTCCCGCGGCCGCCCAGAGCTACGAGGGGCAGCCGGTCGTGGAGCTCGCGTTCGAGGGCCTGAAGACCTTGAGCGAGCAGACCCTGCGCTTCTACCTCGGGCTCGAGGAGGGCGCGTCGGTGACCGCGGAGTCGCTCAACGCGAAGGTGCACCTGCTGTGGTCGCGCGATCTGATCGACGACATCACGATCGCGACGGAGGCGGCGCCCGGCGGCGTGAGCATGCGCGTGGCGATCGTCGAGCGGCCGACTCTCGGAGCCGTCGAGTACCAGGGTCTCAAGCGGCTCCAGCGCTCGGACATCAACGACCGGATCACCCGTGACGCGATCCGGGCGCGCGAGGGCGACCCGCTGAGCGAGGGCGAGCTCTACCGGCTGAAGGCGGCGATCGAGGAGCTCTACGCCGAGCACGGCTACCGGCTGGCCGAGGCCGAGTACGTCGTCGACGAGGATCTCAGCGGCGACAAGCGGGTCACCTTCACCGTCGACGAGGGCGACAAGGTCCGGATCGAGGACATCGACTTCGAGGGCAACACGGTGTTCTCCGACGGGCGCCTGCGCTGGGCCATGAAGAAGACGAAGGAGAGCGGCTTCGTCACCAAGCTGCTCTCGAAGGACGTGTTCGAGGAAGCGAAGTTCGAGACGGATCTCGACAACGTGCGCACCGTCTACCGGAAGGCGGGCTACAAGAACCTCGTGATCGGCGATCCCAAGATCGAGATCAAGGCGATGCGGCCGGAGGCCGCGACCTCCAAGGAGCAGCAGCGCCGCATGGTGATCACGGTCCCCGTGGAGGAGGGTCAGCGCTGGAAGCTGGGCGAGATCACCATCCAGGGCAACGAGAAGTTCAGCGACGAGCTGCTCCTGGGCCAGTTCGAGAAGCCCAAGGGCGGCTGGCTGCGCTCGAGCGTCATCGACAAGGGCATCGAGGCCGTCGGCGAGGTCTACCGCAACACGGGCTTCCTCTTCGCCCGCGTCGATTCCGAGCTCGTCGAGCGCGACGGCGAGGTGGCCGATCTGATCGTCAAGGTCGACGAGGGCGATCAGTACCGGGTGGGGCGGATCGAGTTCCAGGGCAACGTCAAGACGAAGGACAAGGTGATCCGGCGCGAGCTGGGAGTGCAGGAAGGCCGGATCCTGAGCTCCGGCGCCCTGCGCAACTCGATCCTGCGGATTCGCCAGCTCGAGTTCTTCAAGATCAACGAAGACGAGCCGGTGGCCTTCGACTTCGACAGCGAGAAGAAGAGCGTGGACTTGCTCCTCAAGGGCGAGGAGGGGTCCCGGACGGAGCTCCTCTTCGGCGGCGGCTTCAGCGAGGTCGACGGCTTCTTCGGGCAGCTCCAGTTCCGGACGAGGAACTTCCTGGGCCGCGGCGAGACGGTCGCCGTCTCGCTCCAGTCGGGCCGCCGGCAGGACGTCTTCGACCTGTCCTACAGCATTCCCTGGTGGCTCGACCGGCCGCAGAACCTGGGCGTGCAGGTCTTCCAGCGCAAGCTCGACTACGAGCTGCTCGACGGCCAGAACTTCTTCCAGGACACGAAGGGCGGAACCCTGACCTACGGGCGCCGCCTCACGCTGTTCACGACCCTCTCCGCCAGCTACACCCGCTTCGATTCGATCGACGAGCGCAGCCAGTTCGACGGCCTGAACGAGCTCGTGACGCAGTCGTTCTCCCGCGACGTCTCGACCATGCGGCTCCTCTACGGCCTCGATCGGCGCGACAGCATCCTCACGCCGACCCGCGGGATGCGCTACCAGGCCAGCGTCGACTACGCGGGGGGCGTCCTCGGCGGCAGCTCGAACTTCGTGCGGCCGCGCGCCGCCTTCAGCCTGTTCAAGCCGGTGACGAGCACCCGCTTCACGACGGTGGCCGCGGTCAACGTGGAGACGGGCTTCATCGAGCCCTTCGGCGGCGAAGACCTCTTCTACAACGACCGCTTCTACCTGGGCGGCGAGTCGACGCTCCGCGGGCACCGGTTCCGCTCCATCTGGGTGCGCGAGAAGGACGGCAGGACGCGGGTCGACCAGCAGGGCTTCCCGATCGGCGGCGACTCCTTCCTGCAGCTGAACTTCGAGTATCAGCTGCTGCTCGGCGGGCCGTTCCGGCTGCTCGCCTTCCTCGACGCCGCCAACGTGTTCGCCAAGGACCAGACGATCTCGTTGGAGGATCTGCGGCGGACGTCGGGCTTCGAGCTGCGCGTCAACATCGCGGCGTTCGGGGCGCCGCTGCGGTTCATCTGGGCGCAGAATCTCGATGCCTTCGCCGACGACCGCTTCGACTCGTTCCGATTCAGCGTCGGGGCCGGCTTCTGAGGATCGCCGGCTCGCGAGGGGATACCATGCCGGGAACCGGTCTGGGATCGCCGCCCGGGGAAACGCTTCGAGCAACACTGGAAAACCACTGGAGGAACTGGAAGTCATGAACGCAATCGAACGACCGGCCCAGGGCCGTGTCGCCGTCATCGCCGCGGTCTTGTGGCTCGGCGTGTGGGGAGCGGGGGCGCTGCCGGCGCAGGAGTTCTCCTCCGGGCCCAGCAAGGTCGCCGTCATCGACGTGCGGCGGATTCTCACCGAGTCGGAGTCGGGCCGCGCGGCGATCGAGCGGCTGCGGGTGGCGGCAAAGGCGAAGCAGGACGCGCTCGAGGCCCAGGGGGACGCGGCCGTGGCGATCGAGCAAGACCTCGAGGCGAGGCGGCTCTCGCTGTCCGAAGACAAGCAGCAGGAGATCGAGGCCGACCTGCAGCGGCGGGCGATCGAGCTGCGCCGGGCGCAGGACGATGCGCGGCGCGAGATCGAGGAGCTGCAGACGGAGGAGTTCAAGACGATCGAGGACCGGGTCATGCCCCTGATCCAGGAGATCGGGGAGAGCGAGGGCTTCACCCTGATCTTCAACAAGTTCGAGGAGAGCGGCCTCCTGTTCGCCGCGCCCGGGGCCGACATCACGGACAAGGTCCTGGAGCGCTTCAACGCGCTCCCGGAAGGCTAGGGAGCTTGAGGCGGACCCTGGGCGAGCTCGCCGGCCTGCTCGGCGGCGAGGTCCGGGGCGACCCGGCGCGCGTCGTGCGCCGGCTCGCCACCCTGGAGGCCGCCGGCCCGGGGGATCTCTCCTTTCTCACCAGCGCCCGCTATTTCCGCGACGCCCTCGCCAGCAAGGCGGGAGCCCTCCTCGTCGGCGGCGACGCCGCCGCCAGGCTCGAGGGGGACCTCATCGTCGTCGCGGAGCCCTACCTCGCGCTGGCCAGGCTGCTCGAGCTCTTCGCGCCGCCGTCCGGCCCCGCGCCGGGGGTCCATCCCACGGCCGTCGTGGCGGCGGGCGCCGCGGTCGCCGCGACGGCCAGCGTAGGCCCCTACTGCGTCGTCGGCGAGCGCGCCACGATCGGCGAGCGCTGCGTCCTCGGGCCGCACACCGTGGTCGGCGACGACTGCTCGGTCGGGGACGACTGCCTCCTGCACGCACGGGTCACCCTCTACGCCAGGAGCGTCGTCGGGTCGCGCTGCATCCTGCACTCGGGGGTCGTCGTCGGCGGCGACGGCTACGGCTTCGCCACCAGCGGCGGCCGGCACCACAAGCTGCGGCACCTGGGCCGCGCCGTCCTCGAGGACGACGTCGAGATCGGGGCCAACTCGGCCGTCGATCGAGGGCTTCTGGGCGACACGACGATCGGCGCGGGCACCAAGATCGACGATCTCGTGATGGTCGGCCACAACGCGCGGGTCGGCCGCCACAGCCTGCTCGCGGCGCAGGCGGGTCTCGCCGGCAGCGCTCGCCTCGGCGACCGGGTCACGGTGGCCGCCCAGTCGGGTATCATCGGCCACGTCGAGATCGGAGACGGCGTGGTGGTTGCCACCAAGTCGGCGGTGCTGCAGGCCGTCGAGAAGGGCCGCCGGGTGGCGGGCATTCCGGCGACGGATCTGGCGAAGTGGCGCCGTCAGCAGGCCCTGGTGGGGCGGCTGGGCGAGCTGCGCGCCCGGCTCCTCGAGCTGGAGCGCGCGGCGCGGCGGCGGGTGACGGGCGACGGCCGGGGCGAGGAAGAAGAGTGAGCGACGAGAACGAATACGACATCCGCTGGATCACCTCCGTGCTGCCGCACCGGTATCCGTTCCTGCTGGTCGACCGGGTGCTGGAGATCGAGCCCGGGCGGCGCATCCGGGCCTACAAGAACGTGACCGCCAACGAGGACTTCTTCAACGGCCACTTCCCGGGCCATCCGGTGATGCCGGGGGTCATGATCATCGAGGGGATGGCCCAGGCGGCCGGGATCCTGACCCTCCACGATCGGCAGGAGAGCGACGGCAAGCTGATGTACTTCACGGGGATCGACCGGGCGCGCTTCCGCCGGCCCGTCGTCCCTGGCGACCGCCTGGACTACGAGATCGAGATCCTGCGCCTGCGCGACACCTACTGCAAGCTGCGCGGCGAGGCCAGGGTCGACGGCCAACTGGCGGCCGAGGCCACCATGGCCTCGGCGCTCGTCGACCGCTAGCGGCGAGCGGGCTGGTGCGATGAGCGGTCTCATTCACCCGACGGCGATCGTGGATCCGAAGGCCGAGCTGGCCGCCGGGGTGCGGGTCGGGGCTCACGCGATCGTCGGTCCCGGCGTGGTGCTCGGCGAGGACACCGAGATCGGGGCGGCGGCCCAGGTGATGGGCCCGGCCGTGATGGGCCGCGAGAACCGCGTCTTCGCCCTGGCGTGCGTAGGCTTCGAGCCCCAGGACCTGAAGTTCGGCGGCGAGACCACCCGGCTCGAGGTCGGGGACCGCAACGCCTTCCGCGAGTTCTGTACGGTGCACCGGGGCACCGGCAAGGGCGGCGGCGTGACCACCATCGGCGACGACAACCTCTTCATGGCCTACTCGCACGTCGCCCACGACTGCCACGTCGGCGACCGCACGATCTTCAGCAACGGCGGGACCCTGGCGGGCCACGTCGAGGTCCAGGACGACGCCGTGATCGGCGCCTTCAGCGCCGTGCACCAGTTCTGCCGGGTCGGCCGGCACGCCTACATCGGCGGCTATTCGGTGATCACCCAGGACGCGCTGCCCTTCGTCAAGACGGTCGGCCACCGGCCCGCGGTCTACGGCATCAACACGATCGGCCTCGAGCGCAAGGGCTTCGACCGCGAGACGATCGCGCGCCTGGCGGCGGCGCTCCGGGTGCTCGTGAGGGGCGGCCTCGCGCCCGCGCACGCGCTCGAGAAGATGCGCGCGGAGCACGGGGGCTGCCCCGAGGTCGACGAGCTCGTCGCGTTCGTCGCCGCGAGCGAGCGCGGCGTCATCAGGATCCCGCCTGGCAGCCGGCGGACCCGAGGTGGCGGTGGCAGCTGAGTCCGTGGCAGCCGAGGCGGTAGCAGCCGCGTCGGTGGCGCCGCTGCGGGTCGGCGTCGTCGGTACCGGGGCGCTGGGACGGCACCACGTGAGGATCCTCGCGGAGCTGCCCGAGGCGGACCTCGTCGGCATCGTCGACCTGCGCGCCGACGTGGCTCGGCAGCTGGCCGCGGAGCACGGAACCGTCGCGCTGCCCACGGCCGCGGAGCTGGCCGGGCGGGCGGAGGCGGTCGTCGTCGCCGTGCCCACGGTCGACCATCACGCCGTGGCGATGCCCCTGCTCGCGGCCGGGCTCCACGTGCTCGTGGAGAAGCCGATCGCGCCCGGTCTCGGGGAGGCGGACGCCCTCGTCGCCGCGGCCGGCGACCGGGTGCTCGCCGTGGGGCACGTCGAGTTCTACAACCCGGCGGTCCAGGCCCTGATGGCCGTGGGGGAGCTGCCGGGCTACGTCGAGATCGAGCGCATGGCCGTCTTCAAGCCCCGCAGCCTCGACGTCGACGTCGTTCTCGACCTCATGATCCACGACCTGCAGATCCTGCAGGCGATCGACCGTTCGGCGATCCGCGAGGTCCGGGCGACCGGGGTCCGGGTGCTCTCCGAGCGCATCGACATCGCCAACGTCCGCCTCGAGTTCGAATCCGGCTGCGTCGCCAATCTCACCGCCTCGCGGGTCTCGGCCGAGCAGACCCGGCGGCTGCGGGTCTTCCTGCACCGCAGCTACTACTCGCTCGACTATCACGCGCAGTCGATTCAGGGCTACGAGCTGGTGGGAGACGGCGGCGACCGGGCGATCCGGCCCCTGGTCCTGCCGGTGGAGCCGGCGGAGCCGCTGAAGGTCGAGCTGCGCCACTTTCTCGCCGCCTGTCGCGGCGAGAGCGTTCCCCTGGTCGACGGCGTCCAGGGGAGAAGGGCACTGGCCACGGCGCTCGAGATCCGCTCCGCGATCGAGGCCCGGAGGGGGGAGGGGAGTCCGTGAGCGAGGTGAAGATCGGAGTGATCGGCGGCAGCGGCCTCTACGCGATGGGGGACCTCGAGATCGTCGACGAGCGGGTGATCGAGACGCCGTTCGGCGCGCCCTCGGATCCCTACGTCATCGGCGATCTCGAGGGGCGCCGGGTGGCGTTCCTGGCCCGGCACGGCCGCGGCCATCGCCTCATGCCCTCGGAGCTCAACTTCCGGGCGAACGTCTACGGGTTCAAGGTGCTCGGGGTCGAGTGGCTGCTCTCGGTCAGCGCCGTGGGCTCCATGAAGGCCCGCTACGAGCCGACCCACGTCGTCGTGCCCGACCAGTTCTTCGACCGGACGCGCCACCGCGCCGACACCTTCTTCGGAGACGGCATCGTGGCCCACGTGTCGATGGCCGACCCGGTGTGCAAAGAGCTGCGCGAGATCCTCCTCGCGGCGGCCCGCGGCGCCGGGGCCACCACGCACGACGGCGGCACCTACCTGTGCATGGAGGGGCCGCAGTTCTCGACCCGGGCCGAGTCGCGAATCTACCGGCAGTGGGGGGTCGACGTCATCGGCATGACGAACCTGCAGGAGGCGAAGCTGGCCCGCGAGGCGGAGATGTCCTACGCGACGCTCGCCATGGTCACCGACTACGATTGCTGGCACGAGGAGGAGGACGACGTCGAGGTGGTCGGGGTGCTCGAGGTGCTGCATCGCAACGCGGCGATGGCGCAGGACATCGTGCGCCGGGCCGTTCGCGACATCGACCCGGCCGCGCCCTGCCCGTGGGCCGGGAGCCTGCGCTACGCGCTGATCTCCGACCCCGCCGCGGTCTCGGCGGCGGCCCGTGAGCGGCTGGCGCCGATCGTCGGGAAGTACCTCCCCGCCGGCGGGGACGTAAAGGGAGGCGGCTCGTGACCCGCATTCTCGTGACCAACGACGACGGCGTGTTCTCGGAGGGGATCAAGCTCCTCGCGGCCAGGCTGCGGCCGCTGGCCGAGGTGACCGTCGTCGCTCCGGACCGCGAGCAGAGCGCCATGGGGCACGCGCTGACGCTGCATCGCCCCCTGCGCCTGCGCGAGATCGGCGACGGCGTCTACTCGGTCGACGGCACGCCCACGGACTGCGTGAGCCTGGGCCTCTTGTGGCTGCTCAAGGACACGCCCCCGGAGCTGGTGGTCTCGGGAATCAACTTCGGGCTCAACCTGGGGGACGACGTGACCTACTCGGGCACGGTCAGCGCGACCTTCGAAGGGACGCTCATGGGCATCCCCTCGGTAGCCTTCAGCCAGGAGGTCGCGAAGTCGTTCTCGTTCGAGCGCAGCGCCGACTTCGCGGCCGGGCTCGTCGAGGTGCTCCTGCGCAACGAGCTCCCCGAGGACCTGCTGCTCAACGTCAACTTTCCCGCCTCCGAGCCGCACGGCGTCCGGCTCACCAAGCTCGGCCGCCGCCGCTACCAGCAGTCGGTGGTGCAGAAGCTCGACCCGCAGGGACGGGAGTATTACTGGATCGCCGGCAAGCCGGTGTGGGACGAGAGCGAGGGCTCGGATCAGGACGCCGTGGCGGAGGGCTACGTCTCGATCACGCCGCTGCATCTCGATCTGACGGACTACCGGGGCATCGAGTCCTACCGCTGGCTCCAGGAGCAGCTCACGAGCGTGGGTTGATCGTGGCCTCCGAGTTCGCGTATCAGCGGCGGCGGATGGTGCGCCGTCTCGAGAAGGAGTTCGGCGTCCGCGACGCCCGGGTGCTGGCGGCCATGGGCAAGGTACCCCGCCACCGGTTCGTGCGCCCGCACCTGCGCTCGCAGGCCTACAGCCTCCACGCCCTGCCCATCGGCGAGGCGCAGACGATCTCCCAGCCCTCCGTCGTGGCCCGCATGACCGAGCTGCTCGCCGTCGAGCCCGAGCACGGCGTGCTCGAGATCGGCACCGGCTCCGGCTACCAGACGGCGATCCTCGGCGAGCTGGCGCGCCGCGTCTTCAGCCTGGAGATCGTGCCCGGACTGGCCCGCGAGGCCATCAGCCGCCTGCGCGATCTCGGCTACGACAACGTGAAGGTCCAGGCCTTCGACGGCACCCTGGGACTCGCCCAGGCGGCGCCGTACGACCGGATCCTCGTGGCGGCCGGGGCTCCCGCCGCGCCGCGGCCGCTGCTCGCGCAGCTCGCGCCCGGCGGCCGGCTGGTCATCCCCGAGGGCGGCCGCGACGTGCAGCAGCTCGTCGTCTACGACTACGACAAGCTCGCCCAGACCGTCAGGCGGCGGGTCGGCGAGGAGGTCCGGTTCGTCCCCCTCGTCGGCCGCCACGGCTGGGACAAGGAGTGATCATGCTCGAGAACCTCTGGCACTGGCTGAGCGGGACCCTCGCCGGCCTGCTCGACTGGGTGGAGTCCTTCGCCGGCAGCCCCGGCGGCGCCTGGGCGCTCTTCGGGATCGCCTTCGCCGAGTCGAGCTTCTTCCCCATCCCGCCGGACGTCCTGCTGATCGCTCTCTGCCTCGTGCGGCCGTCGGCGGCGCTGTGGTTCGCGGCGATCGCGAGCGTCGCCTCAGTCCTCGGCGGGATGCTCGGCTACGGCATCGGCTACGCCGGCGGCCGCCCGGTGCTGCACCGCCTCTTCGCGGAGCGCAAGATCGCGGCGGTGAAGAAGCTCTACGACCGCTACAACGCCTGGGCGACGGGCATCGCGGGCCTGACCCCGATCCCCTACAAGATCTTCACCATCGCCGGCGGCACCTTCGAGGTCAACTTCAAGATCTTCGTCCTCGCCTCGATCCTCTCCCGCAGCGCCCGCTTCTTCGCCGTCGCCGGCCTCATCTGGTGGATCGGCGAGCCGGCCAAGCTCTTTATCGAGAAGTACCTGAACGTCCTGACGATCGCCTTCGTCGTCCTGCTGGTCGGCAGCTTCTGGCTCGTCAACCGCTTCCTGCACCGCACCGGCGACCACCAGCCCCCCCCGCCGACCCCCGCCGGCGACGTATAATCCCCGGTCCCACGGGCGGCTGTAGCTCAGGTGGATAGAGCGGGAGTTTCCTAAACTCTAGGTCGGGGGTTCGAGTCCTCCCAGCCGCACCATTGCTCTCGCCGTTCGAATCAAGCAGTTACAGGGCGTGCCACAACGGGAGGCAAGTGGTCCGGTACTACACGCCCAAACTCCGTTGCTCCCCGTTGCGCTAGGGCGCAGTTCCACTCTCAGCCGGTGGGGCACAGAGGGAACGAGGATGCCGTCTCGCGCTCGATCTCGTGGACCAGGGCGCGGACTCGGGTCTGGTGCTGATGCGCGGTCAGGTGCTCCGAGCAGGGAAGAGGCGAGAACTCGGGCCTCCAGAGCGCGCGTTCGGACCCGACGGCCGAGCCACCGAGGGCGTCTCGCGACGTAAGCCGTAGTGGGTCTCGAGGTCGGCGAGGACTTCGTGGCCGACGATCGCGCTCTCGGGCCGGGGGCGTGCTCGGCGACCGTCGGCCGCCGGCGGGATTGGCGCTGCTAGACTGGCCGGACCGAAGGCAACACCCGATCCGTCGAGCCGACGGGGGTCCTTGCGCCGCGCCAGGAGGGGGTCATCCAAGACACCGCAGGCCTTAGAGAGAGAGTCGTCGCGCGGCTGCTCGAAGCCTCGGATCGGAGGCTCGAGCCGGCGAAGGTCGCCGACGACACGACACTGCGTGACGATCTGGGGCTCAGTTCGCTACAAGGGGTGACTCTGGCGATGGATCTCGAGGACGAGTTCGACATTGTCGTGGACGACGCGGAGCTGCGGGCCTTCGTCACCGTCGGCGACGTGGTCGGGCTCGTCCGTGGCAAGACGAGCCGCGAGAAAGGGAACGCCGCGGGGTGAACCGCCGCGTGGTCGTCACCGGCGTCGGCCTGGTCTCCTGCCTGGGGCATGAGTACGAGTCCGTTCTGGAGGCGCTGCGAGCCGGCAAGAGCGCCGTGCGCCGCATGACCGAGTGGCGCGCCGACCTGGGGCTCGAGAGTCGGGTCGCGGGCGCGGTGGACCACCTGGAGGAGAAGAAGGCCGCCGCGAGACTGCCCAAGAAGCTCGTTCCCGCCATGTCCGACGCGGCTCTGTTCTGCTGCCTCGCCGCCCGCGACGCCGTTGCCGATGCCGGCCTCGAGCCGGGCCAGCTCGCCGATCCGCGCACCGGCTGCATCGTCGGCAGCGGCGTCGGCAGCATCGACTCGGTGTGGCGCGCGGCCGAGCTCTATCTCTCGGCCAGAAGTCGCCGCATCGACCCGTACACTGTCCTGCGCTGCATGTCGAGCTCTGCCAGCGCCGCGGTGGCGAGCCTGCTTGCGATCCGCGGCCGCAGCTACTCGATCGCGTCGGCTTGTGCCACCTCGGCCCACAACATCGGCCACGCATTCGAGCTCATCCGCCAGGGCCGGCTCGACCGGGCGGTCGCGGGCGGAGGGGAGGACGTGAGCGAGCTCGTCGCGGTTGCGTTCCAGGCCCTGCGCCTTGCTCTGTCGACGAGCTACAACGACGTCCCGGAGCAGGCTTCGCGGCCTTTCGACCAGGGCCGCGACGGCTTCGTGATGGGCGGCGGCGGCGGCATCGTCGTCTTGGAGGAGCTCGGGGCCGCCCGTGCTCGCGGCGCCAGGATCCGGGCCGAGATTCTCGGCTTCGGTGCCAACTCCGACGGCTTCGACCTCGTTCTTCCGGAGCCCGAGGGCGACCAGGCCGCAGCCTGCATGCGCCTCGCCCTCGACGACGCCGAAGTCGAGCCTTCGAGGATCGACTATGTCAACACCCACGGCACCTCGACGCGGCACGGTGACGTCGCTGAGCTCAAGGCCTTGCGCCAGGTGTTCGGGCGCGGTGTGCCCCCTTTTTCCTCTACCAAGTCGATGACCGGCCACCCGATCGGCGCCGCCGGGGCACTCGAGCTGATCTTCTGCATCGGCATGCTCGAGCGCGGTTTCGTCGCCCCGTCGATCAACGTCACGAAGCCCGATCCGGCGGTCGCGGACCTCCCGCTCGTGACGGCAGCGAGGGAGCTTCCCCTGGCCACGGTGCTGTCGAGCAGCTTCGGCTTCGGCGGCACCAACGGAGTGCTCGTGGTCGGCCGTTTCGATGACTGACGGCGATGGTCTTCGGGGGCAGGGGCGCCTGGGAGTCGGGACTTCCTTGACGGAAACAGAGGCCGGTGAAAAGATAAACGCACTACCGACAAGGCACGGAGGCCACCATGAGCGTCGAGCTGCCTGATGTCTACCACGTCGACGTCGACGAAGTCGCACCCATTACGGTGACTCCGATCACCGTCGCCAGCGTCGGTGCGGTCGGGCCGGTGACGATCGACGGCATCCCCTCCGAGTACCACATCCACGTCGATACGCTCGACAAGATCGAGGTCGGGGTCGACCCGCTGACCGTGACGCTTACCCCGATCGAGATCCGGCCGCTCGAGATCAACGCCCGGCTGAAGGAGATCCCTTCGGTCCGCGCCCATCTGCCGGCCAACTACGCCCTTGGGCTCTCCCTGTTCGGCATGGAGCTGGCCAAGGTGCGCCTCTGCGGCGAGGCCCAGATCATCACCGAGCCCTACCGTCCCAACCCGTGCGAGGTCTGTGGGCCGTCCAGCCAGAGCCAGCCGCCGGGGACGGCTCCCGCCGGGGTCCTGCGGCTCGAGGAAGGCTAGTGGCAAGGACGGCTCAGAGGCCGGAGACCATCCATTTCCGTGGTGCTCCGAGGGCCTTGTCGACGGTGGTCAAGCTGGACCCGAGATTGTCGGGCGACGTGCGTCTGAGCCTCGAGCTGCCGCGGGGCTCTCGCGTCGGCGACGTCTTTACGGCCCGCGCCGCCCCGGTGCGCGGGCTCGGCCTCACCCGGCTGAGGCTGCGCGTCCCCAAGACGATGGCGCCCGGCACCTACAGGGGCTCTGCCGAGATCGGCGAGACGCGCCAGCCGATCGTAGTCGAGATCCAACCGGAGCGGCAGCTCAGGTTCTTCCCCTCCCGGACCTCGATCGAGGCCGAGGCGGGAGCGAGCGTCGACTTGACCCTCGCGCTCGCCAACCTGGGCAACGTCGCCGTCGAGGTCCCCGAGAGCTCGGCGTTCGGCCTGTTTCCGGTCAAGGGCATGGACGAAGTGATCTCGAGAGTGATCGAGGCCCGGCTCGAGCGTGGCGAACGGCGCATCGATCGCTTCCTCGACGAGCTGGCGGAGAGTCACGGCGGCAACGCCCGGGTGCGGATCCGCCGAGGATCGGGGCGCTTGGAGCCGGGAGACGTGCACGATCTGGAGCTGACCCTGCGCCTGCCCGCGAAGCTGGTGAGCGGGCGCCTGTACCGCGGTCTCTTGTCGCTCGACTACGCCAAGCAGCGAGTCGAGGTCCGGGTTCTCGAAAAGAGCAAGCAAAAGAGCGCGCGCCGGAGGAAACAATGAACTCGATTCTGAGCGGTGAGTCGATGCAGGGCCTGGCCGACGCGATCCGCAATCTGCTCGACGCCCAGGCCCAGCTCGGCAACGAGTTGCTCGCCGTCATGACGGGCAACGAGCAGCAGAACTCCTGCGACATCCCGGAGCCGTGCTGGATGCCGCAGTCGGCCGGGGAGGTGGTGAGCCAAGTCTGCCCGGGCAGCGTGGCGACCTTGAAGATCGAGATCACCAACTGCGACGCCACCGGCCGCTTGTACCAGGTCTCTGCTGCGGGATCGGCGGCCGGCAGCGTGTCGATCCAGCCGACGAGTCTGGCGCTGGGGGCGAAGGAGCGGGGCACGGTGACCGCAACCCTCAAGGCGCCCGACGCCACCGCGGGCCAGAAGCTCGAAGCCCTGATCTGGGTCCGGGGGTGCAGGGAGCACTACCTGCGGTGGACCGTCTCGGTCGGCGACCAGGGCGGAGCCTGTTGCCACGTCGTGGAAATCGACGACTGTCCGGACTACATCCATCACTGGTACGACCACTTCTACTGCCCTCGCTCCTGCCGCGAGCGGGGGACCCCGGCAGACCCTCATGGCTGACGTTCCGGATCTCGGCGATCTCCTGCGGCGCAATGTCGAAAGCGGCCTGCGTTTCTACCAGGGCCTGGTGAGGCTGTCGGCCGATTACCTCAAGGAGGTGAGCTCCGCCTTCGCCAAAACAGGCGTGGCGGGCGAGGAGGAGACACCGCCGGCGGCGCCGCGCGCTGCCGCGCTGGTGCTCGAAGCCGAGGCCGGTCGAGAGGCCCAGGGCTTCTTCCTCGTCGAGAACAACACATCCCGACGGGTGGCGGCCGACGTGGTGGTCTCGCCGTTGATCGATCCCGACGGCCACGAGATCGAGCAGCTGCTCGAGTTCGAGCCCGCACGGGTGAGCCTGGGTTCGAGCGAGCAGACGGTGGTCCGAGTGTTCGGCAAGATCGACCCGCGGCTCGAGGCCGGGGTCGGTTATCGCGGCGCACTCACGGTGCCCGGAGTGTCCAGAGCCTCGGCTGCCATCGTCGTGCGGCGTTTGCACGGTGTCGCGACGGCGAGCCAGGCCGCCGAGGTGTCCCCCGAGAAGGCGCCGGCCGGGAAGGTCACTGCCAAGAGAGCTACACGCAAGCGGACGACGCCCAAGAGGCCTGCGGCCAGGACAACAACCGCCAAGAAGACGGCGGCCAAGAAGACGGCAGCCAAGAAGACGGCGGCCAAGAAGACGGCGGCCAAGAAGGGCGCCGGCCGCAGCGCCTCGCGCACCAGCAAGAGGTGAAGCAGGGGCCGGCGACGCCGGCCGGGAGTGAACCATGGCCCAGAAAAAGTCGACATCCGACGCCGATGTGCAGAACGTCCTGATGGACGTGGTCGAAGTCCAGCTGGCTGCCTTCAGGGCCGGAATCGACTTCTGGAGCGCCTGGGTGGAGCAAGCCTCCAAGTTCAGCGAAGATGCCGGCAGCCGCCTCGGCGAGATCCGGAGGAATCCGTCCGATGCCAATCGCCTCCTCATGGAGATCGGCGAGGCCAGTCGCGTGAGCCTGCGCGCGATGACCGATCTGCCGCGGCAGGCCGCCGAACGGTTCATCGAGGAGCTCGGCAAGTCCGAGCAATCGAGGGCGTCGGGCAAGAAGGGTGCGGCGCGTCCCAAGGCGAAGCGATCGGTGCGCGCAAAGCCGTAGCGCCCGGGGCCGGGGCCGACAGGACGTGCTGCGGGAGGGCGAAGCGTGACGGTCGCGCCGGCTAGCGCCGCCGCCACCTCCAGACGCTTGCTGGGTGCACTCGATCTCGAGGACGAGCTGGACCAGCTCAGGGAGTTGATCGCGCAGATCCTCCGCGAGAGCGACGCCGAGGTACAGAGCCTTCTGGACTGGCAGTTCCTCGGCGAGTCCAAGTTCTTCCGCCCCGTGACCATCTTTGCCTGTCACCGCGCCATGTCCGAGGAGCCGGTCGACGATGAGCTCCTGCGCTCGACGGTGGCACTCGAGATCGTGCACAACGTCTCGTTGATCATCGACGACATTCTCGATCGCTCGCGCCATCGACGAGGCAAGCTCACCCTGCACTGCCGATTCGGCTTGCTGCCGGCGCTCATGACCGGCGGCTACCTCACGGCCCACGTCTTCGAGATCCTGCACCGAGACCCCTATGCGATCGCGCTCATTTCCGACCTGTTCAAGCGGCTGGGCGTGGCCGAATGCCTGCAGTGGCGGCTGCGGCGGCAGCCCCTCGGGGTCGAGGACTGGCGTCACCTCGCCGGCGAAGACACCGGCTCGATGTTCGAGACCTGCGCCTGCCTCGGGACCCGCGACGACACGCTGCGGCGTTACGGCGCCCTGCTCGGCACGCTCTATCACGGCTGCGACGACGTCGGCGACGTCCGCGGCGCCGTGGCCCTCGGCGGCGGCGGCGAGGAGGACGTGCGGGACGGCATTCTGACGCTGCCGGCGGCTCTCGCAATCCGCTCGCCCGAGATCGCGGTGCTGTTCCGCGATCCCACCGACGAGGGGCTCGAGGTGCTGATGCGGGCGATGGAGAGGGCCCTTCCCGAGGCGGAGAGCTACCTCGACGGTCTCGCCGAAGAGGCGATGGTCGAGGCGCAGGCGAACGCACGCAACCCCGAGCCGCTGATCACGCTGATCCGGCACACCCGCCGCCTGTCCGAGGCATGAGCGCCAGGGCGCGCACGTTCGATGTCATCGTCGTCGGCGGCGGGCCGGCAGGCAGCGTGATGGCCTGGTCCCTCGCCCGCCAAGGAGCTGACGTCCTGCTGCTGGAGCGCGCCAGATTCCCGCGCGAGAAGGTCTGCGGCGATTTCGTCGAGCCGCGAGGGCTACGCATTCTCGAGAGGATGGGATGTCTGCCCGCCCTCGAGGAGACGGCGCCGTTACCGATCACGCACGTGGCGATGTTTCTGCGCTCCGAGTGTGCCTACCGCGGCGCCATTCCGTTCTACGGCCGCCGCGCCGGCCTGCCGCCCCACGGCTACATCATCCCGCGTGATGTGCTGGACTACAGCATGTTGCGGTGCGCCGCCCAAGCAGGTGCCACCGTACGCCAGGAGAGCCGGGTCGTCTCCGTCGCCTGCGGCCAGACCGGAGTCCAGGCGCAGGTCCAGCGCGGCGAGCGCCTCTCGACCCACCGCGCCCAGTTGGTGGTTGGCGCCGACGGGGTGCACTCGGTCGTCGCTCGCTCGGCCGAGCTGCTCGAGGACGATCCCCGATACAGCGCCGTCTCGCAGCGCGCCTACGCCGAGGGGCTGTCGCAAGAAGACGGCGAGGCCGCATTCTTCTTCGATCGCGAGCTGTTTCCCGGGTACGGATGGATCTTCCCCATGGCCGGGGGGCGAGCCAACCTCGGAGTGGGAATCCTCTCCGAGACCCGCGACCGTCACTCCATCAGCGTGCCGCGTCTCTTCAGCCAGTTTGTGGACAAGGCGCGGGAGACCGATCCGCGCTACTCCGACCTGCGCCTCTCGGGCCCTCCGATCGGCGGCATAGTCAAGACCTACGGCGGCGCGGGACGCAACGTCTTCGACCGCGGCCTGCTGATCGGCGATGCCGGCTGCTTCGTCGATCCGATGACCGGCGAGGGCATCACACCGGCGATGGAGTCGGCGCTGCTCGGCTCGGCGGTTCTCCTCGAGGCCCTGGAGCAGGGCAAGTTCGGGGCCGCCTTCCTCTCGTCCTACGAGGAGTCTTTCCGGCACTACTTCGGTCCGGCATTCGGCTATGTAGATCTCTGCGCCTCGTTGATGCGCAACGAGCACTTCGGCGACGCGTGGCTCGACGCCGTGGCGCGGGGCTGCAAGCTGGCCGAGAAAGACACCGACTTCGGCCGCATCGCGGGCGCCACCTTCGGCGGCATGGAGCTCGACCCGATCGGCATTGCGGCCCAGATCTGGACAAAGGCCGTCGGCGTCATGGCGGCCGAGGGCGCCCATTCCTTGTTCGGCCTCCTGAGCGGCGATCTCGGCCGGCTGTCGAGCTCCGTCGGCCAAATGGCGGACTGGCATCTGAGCTGGTGGCGATCCGCTCTCAGCGACCCTGCCTGGCACGCCAGCTGGGCCAGCGACGTGGCGAACAAGTGGCTGCGACTGGTCGTCGCCGCTCCCGGCCTCGCCGAGGATCCCCGCGCCCGCGGACCGCTGACGAACTGACAGGCGCTCCCCAAGGGAGGTTCCCCAAGGGAGGTTCCCCCAAGGGAGGTTCCACGCGAATGCTGAACGTCGCGTCGGCGAGACCGGGTGGCGCCCATGCCGGCGCGAGGGACGTTCTAGGTTCTGAGCGGGTGGTAGCGGCCCGGGACGAAGCAGCCAGGAGGAAACTCGGCCGGCTTGCCCGCCCGCCAGGCCTCCGACGCCTGACGGTAGGCGATGCGCATCAGCCGGTAGCCCCACTCGAGGGCCCTTCGCACCTGGGGATCGGCGGCGTGGAATCGCGGAGCAGGGGTCCGGCGTCGGATGGACGCGGGGCAGGCGTGCGGGTCCTGCCCGCAGACCGCCTCTTTGCCGAGCACCGAGACTCCGTCCATCTCGCGCTCGATCTCGTGGACCATGGCGCGGACTGCTGAAGCCCGTGAACCGCAAGGTCTCTCTGCTCGCGGTTTTCGTCCTTCTCCTGGGGTGCGCGCTCCAGGCGATCGCCAGCCTCCTGATCCTCGCCCCCTTTGATCGTCCTGGAGGGAGCGGGCTCGTCGAGCGCGTTCTCGCCCGGGCAATCGCAGGCGCTGGCGCACCTGTTGGCCGTCGCCGCGCCCCGGGAGTTGTCGCTCCTGGTGTGGCTCCTCGTGAAGGGCGTAGACGCCCGCAGGTGGAAGCAGGAAGCAGGCGTTCTGCGAAGCGGCCCAGCGGAGGTCTCTCCTGCCCGCGAAGCGCGAGAGCGCCGACGGCCAGATGGGGGACAAGGCTAAGGAACGGCGTTCGTCCACGCCGTGGTGTCGCCGGACTCGAAGCCGTCGGCGAAGATCACCGGCGTGGCGACGAAGCGGCCGAAGACGCCGCTCCGGTCGGGCCAGGCGACGAGGAATCGGTTGCCGCTTGCCGGGTGGGCCTCGGGGGCGCCCGAGCCGACGAGGAAGAAGCCGGCCTGGACGTCGGCGACGAGGGTCACGGGTCCCGGGTCCATGGCAGGGGAGAACCACTGCGCGTTCACCTGATCGAAGTCGCTTGCCTCCTCGGAGCGCCAGACGACGAGGAAATCGCCGTAGGGCCCCGGGGCGATCGAGAAGGCGCGCCGCATGAAGCACCACTCGGCATCGTGGCAGGCGTAGATCTCGAAGACGGGGGAGACCGGCTCCCCGGTCGCGCGGTAGCGGCGCGTGAAGAGCCGGTCGTTCGGATAGCCGCGTTGGGTCCAGACAGCGACGAGGTCGCCGCCGGCGAGCCTCTCGATCGTCTGGGCGCCGTCGAAGAAGAAGGGGTTGCCCAGGGGGGTGCCGGCGCCGTCGATCCGGCGGCCGACCGAGGAGCCGTCGCTCTGGTACTCGGCCGCCGAAACGACAAAGGAATCGTTACCGGTGCTCGCGACCGAGGTCTCCGTCTCGTGCGGCAGTAGCGGCAGCTCGAACGTATTCGACAGGGGATCCCCGGTGCCGTCGAAGGTGCTGCCGTGGCCGCCGTTGGAATAGCACAAGAGGGGCGGGTAGGGTGAGCAGATCTCCTCGTACCAGACGACCATGTAGCGTTCGTCGGGCGAGGGCGCCATCTTCGCGCCGTAGACGTAGTAGGGCAACGCGTTGCGGACCTGGAAGGCGGGAGTCTGCTCGTCGCCGTTCGCGTCGTAGCGCTGCAGGTAGAGGCGGCCGTCGAAAGGCTCTCCCCCGGCGGCGAGAAAGCCCCCGGCGACCGTGGCGATGGTCTTCGGGGGGATCGGCAGCGAGCGCACTCCCGTCGCGGCGGAGCCGTCGGGTGCGAGCCTGCGGAAGTAGCCCCGGGCGGGGCTGGCGTTCCCGGCCCCCACCATCCAGGTCACGAGAAAGCCGCCGTCCTCGCTTCCCGCCAGCTCGACGGTGTGCGTGTCTCAAGAGTCGATGGCGTGATCGGCGATGACGAACACCGGCCCCAGCGTCGGCGCGCTCCCGCCCGCCGCCCTGGCGGAGTCGCGCGCCGGCGACAGCGCGACCGCTGCGAGCGCGACGACCAGCCCCGTCAATCGAACGATGGATCGAAACTGCCGCATCGTGATGCCAAGACTCTAGCAACGGGTACGCGCCAGGATCAAGCGTGAACCCGTGATGAAAGACCTCCAGGCAGGAAGGGGTCTCCGGTGCTCGCGCGGCCGCCCAGCCTCCATGCGGCGCGAGCGATTCTGCCCACACTCGCCGTGGCCGACCCCTTTCTTACCTGGAGTCTTTTCCCGCCCGGCGCAGGCTCCTCTGGTGCCGGGCCGCAGCGAGCCAGGCAGGTGCGCGCGGCGGGCCTGCGGCTGCGCTTGGGTCTACCGGTCTCTCAATCCACTTTTCCGGGCTGAGCCAGGTCCTTGCGGTCGGCGGTCGCCGGCGGATCGGGCAGCCGCTCCCACCGCAGGAAGTTCGTGATGTAGAAGAGGGCCAGACCGAAGGCGATCAGCACGACGCCGATCACGTTGTGGATCAACTCCGAGAAGACCAGAAGCAGAACACCCGCCGCCACGTCGACGGCGGCGGCCGTGTTCATGATGGCGCCAGTCGGCGGGTCATGATCGTCGATCGTGTTGCCCATTCACTCCTCCTCTCCAGTCTCGAGGTCGAGCTCGAGTCGGTGTCGTTCTCGGTGGGCGATCGTCGAATTGTAGACCAAGCGGGTCCTCAGGAGGGATTGCCCACCAGCACGAACGGCGCCCAGTAGTAGGGATGACTCCGCGCGCCGTCGCGCAGCTGGCCGAGCTTGGCTCTCCGGAGAGCCTCGACCGGGCCGCGCCCCGCGTTCAGCTCGCGGTAGAAGCGGGCCATCAACAGCGCCGTCGACTCGTCCTCGACCGGCCACAAACTGACGGATACGGCGACCGCGCCGGCCGATAGAAATGCCCGGGTCAGGCCGAGGAGGCCTTCGCCGCGGACCGCCTGGCCGAGCGCGGTCTCGCAGCCGGACAGAACGACCAGCTCGGCCGCGAGCTCCAGGTCGAAGATCTCGTGGGTCTGCAAGAGGCCGTCGTCGGTCCCATCGGCGCTCGGCGACAGCAGCAGGGACGAGAGCGCCGGCTCCTGGTCGTCGATCAGGGCGTGGGAGGCGACGTGGACGTACCGCGCCCCCCGCACCGCCGGCTCGGTCTTGAACCGAGCCTCGCTCGCCTCCGGCCCGACGAAGATCGAGGACTCGCCCGGCGCGAAGAGCCCGGCGATCGATTCGACCTCGGCGCGCGCTCCCGCGAGCCGTCTCCAGACCCACGAATCGCGCTCGGTCAGGCCCCGGAGAAGCGGCTCGGCCGTCTCCACCGGCGCGGGCGTCCCCGGCAGCGTCGGATCGGCGAAGGCCACCAGGCGCGGGCCCCCGGCGGCGGACCAGGCCGCCGGGCCGTCTCTCTCGAGCAGCGACAGCGTCGAGGCCGAAGGCGCGTACGAGACGGCCCAGCGCTCGAGGACGTAGGCGTTCGCGGCGCCGGGGGCCCCGCCGCCGACGAGCACCTCGAAAGGCAGGTAGCAGAGGACCCCGTCCGGAACCACCACGAGATGGCTGGAGTCCGCCAGCACGTCGGCGACGGGCCCCAGCAGCCGGTCGTGGAGCTGTCTCGCGGCGCCCAAGAGCCTCCCCATGCCGCGCCGGCTGGGCGTCTCGAGGACCTGCAACAGCTCGCCCACCCGGCGCTCCAGCTCGGCTTCCGCCGGCAGCCGCTCGAGGGCGAAGCGGTCGGCCGTGACGGCGAAGACGAAGGAGCGCTCCTCGCCCAGCACGAAGCTGATCAACGCCTGGCCGGGCGCCAGCATCCGGCGCACGTCGCCCACCCCCAGGGGCGCCGGAGCCTCGAGACTCAGCCAGCGGGGATCGGACGCGCGGATCCGGCTCTCGACCTCCTCGCGCTCGCGGTTGGCGGCGGTGATCTCCCGCCGCAGCGCGTCGACTCGCGCCGCGTCGACGTCCACGTCCTGCAGAGCCTCGGTGAGGTCCCGCTGGGCCGTGGAGAGCCGTCCCGCGAGATCGAGCCGCCGGCCGCGCAGCTCGGCCGGCAGCTCGCGCTCCAGGCCCGCCCTGGCCTCCGCCAGCAGCTCGACCAGGCTGCGCGCCCGGCCTCTCTCGCCGACCTCGAACGCCTGCTCGGCGTAGCCCTCTCCCGGGTAGCGGCGATCGAGCTGGTCGAGGATGTCGACGAGAAGCGCGAAGTCCCCCTGACTCTGGGACAGGAACCCGGCGCGGAAATCGGGCTGCGCGACGCCGAGCCTGAGCGACTCGAAGGTCCTCAACGCCGCGGATACGTGCTCGCGCGCCTCTTCGAGGTTCCCTTCGCCGGCCAGGAACTGCGCGTATCGAGCCTGCGTCGAAGCTTCCTGGAACGGGTCGCCGACCACCCTGGCGAGCTCCACGGCGCGGTCGAAGTAGCGCCGCGCCGCCGGGGCGTCCCCCAGCATCGCCTTGGCCCTGCCGAGCTCCCGGAGAGTGGCGAGCTGCCCGGGCCGATCGGAGATGTCGAGCTGGATGGCGAGCGCCTCCTCCAGGGCGGGCAACGCCGCTCCCGCCGCTCGCGAGTCGAGGTCGCTGCGCCCCACTCCCAGGAGACTGTAGGCGGCGGCGAACCGGTCGTCGGCCGCGCCGCTTCTCTCCCGCGCGCGCCGGAAGTAGTCCCGCGCCTCGGGCTCCCCGGCCTCTCGCGCCAGCTCCCCGAGACGAAGGAGCCCCCACGCCTCCTCGGTGGCCGAACCGGCGTCGCTCGCCGCTTCGAGGGCCTGCTCGAGGTAGCCTCGGGACCGCCCTCGCTGCCGCAGCATCCAGTACAGAGAGCCGAGATTCCCGGCGATGACGGCCTCCTTCCTGCGCGCGCCGAGGCGCTGGGCGAGCGCCAGTGCGGTCTGATAGGCGTCGATGGCGCCCCGGAGATCTCCCACCGCCTTGAGCTGGATTCCCCGGGTGTTGAGGATGTTCATCTCGCTGCTCCGGTCGTCCAGCCGGTGGGCGAGCGCGAGCGCCTGCTCCGACACGCGCAGGGAGTCCGCGTAGCGGCCCAGGGTCCGGTAGGTGGCCGCCAGGTTGGCCAGGGTGTCCGCCTGCTCCCCCTCCGCGCCGGTCGCGAGCTGCAGCCCGAGGGCGGTCTCGAAGGCCTCGACCGCGCGGTCGAGCTCGCCCTGGTGGAAGAAGAGCACCCCGAGGTTGTTCCAGGTGAGGCCCTGCGCCTCGAGGTCTCCCTCCCGGCGCGCCAGGTCGAGCGCCCGCTCGTAGAGGGGGCGCGCCAGGTCGAGGTCGCGGCGGTTGGTCAGCAGATCGCCGTAGCCGTTGAGGCCGTAGGCCAGCTCGATCGGGTTGCCGCTCCGCTCCAGCAGCTCGATCGCCAGCCGAACCTCCTTCTCCGCCTCCTCCCCGGAGCCCAGCGTCGACAGACACTTCGCCATCTCGCGGCGGATGCGCCCTTCGTGGAGATGGAAGTGGGAGCCTTCCAGCATTGCCGCGGCCGAGGCCATCAGCTCGATCCCCCGGCGCAGGCTCTCCTCGGTCTGCTCCTCCTTGAGACGCAGGGCTCGGTGCCACTCCTCGAGGGCGGCGAGCAGGACCCGGTCGGCCGGCGTCGAGGGGCGCTGCGCCACAGTCGAGACTCGGAAACGGACGGCGTCGGGCACCGATTCGGCGGCCTGGAAGCGGAGCAGATAGGAGCCATCGAGGCTCGTCACCGCCGCCAGGGTCTCGACGAGCCACGGCTTGCCGGGAAGATCGCTGGTCGCGATCGTCTCGCCGAGCGGGTCGGTGAGGGCGGCCGCCACGTCGCCCCGCGTCTGCTCGACGAGGAGCTCGACGTAGGTCCCGGCGGCGAGCTGC
>Ga0224512_10000156_pt1 | contig 73758 bp, 70 predicted proteins | sample SF_May12_sed_USG_4_FD_169103 | JGI IMG/M metagenome (GOLD analysis project Ga0224512, IMG submission 169103) | Sediment microbial communities from San Francisco Bay, California, United States - SF_May12_sed_USGS_13 | ecosystem: Environmental > Aquatic > Marine > Sediment | place: USA... | reverse complement strand
CTGTTTTACCCCCTCTCCCCAACCCTCCCCCGGAGGGAGAGGGAGTTAACAAACAGCGGTGACTTCTGAATGATGTTCTCTTTTGAGCAATTGTTTATTGTTTTCTTTGCGCCCTCTGCGTCTCTGCGGTGAACAAGCTGCTCATACCATCAGGGTCGCCGGCCAACTGACCATATGCCCCGGTTCGATAGTCTGCGCCAGCTGCTCCAGGATGGTTTCCACGCGCGCGGGTTCGTCGAAGAACTCGATGACCAGCGGCAGGTCCAGTGATATGTCCAGCAAGTTCGAGTAATGCATTTTGCCGGATTTTCCGAATCCACTGATTGCGCGGAACACGGTGAAGCCTCGCACCTTGTAGTCGTTATGCAAGTCCTGCAACAGGCCCTCCAGTCGGCCCTCGCCCTCGGTGAGGTAGATGCGTACAAAGGTAACTTCAAGTGTGTTCATAGTTGCCTCGCTAGTAGTATGCCCAGGCCGGCTGCGCCAATACACACAACCACGCTGATGAGCACGTTGAGAATGGCCTTGCCAAGCTGGCCGGATTCCACCAGGTTCAGGGTTTCGACCGAAAAGGTGGAGAAGGTTGTGAAGGCACCCAGCACACCCACCAGCAGAAAGGCGCGCACGACAGGGCCACTCGCGAGCCGCTCGATCAACCAGATGTACAGGAAGCCCATCAGCAGGCTGCCGATAATGTTCACGGCGAGGGTGCCGTAGGGGAAACCGCGCCCGAGTACGGCGTGGATGGCGTTCGATGCCCAGTAGCGCAGCAGTGCGCCCGCGGCACCACCGGCGGCGATGGCCAGCGCCTGGGTCATTCGTGATCTCCTTGTTTCATGTGGCGTAATGGTACACGTCGGCTGCGCGGCGCGCATCAGCATGACCGGCTTTCAGCGACGCTGTTTGCTGTCCAGCTCGCGCAGGTGGGCGAGCTTTTCCGCAATCCTGATCTCTAGCCCGCGCGCGACCGGGCGATAGTAGTGCGGGGTAGGCATGTCCTCGGGGAAATAGCTTTCTCCAGCCGCGTAGGCCTCGGGTTCGTCATGGGCATAGCGATAGGCCTTGCCATAGCCGAGTTCTTTCATCAAGCGGGTGGGCGCATTGCGCAGGTGCACGGGCACCTCGAGTGAGCCGTGTTGCTTTACATCGGCGCGGGCCGTGTTATAGGCCGTGTAGACGGCATTGCTCTTGGCGGCACAGGCCAGGTAGATAATGGCCTGGGCCAGTGCCAGTTCGCCCTCCGGGCTGCCCAGTCGTTCCTGGACATCCCAGGCCTGGAGACTCAGGGTGAGCGCGCGCGGGTCGGCATTGCCGATGTCCTCCGAGGCCATGCGCACGATCCGACGGGCGATATACAGCGGGTCGCAGCCCCCGTCGAGCATGCGCACCAGCCAATAGAGCGCAGCGTCCGGCGCCGAACCGCGCACCGACTTGTGCAGTGCCGAGATCTGGTCATAGAAGTCATCGCCACCCTTGTCGAAACGCCGGGTGCCGCCGGCGATCACCTCGTTGAGTACGGACTCGGGAATGACGCGCACATCACCCTCCTCCACCGCCAGGTCGGAGGCGATCTCGAGCAGGTTCAGGGCGCGCCGGGCATCACCGTCCGCCGCCTGGACCAGCCGGTCACGTAATGCGGCATCCAGTTGCAGACCAAGACTGCCCAGCCCGTGCCGGGAGTCCGCCAGCGCTGCATCGACAATACTGCGCAGGGCGGTCTCATCCAGGCGCTTGAGCACGTAGGTGCGCGCCCGTGACAACAGGGCACTGTTGAGTTCAAACGACGGGTTCTCCGTGGTGGCGCCAATGAAGATGATGGTGCCGTTCTCGACATAGGGCAGAAAGGCGTCCTGCTGTGCCTTGTTGAAGCGGTGCACCTCGTCGATAAACAGGATGGTCAGGCGCGCTTCGGTATCGCGTATCCGGCGCGCCGTCTCGACCGCGCTGCGGATGTCCTTGACGCCGGCCATGACCGCCGACAGGGTCAGGAACTCCGCGTGGCTCTGTTCCGCCAGCAGCCTGGCCAGCGTGGTCTTGCCGGTGCCGGGCGGGCCCCACAGAACCATGGAATGGAAATGGCCCTCCTCGATGGCGCGGCGCAGGGGTTTTCCCGGGCCCAGGATGTGGTCCTGGCCGGTGAAGCCATCGAGCGAACGCGGGCGCATGCGGTCGGCCAGCGGGCGCCAGGCTTCTTCGTTGTTCAGCATCGCGGGTGACGGTCGTGGTCTGGCTGGGAGGGCTGGCTAGTCACGCTCGCCGACGATGTCCACGCCGGGCGGCGGCTCGAAGTGGAACAGCTTCGCTTCCAGGTCTGCGTTGCGCAAGAGCCCGGTGAAATCAAATGTCGTGGTGTTTCCGAACCCGTCCAGCGCCTCGATACGGACCAGGGCCTCATTCACAAAGTAGAGATGGATTTCGTTGATATTGCTGGCATCGGACCGGGGCTGCAGGCGCACATGCAGCAGGCCATCCGCTGCTGGCAGGGCCTCCATCTCGAACACCTCATCGACGGGCTGGAGTCCGCTGAGCAGCATGGCCGGGGTCGAGCTCAACACCTTGTCGATGGGTTGTACCGTGACCTGTGCCAGGTCTTCGTCATAGGACCAGAGGCGGTGACCGTCACTGATAATCTGTTGCCTGTAGGGGGTCTCGTAGTCCCAGCGGAACTTGCCCGGTCGCTGGATCCACATCTGCCCGTCAGAGACCTGCTGCAGGATGTTGTCGGCATCGACGACCTTCTGATGGAACCCGGCCTGCAGGCTGGAGAGCTCCGCGAAAAAGTCACGCACCGTGTCGAGGGCATCCTGCGCCTGTACCAGTGGCGTGGTGATCAGCAGCATGGCGGCGATCAGTTGCGCCGCAAGGTAACGGGTAGGCATCAGGCCTCCGGTGGCGGTCCGGCCAGGACCTCGCGGCTGCCGTTGGACTGCAGCGGACCGACGATTCCGGTTTCCTCCATGTGCTCGATCATGCGTGCCGCACGGTTGTAGCCGATTTTGAGACGGCGCTGCACGCCGGAGATGGAGGCGCGGCGCGATTCCGTGACCAGGGACACCGCCTGGTCATACAGGGGATCGTTCTCGGTGTCGCTGTCACCACCACTGGCCGCCGACAGGCCGGGAACCGGGTCCGACGAGAGCTCGAGGATCTCCGTCATGTATTCCGGTTCGGACTTGCCCTTGAGGTGGCCGGCCACCTTGTGGACCTCCTGGTCCGAGACAAAGGCACCGTGCACGCGCACCGGGACCGCGGTTCCGGGTGCCATGTACAGCATGTCGCCGTGGCCCAGGAGCTGTTCCGCCCCCATCTGGTCGAGGATGGTGCGCGAGTCGATCTTGGATGACACCTGGAAGGCGATGCGGGTCGGTATATTGGCCTTGATCAGGCCGGTGATCACGTCGACCGAGGGCCGCTGGGTGGCAAGGATCAGGTGCACGCCGGACGCGCGCGCCTTCTGGGCCAGCCGGGCGATCAGCTCCTCGACCTTCTTGCCAACCACCATCATCATGTCGGCCAGTTCGTCGATGATGATGACGATGAACGGCAGCGGCTGCAGCACGGGATGTTCGCTGCCTTCGAGGGCCGCTTCGGGATTGAACAAGGGGTCGAGGATCGGTTCGCCCTGGGCCTCCGCTTCCTTCACCTTGCGGTTGTAGTTCGCGATATTGCGCACCCCCAGGGCCGCCATCAGGCGGTAGCGTCGCTCCATTTCCGCGACACACCAGCGCAAGGCGTTGGCGGCCTCGTTCATGTCGGTCACGACCGGGGTCAGCAGGTGGGGTATGCCTTCATAGACCGACAGCTCGAGCATCTTCGGGTCGATCATGATGAGGCGCACGTCCCTGGGCAGGGTCTTGTAGAGCAGGCTCAGGATCATGGCGTTGATGGCGACGGACTTGCCGGAGCCGGTGGTGCCGGCGACCAGCAGGTGCGGCATGCGCGCCAGATCCACCACGACAGATTCGCCTCCGATGTCCTTGCCCAGTGCCAGGGAGAGCGGCGAGGTTGAACGGTCGTACTCGGCGGAGCCGAGGATTTCGCTGAGACTGACGATCTCGCGGTGTTCATTCGGTATCTCGAGGCCGATAACCGACTTGCCCGGGATCACCTCCACCACGCGCACACTGATGGCCGACAGGGCCCGGGCAATGTCCTTGGCCAGGTTGGTGATCTGGTTAACCTTGACGCCGGCACCCAGATCGAGCTCGAAACGCGTGATCACCGGCCCCGGATGCACGGCCACCACCTCGACCTCGATGTTGAAGTCCAGCAGTTTCATCTCCACCAGGCGTGACATGGCCTCCAGCGCCGCGGTGGAATAGCCCTCCTCGGACGGCCGTGGTTCGTCGAGCAGCGACAGCGGCGGCAGCTCGGTATCCGGTGGCGGATCGAACAGCGGGACCTGGCGTTCGCGTTCCTTGCGTTCGCTTACCTGGACCTGCCTGACCACCGGTTCAATGCGCGGTGGCGTGCGCCCGGCGGCCTTCTGCTGACTCGCCTTGACCGCCTCTTCGCGCTTCTTCAGGGCACGCCGGCCTTCGAGGTATTCGGGCAGCTGGCCGATCAGGGCGTAGAGAGTGTCCGCCAGCCTCAGGGTGTACTTGCCGGTGAAGTCCATTGCACTCAGCCAGGACAGGCCGGTGAACAGGGTGATACCCGCCAGGAACAGGGCCAGCAGGAACAGGGTGGCACCAATCGGGCTGAACAGCTCGACCAGGCCCTGCCCGATGATGTTGCCGAGTACGCCGCCGGCCCCGGCAGGAAACATGCCGTTGGCCTGTCCCGATTCCAGTGTGGCCAGTCCACAACCGGCGCCCACGGTGAGCAGGAACCCGGACCAGCGTACCGCCAGGATGTGCAGGTCGATGCCGCCGCTGGGCGTGCGCCCGCGGTACACCAGCCAGCCGCTGTAGGCCACCATGACGGGCAACAGGTAGGCGAGGTAGCCGAACAGGTAGAGCAGGACATCCGCCAGCCAGGCGCCGACGACGCCGCCGGCATTGTGGATCTCGGCCACAGAACCGGTATGTGACCATCCCGGGTCGGCCGGGTTATAACTCAGCAGCGACACCAGCAGATAGGCGCCCAGGGCGCCCAGGATAAGCAGTGCCGCCTCGCGTAGACCGCGGGTGACCTGGGTCAGCTTGCTGTTAATGAATTTGCCATCCTTGTTACGCCGGGCTTGTGCCAAAATAATCCTCTTTTCTAACTATGTGCGCCAATTCGCTAATCTAATTGAATTTTATTGTTCAGGCAAACATTTCTTGCAGGGCCGGATGGATAAGCTTGCCGGCCTCGATATTGATGCCCCGGCTCAACGGCTTACAGGACTTCCAGTCGGGCTGCGTGATGGCGATCACATACGGGATCAGGGCGGCGGACAGGGCCTGCGAGGCGCTCCGGGGCACGGCACCCGGCATGTTGGTCACGGCAAAGTGCACCACCCCCTCCTCGGTATAGGTCGGATTCTCGTAGCTGGTCGGTCGGGTGGTCTCGATACAGCCACCCTGGTCCACCGAGATGTCGATAATGACACTGCCCGGTTGCATGGCCCTGACCATCTCGCGGGTGACCACGTGCGGCGCCCGGCTTCCGGTTTTCAGTACTGCGCCGATGACGATGTCTGCCGCGGCCACCTGCTTCTCCAGTGCGTCCTGGTAGGGATACAGGGCGGTCACGTTGTTGCCCAGTTCGCGCATAGCGGCCATCCGGTCGCGGCTCAGGTCGAACACCGTGACCTCGGCACCGATATTGGCGGCCAGGGTGGCGGCGTTGCCGCCCGCGGTCCCCGCGCCGATGATGACGACATGGCCCCGTTCTGCCGCCGGCACGCCACCGAGCAGCAGTCCTTTGCCGCCCTGCGGCTGGTGCAGGAGATGGGTCCCGACCTGGGTGGCGATGCGACCGGCAATGGCGCTCATCGGCGCAAGTGCCGGTAGTTTGCCGCTCTCTTCCTCGACGGTTTCGAAACCGACCGCGGTCAGTCCGATGTCCATGAGCTTGCGGGTAAGTTGCGGATAGGCCGCCAGGTGCAGAAAACAGAACAACAGGTGATCCTGTCTCAAGTGGACAAGTTCACTGTCCTGGGGTTCCTTCACCTTGAGGATGAGTTGGGCGTCCCGGTAGACCTGGGCGGTGTCTGCTACCACCCGGACACCGGCGGCCGTGAACACCTCATCGGGGTAACCGGACAAGGCGCCGGCATTGTGTTCCATGGTGATGTCATGGCCATTAGTGATCAGCTGCCGGCAGGCCTCCGGCACCAGTGTAGTGCGGCCTTCCAGCGGCTTTATTTCACGCGGGATCCCGATGTGCATGCTTGCTTTACCCTATCCGCCAAGTTACGTAACATAGCGCGCTACCCATCGAGCGGGCAGCGCACCGGTTTCGATACTGACACTGCTATATCCAAGCCACATCCCGCCCGTCATGGTTAACAGAACAGGACCCCTGGCCTGTTATCTGCACTAAACAGGCTGTCTAACGGAGTGATTATACATGAGTGATATCAAGCACTGTCGCCTGCTGATTCTCGGCTCGGGCCCGGCGGGTTACACGGCCGCCATCTACGCGGCACGTGCCAATCTCAACCCGGTGCTGATCACGGGACTGGAGCAAGGCGGTCAGCTGATGACCACGACCGAGGTGGAAAACTGGCCGGGTGGCGACGAGGGACTGCAGGGGCCGCCGCTGATGGAAAACATGCGTCTGCATGCCGAACGCTTCAATACGGAAATTATTTTCGATCATATCCACACCACCAACCTCAAACAGCGGCCCTTCAGACTGGAAGGTGATTCCGGCATCTACACCTGCGATGCCCTGATCATCGCCACAGGCGCCTCGGCGATGTACCTGGGCCTGCCCTCGGAAGAGGCCTTCAAGGGACGCGGTGTTTCCGCATGCGCCACCTGTGACGGTTTCTTCTACAAGAACCAGGCGGTCGCCGTAATCGGCGGGGGCAATACCGCAGTCGAAGAGGCCCTGTACCTGGCGAATATCGCCTCCCACGTTACCCTGGTACACCGGCGTGACAAACTGCGCTCCGAGAAGATCCTGCAGGACCGCCTGTTCAAAAAGGAAGCGGAAGGTGTGGTCAGCATCGAATGGAACCATGTCCTGGACGAGGTGCTGGGCGATGATAACGGCGTCACCGGCATGCGTATCAAGAACGTCAAGGACGCGCAGACCAGGGAGATCGAACTGCACGGCGTCTTCATTGCCATCGGCCACAAACCCAACACCCAGATCTTTGCAGGTCAGCTCGACATGGAGAACGGCTACATCACGGTGAAGAGCGGGACGGCCGGAGACGCCACCGCAACCAGCGTCGAAGGCGTGTTTGCATCGGGCGATGTCAGCGACCACATCTATCGCCAGGCCGTGACCTCTGCCGGTACCGGCTGTATGGCGGCACTCGATGCCGAACGCTATCTGGACAGTCTCGAAGCCGGCAACTGAGTCCGGTACAGCGACTGGCCGGCAGCCCGGGTTCCATGCGCGCCGCTGTCATTACCCGTCTGGATGACCTGGCGGATGGCCAGTGGAACCGGGTGGCCGGTACCCGCAATCCCTTCCTGAGGTCCGAATTCCTGGCGGCGCTGGAGCGTCACCGCTGCGTTGGCGAGAGCTTCGGCTGGTACCCGCAGCACCTGGTCGTGTACAACGCTGACGGGGAACTGGCCGGTGTCGCCCCCCTGTACCTGAAGGATAATTCCTACGGCGAATTCGTGTTCGACTGGTCGTGGGCCGATGCCTATCAGCGCTCCGGGCGGGCCTACTACCCGAAACTGGTATCCTCCATTCCCTTCACGCCGGTGACCGGGCCGCGCCTGCTGGTAAGGGACGGGGCGGATCGCGCAGCCATTATCGATGCCCTCGTCCACCAGTCACTGGAACTGACACGCGCCACCGGATCATCATCCCTGCACTGGTTGTTCACCACTGACAGCGACACAGATGAGCTGCTTGACTACGGCCTGCTGCGTCGCACGGCTTGCCACTTTCACTGGCATAACCGTGGTTACCGGACGTTCGATGATTTTCTCCAGCAATTGAATTCGCGCAAGCGCAAGAAGCTGCGGCGCGAGCGACGCTATGTCGCCGAGGCCGGCATCCGCATGGAGATCATTCACGGCGACGAGGCCAGCGAGGAACTGTGGGCGACCCTGCACCGCTTCTACCGCTCGACCTTTGAACAGAAGTCAGGCATCGCTACCCTGTCGCTCGATTTCTTTCTCGACATCTGCCAGACCATGGGCGAACAGGTCGTGCTGGTATGTGCCCGTGATGGCAGGCGGGTGGTTGCCGGTGCCATCAATTTGCGCAGCGATACGGCGCTCTATGGCAGGCACTGGGGCTGTAGCGAGAGGTACCACAGCCTGCACTTCGAGACCTGCTACTACCAGGGCATCGACTACTGCATCGAGCACAAGCTGTCACTGTTCGAGCCCGGCGCCCAGGGAGAGCACAAGCTCAGTCGCGGTTTCCTGCCCACCCTGACATGGTCGGCGCACTGGCTGGAAGATGTGCCGTTTCGGGAAGCGGTCTCGAGATTCCTTGCCAATGAACATGAACTGATGCTCGATTACTATAAGGAGATGCTCGGTTATTCCCCCTACAGGCAGGACCAGGGCGTGCATGGTGAAGATGGAAAGAAATATGACGGCTGACGGCGAATGACCATGGAACAGAGCCTGGCCCCTTTCTGGCTCGATCCGGACGACCCGGATGCCGGGTTTCCTGAGGTGGATCGGGCATTGAGGGAACCCGACGGCCTGCTGGCAATCGGTGGCGATCTCTCCGTGCCACGCCTGCTGCAGGCCTATCGCCAGGGCATCTTCCCCTGGTACGGACCTGGCCAGCCAATCCTGTGGTGGTCGCCGGACCCGCGCCTGGTGCTACGCCCCGGGAACCTGCGTATATCACGCAGCCTGGCCAGGACCCTCAGGAAAGCCGTGATCAAGGTGACGCTGGATACCGATTTTGCGGCGGTTGTCAGGGCCTGCGCCGCGCCGCGCGAGGCCGCAAGCGGCACCTGGATTGGCGCTGAGATGCAGGCAGCCTACATAGACTTGCACCGGCAGGGTTACGCACATTCCGTTGAATGCTGGCATGAGGGACGACTGGTCGGCGGTCTCTACGGGGTGTCTATCGGGCGCGTGTTCTTCGGGGAATCCATGTTCACACGCATGAGCGACGCCTCGAAGGTGGCACTGGTGCACCTGGTGCGGCAGCTCGACCACTGGGACTTCCCGCTGATCGATTGCCAGGTCTACACCCGTCACCTGGAGGGCCTCGGTGCCACGTCGATGTCCCGGCAGGAGTTTACCCGGATCCTGGGGCAGGCCTGTGCCCTGCCCCCGCCGCCCGGGCCATGGGCCTTCGAGGCGGGTTTGATCGAACACTAAACCGACCAGCCGGTGGCATTAGGGGGGGTGTATGGCAGGGTGTTTCCTGCCGGGCTTACGCGTATAATGCAGCGCCTGTTGATACTGTTGAAGACTGAATTTTATGGCAAAGGAAGATCAAATCGAGATGGAAGGCACGGTTATCGAGACCCTGCCTAATACCATGTTCCGGGTCGAGCTAGAAAACGGCCACGTGGTTATCGCGCATATCTCGGGGAAAATGCGCAAGCACTATATCCGGATACTGCGGGGAGACAAGGTGACGGTGGAACTGACACCCTACGATCTTTCCAAGGGGCGCATCACCTACCGCGCGCGCTGAGTGCCCGGGGCAGCACCCCGCGATTCAATGCACGCACTCTTTAGTTTCGATCTCGAATTTCAGACTGCCGCCTGCTTCACTGATGATCAGGTGCCCGCCATTAGCCAATTCACCGAACAGTAGTTCCTCTGCCAGCGGCTTCTTGATGTGCTGCTGAATAATGCGCGCCATGGGGCGTGCACCCATTTGCGGATCATAACCGTGTTCGGCCAGCCACAGACGCGCCGCTTCATCCACCTCGATGGTGACCTGTTGTTCCTGTAGCTGTGCCTCGAGTTCGAATATGAACTTGTCAACGACCCGGGTGATCACGGTCGGGTCAAGCGGATTGAACTGTACGGTGGCATCCAGCCGGTTGCGGAACTCAGGGGTGAACAGGCGCCGAATCGCCTCCATGCCGTCACTGCTGTGGTCCTGCTGGGTAAAACCGATCGATGGCCGGCTCATCTCCTGGGCGCCGGCATTGGTGGTCATAACCAGCACCACACTCCTGAAATCCGCCTTGCGCCCGTTGTTGTCGGTCAGGGTGCCGTGGTCCATGACCTGGAGTAACAGGTTGAAGACATCCGGGTGCGCCTTCTCGATCTCGTCGAGCAGCAGCACGACATGCGGGTTCTTGGTGATGGCCTCGGTCAACAGGCCGCCCTGGTCATAGCCGACATAACCCGGTGGCGCGCCGATCAGGCGCGATACCGTGTGGCGCTCCATGTATTCCGACATATCGAAACGCACGAGTTCCAGGCCCATGATACGGGCAAGCTGCCGGGTCACCTCGGTCTTGCCGACACCGGTCGGGCCGGAGAACAGGAACGAACCGATCGGCCTGTCCTCATTGCCCAGGCCTGAGCGCGACATCTTGATGGCCGATGACAGGGTCTCGATGGCCGGATCCTGGCCGTAGACAACCATTTTGAGATCGCGCTCGAGGTTGCGCAGGGTCTCCTTGTCGGAAACATTAACCGTCTTGGCGGGGATCCGCGCCATCTGGGCGATGATCTCCTCGATTTCCGATACGCCGATGGTTTTCTTGCGGCGCGACGGCTTGCGCAGGCGCTGGCTGGCACCGGCCTCGTCGATAACGTCAACGGCCTTGTCCGGCAGGTGCCGGTCATTGATGTAACGGTCGGCCAGCTCGGCGGCGGCACGCAGGGCGCGCGGCGAATACTTCACCTTGTGGTGCTCCTCGAAGCGCGTCCGCAGGCCTTTCAGGATCTCGACGGTTTCCTCGACCGTGGGTTCGCTGATATCGATCTTCTGGAAACGCCGCGACAGGGCATGATCCTTCTCGAAGATGCCACGGAATTCCTGATAGGTGGTGGAGCCGATGCACTTGAGTTCACCCGAGGCCAGCATGGGCTTGATCAGATTGGAGGCGTCCATCACGCCTCCCGATGCCGCCCCGGCACCGATGATGGTGTGGATCTCGTCGATGAACAGGATGGCGCCTTTTTCCTTGCGCAGCTGTGCAAGGACGGCCTTGAAGCGCTTCTCGAAATCGCCGCGGTATTTTGTGCCGGCGACCAGCGAGCCGAGATCCAGGGAGTAGATGGTGCTGCCCAGCAGCAGCTCGGGTACCTCGCCCTCGACGATCATTTTCGCCAGGCCTTCGGCAAGTGCGGTCTTGCCTACCCCGGCTTCCCCCACGAACAGCGGGTTGTTCTTGCGCCGCCGGCAGAGAATCTGGACGGTGCGGCGCACCTCGGGGCGCCGCCCGATCAGAGGATCGATCTTGCCCTGCGCGGCCAGTTCATTCAGGTTGGTGGCAAAAGTCTCCAGCGGCTGTTTCGCCGCCTCCTCGGCGGCCGGCCCGGACTCGGTGCCTTCGAGGCTATCGTCCGGCTGGTCATGGACCTTGGAAATGCCGTGGGAGATGTAGTTGACGACATCCAGCCGCGTGATATTCATCTTGTTGAGAAAGTAGACGGCCTGCGACTCCTGTTCACTGAAGATGGCCACCAGCACATTGGCGCCGGTCACTTCGTTCTTGTCGGAGGACTGGACATGAAACACGGCACGCTGCAGCACCCGCTGGAATCCTAAAGTGGGCTGGGTTTCGCGGCTATCATCTTCGGCCAGCAACGGGGTCGTTTCACCCAGGAACTTGGTGAGGTCCTGCTTCAGCTTGTCGATGTCCGCGCCACAGGCCCGCAGGACCTCCACGGCAGACGGATTGCCCAGCAAGGCAAACAACAGGTGTTCGACCGTCATGAATTCATGACGGTTGTCACGCGCCTCCTTGAAGGCGAGATTTAGGGTGAATTCAAGTTCCTTGCTCAGCATGATGACACCTCAAGCCGACCCGTCAGGCCTCCTCCATACTGCACAGCAGGGGATGCTGGTGACGCCGTGCGAATTCATTGGCTTGCGCGACCTTGGTTTCGGCAATTTCGTGCGTGTAGACTCCACATACCCCCTTGCCCTGCGTATGCACGTGCAGCATGACCCGGGTCGCCTTCTCCCGGTCCATCGCAAACAGCTTTTCTAGCAGCATGACGACAAATTCCATCGGTGTAAAGTCATCGTTCATTAAGACCACCTTATACAGGGGCGGTTCCTTGATTTCAGGCCTTGCCTCCTTGAGTGCAAGACCTTCGTCGCTGTTATGTCCGGGTTCGTCTGCCATGGTGACTATTCTAGTCGATCACGCACCCGGAAACGCAAGGCTGCGTGCCGCCGTCGCGATCGGAAAATTATCAGATAAACAAGTAACATAGATGTTCAGAATCAGCATATAACCAAACCCGGTGTAATAAAGCCCGAACGTCCCCGGACCGGGTATAAATCGGCAGAAAAAATGCATACTTGACTAATTGCAAAGGTCACATATAAGTTACCCCGTATGGCTGGTCTGCCGGTCATGGGGGGGATTAACCGGGACTCTTCGTTGTGCGCTACCCGGTGGGTCCTGTTTAGAAAAAATGACGAAATTCGTTTCGTCTGGTCAAAGTAACAGGAAGGGTATTATGACAGTTGGTACAGTCAAGTGGTTCAGCAATTCCAAGGGTTATGGTTTTATTTCTCCGGATGAAGGCGGGGAGGATGTCTTCGCCCACTTTTCCGCAATTGAGATGGAGGGCTACAAGACCCTCAACGAGGGCCAAAAGGTCCAGTTTGAAATCACCGATGGACCCAAGGGCCTGCAGGCTTCAAATATTCAGGCCGCCGAATAACACAGTACTTCCGCGCATCCGCTGCGCATCACACTGCTCTATTTCCCACGCCGTTCAGGCGTGGGAAATAATTTCTTCTCCAAACTCAGAACAGCTGACCTTGCGCGCGCGCGTCATCAGGCGTTCCAGGTCATAGGTCACGATCCTGGCCGCGATCGCGCCGGACAGGCCATTGATTATGCGGTCGGCGGCCTCGTTCCAGCCCAGGTGCCGCAACATCATCTCTGCAGACAGGATAAGCGAACTCGGATTCACCATGTCCTTGCCGGCATACTTGGGTGCGGTGCCATGGGTCGCCTCGAACAGCGCCACGTTGTCGGACAGGTTGGCGCCCGGTGCCATCCCGATACCACCGACCTGAGCCGCCAGGGCATCCGAAATGTAGTCACCGTTGAGGTTGAGCGTGGCGATCACGCTGTATTCCGCCGGGCGTAGCAGTATCTGCTGCAGGAAGGCGTCGGCGATCACGTCCTTGATAATTATCTCCCTGCCCGTCTTCGGGCTTTTCAGGACGCACCAGGGTCCGCCATCCAGTTCGGTTGCGCCGAATTCCTCCCGGGCCAGTTCATACCCCCAGGTCTTGAAAGCGCCCTCGGTAAATTTCATGATATTGCCCTTGTGTACCAGGGTCACGGAATCACGGTCCTGGTCGATGGCATACTGGATGGCCTTGCGCACCAGCCGCTTGGTGCCCTCGGCGGAGACCGGCTTGATCCCGATGCCGGAGGTTTCCGGAAAACGGATCTTGGTGACACCCATTTCTTTCTGCAGGAAGTCGATGACTTTCCTGACCTCGTCGCTGCCGGCAGGCCACTCGATGCCGGCATAGATGTCCTCGGAATTCTCCCTGAAGATCACCATGTCGGTCTTCTCCGGCTCCTTCAGGGGGCTGGGCGTCCCGTCAAAATAACGCACCGGACGCTGGCAGACATACAGGTCCAGTTCCTGGCGCAGGGTCACGTTGAGGGAACGGATACCGCCGCCGACAGGTGTCGTCAGCGGGCCCTTGATGGCGATGGCATAGTCCCTGATCGCCTGCAGTGTCTCGTCCGGCAACCAGGTATTCGCACCATAGACTGCGTTCGCCTTCTCGCCGGCATAGATCTCCATCCACACAATCGAGCGTTCACCCCCATAGGCGCGTTCCACCACGGCGTCGACAACCCGTCGCATCACCGGGGTGATATCGACCCCGATGCCATCACCTTCGATAAACGGCACCAGCGGGTGCGCCGGGACGCGCAGCGTTGTGTCCTCGTTGACCTGGATCTTTTCTCCGTCAGCCGGAATCGCGATGTGTTTGTACGTCATGGATCAGTCCTGCACGATTAGATGAAAAAGGTGAAATGGTTTCGAAAAAAAGCCCCTGCAAAATGCAGGGGCTATGGGTATGGCGCCTGTCCAGCGACAGGCATTCAACTGCAGATTACAGATCCCCGCCGGCCGCCAGGGTCAGGGCTTCCTCGATTGCGCCCGGAGAGCACATGATCTTGAAGAAGGTGCCCTTGCCTTCCGGTGCGGCCACCATTGGCAGATGCGGCCAGTTGATGGCGATACGGAAACGTGCATACAGGGCATAGGCCGTGCCGTCGGACACCACAATCTCGTATGGCAGGTGTGCCGTGGAACGCGGGCTGGCCTTGTCGACGCGACCCATGACGAACGCATCACCGCTGCAGTCATCGGCATCCTTGCCCTTGAGGGCCACGCCGAATATGGTTTCGTCCTTGCCGGGGATGTCGATGCGGTAGACCTTGGAGGTGGCACCCTTGCCGGCTGCCAGCGCGGCTTCCACCGCCTTGACGGCCTCAGCCTGGCTGTCATACTCGGCCAGTTCACTGGGGTCGTCGAAGTACTCCATCATCACAGTGTAGTGGAACTTGCGCAGGTCCTTCGCCGTCAGGTTTTTCTCTGAACCGAAGTCCATCTCCGCGCCCAGGGCACCTACCAGTTGTGCACGGATATCGGCCATGTCACCCTCCATGCGATAGGCGGCTGCCATGTACACCGGGTTGGTGTAGACGACTTCGATGGCATCGCCGTTCTTGGTCACCGAGACGCGCTGCGCGGCACCGTAGGCTCCGAATTCTGTCTTGGCGGCATGGGCCTTCAGGGCAGCATTGGTGACCACAATAATATGAGCCCCATCATAGGGAGAATATTCACCCGCAACCTCGAAACCGGCCCCGGTGAGTTTGCCCTTTACCTCGGAGGCGACGGCATTGACATCACCGCTGGTTTTGTAGGCCAGCACGAAAGGCATCAGTACATCTTCTGCCAGCGCACTGCCTACGGTGAAAATAAAGAAAATTCCTGTCAGAACTGTTTTTCTTAGCAACGTAATCATTGCAGACTCCTCCACAAACGCATGTTTTAAAGTTGGTGTTTGTAACCTGACATTTCCGCAGCGGGCAATGCCGTTGTGATGACGTCCCGCCGGCAATAACGAGAAAGCAGTATAGGGTAATCGGGGCCGTTCCGCGAGCGTCAATATTTTAGCAGTGGATCGTTCAAGTTTAAGGAAATCATTTAGCTGGCATGTATACCTCAAGACAAGGCCAAGACACTGCGACACTGGATTCTGTGGCATAATGATTTACTAACTGCTTGTAAAGCATAGGTATGATTTGGAAACCCCACGTCACTGTTGCGGCTGTTATCGAGGCCGATGGCCGTTTTCTCCTGGTCGAGGAGTGCATCGCCGGCAAGCAGGTTTACAACCAGCCGGCCGGGCACCTCGAACCGGGTGAGAGCCTGACGGACGCGGTCGTGCGCGAGACCCTGGAAGAGACCGCCTGGCATTTCCGGCCCGAGGCCCTCATCGGTCTGTACCGCTGGCATCACCCGGAGACAGACAGCACCTATCTGCGAGTCACATTTTCCGGACGCTGCCTGTTCCATGAGAGCGGGCGCCAACTCGATGCCGACATCGCGCGCAGTGTGTGGTTGAGTGCCAGCGAAATCCGCGCACAGGCCGGTAACTTGCGCAGCCCGCTGGTGCTGAAGTCCATCGATGACTATCTGGCGGGTGCCGCCTATCCCCTTGCACTGCTGGCCGATGTCGAATAAGGCCTGCCAACTAACCGCGTTACTGGTGTTTCTGGCCGCTGCCCCGGCGCGCGCCGACCTGTTTGTGCGTGATGACATCATCAGCGAGCCGACCCCGGAGTCCTTTTCGGTCTGTTTCGATCACACCTGCGCCAGTGTGGTCACGGTGTCGCTGACTCCGGATGAATGGCGCAGCGCGACCCAACCCGTGCGTGAGCCAGCTATCAGCGCCACCGCTGAACGTGCCGCGATCGCGGAATCGATTGCCCTCCTCGAGGCCATCGTGGGCCGGTACACGGGCACGTACCGCGACCGGGCCCGCAATCTGCGTGGCATCGGACAGCCCGGCCAACTCGACTGCATCGACGAATCGACCAATACTACAACCTACCTGCGCATGCTCGAACGTGATGGCCTGTTCAGGCACCACAGCGTCGGCAAGCGCTCCACCCGCTTCGGCCTGTTTGTCGGCATGCCGCACACCACTGCCGTTATCGAGGAACTCGGCAGTCAGCGGCGCTATGCCGTCGACTCCTGGTTTCTGGATAATGGCCAGCCACCATTTATCGCGGAACTCGAACACTGGAAGGCCGGTGCAGCTCCGGACATCCACTGACTGCCGCTACTCCTGCGCCGATCAATACACCATGAGCCAGGTCTTTATCGGATTGTCCGGGGGTGTGGATTCCGCCGTGGCCGCACTCCTCCTCAAGCAGGCAGGCCACCAGCTTACGGCCGTCTTCATGAAGAACTGGGACGAGGATGACGAGGCCGGCTACTGCCCGGCGGAGGCGGACCTGGCGGATGCCCGCGGGGTCTGCGAACGACTGGATATCGAATTGCAGACGGTCAGCTTCTCGGCTGAATACTGGAATCGCGTCTTCAGGTACTTCCTCGACGAGTACCAGGCCGGACGCACTCCGAATCCCGATATCACCTGCAACCAGGAGATCAAGTTCCGGGCATTCCTGGAGTATGCGCTTGACAAGGGAGCGGATGTCATTGCCACGGGCCACTATGCACAGACCGACACCAACGGTGCGGTGCGGCTGCTCAAGGCCCGGGACTGCAACAAGGACCAGACCTATTTCCTGCACCGTCTCGACCAGTCGCAACTCGGCAAGAGCCTGTTCCCGATCGGTCACCTGGAGAAGAGCGCGGTGCGCGACATGGCGACGCAGGCTGGCTTCCGCAACCACGACAAGAAGGACAGTACCGGTATCTGTTTTATCGGCGAGCGCAAGTTCAGCGACTTTCTTGCGCGCTACCTGCCCAGGCAGCCGGGCGAGATCAGGACCCTGGACGGTGTGTTGATTGGCGAACATCAGGGCCTGGTTTTCTATACCATTGGCCAGCGCCAGGGACTGGGTATCGGCGGGAAGAAAGGCACCACGGGCGCGCCCTGGTATGTTGTCGAGAAGGACATTAAAAGCAATCTGCTGCGTGTCGCACAGGGGGTTGATCATCCCGCATTGTTCAAGCAGCGCTTGCACGCCAGCCAGCTGCACTGGATTGCGGGTCGGCCGCCGGAAATGCCGCTGGCGTGCTGCGCACGCATTCGTTACCGCCAGTCAGACCAGCCCTGTACGGTTGACATCACTGCATCGGATCAGGCCCTGGTCGAGTTCCAGCAGCCGCAGCGCGCTATCACCCCGGGGCAATCGGTGGTGCTTTACGATGGCGAGGTCTGCCTCGGCGGCGGCATCATCGATGCGGCATTGTAGGGTGAATATGGCACAACATTTCTCACCGCAGAGGCGCAGAGATCGCGGAGAAATACCGGCACAATAAACCGCAAAGACGCAATGGACGCGAAGGACACAGAGTAACCAAAAATGCACGGGCCGGGCATGCAGGTATGTGGAGTTACAGTAAAATATTTTTCATGGTTTAAATATTATGGAGGCTCAGATTAATCCGTCATTCCGGCCGGAGCGCAATGAAGAGCCGGAATCCAGTTGATAAAATTCAGCCGCTTACTGGATCCCGGCCTGCACCGGGATGACGGGAAACTAATTAATCAGAGGTACCTTAATATTTTTCTTTGCGCCCTTTGCGCCTTTGCGCCTTTGCGGTTATATGTTTGATCGTTGCGATAGATTATTCTGATCGACCATGAAATCCAGTACCCGAGACCTTGCCATCGCCCTGGCCGGCATTTTCCAGGCCGTCAGGCTGGTGCAGCTGACGGCCAACGGTGAGCAGCGGGACGAGCGTGCACTCAAAGCCTGCCTGTCAGGTATCTTCAATACCGACCCGGAATCGGCCGACATTGTGTTCGGCAGCCTTGCCGGTATCCGACTGGGGCTGGAAACAGCCCTCGACCAGATCGCCGGTCCGGGCGAGCGCCGCGACATGGAGCTGGCGCGCTATGCCGTCACGGTGATGCATCTGGAACGCAAGCTGAACCGGAATCGTGCCCTGCTGGACAATATCAGTGCGGGTATTAAAAAGGCAAAAGAACAGGCCCGGTTCTTCGATATCACTCACTCCAGCGTGATTGCCAGCCTGGCGGACTGCTACCAGCAGACCATCAGCACCCTGCGGCCGCGCATCATGGTGAATGGCAACCAGGCGGTATTGGTGAATCCCGAGAACCAGAACCTGATCCGTGCCCTGCTGCTTGCCGCCATCCGCGCCGCCGTCCTGTGGCACCAGTGCGGGGGCGGTCGCCTGACACTGATTCTGCAACGCAAGGCACTGGTGAATGCGAGCGAATCGTTACTCGATGAAGCACGAAACATCCATTGAGCCTGCCTGCCCCGCCCCCTGTTTCCGTGTATAATCGCCGCCTCCCGGAACCGGCACTCGGCGATTGCGCTATTCAGCAGGCCGGACAACATCCTGAACCCGTTTCGAAGCATTTTGTCAGTTCGCAGGAGATTCTATGAAAGACAGTTTTGCAACGCGTGACACATTGAGTGTCGGTGGGCGCAGCTACGAGATCTTCAGCTTGCGCGCCCTAAACAAGCAGCATGATGTAGCGCGCTTGCCCTGGTCCCTCAAGATCCTGCTCGAAAACATGCTGCGTTACGAGGACGACCTCACTGTTACCCGCGACGATATCGAGGCCCTGGCAAACTGGGACCCGCAAGCCGAGCCCGCGGTCGAGATCGCCTTCCGTCCTTCACGCGTCCTGATGCAGGACTTCACCGGTGTACCGGCGATCGTCGATCTCGCCGCCATGCGTGATGCCATGCAACAGCTGGGCGGTGATCCCGACCGGATCAATCCCCTGCAACCGGCGGAACTGGTGATCGATCATTCAGTCCAGGTTGACAGTTACGGATCAGACAAGGCCATCGGCCTGAACAGCGAACTGGAATACCGCCGCAACCAGGAACGCTACAGCTTTCTGAAGTGGGGACAGAAGGCCTTCTCGAACTTCAAGGTGGTCCCACCGGATACCGGCATCGTGCACCAGGTCAACCTCGAATACCTGGCCCGGGTCGTGTTCGGCACCGGGGGCAAGGCGGCCCAGGCCTACCCGGATACCCTCGTCGGGACCGACTCCCACACCACCATGATCAATGGCCTGGGCGTCCTGGGTTGGGGTGTGGGTGGCATCGAGGCCGAGGCCGCCATGCTCGGGCAGCCGATTTCCATGCTGATACCGCAAGTGGTCGGATTCCGCCTCACCGGGCAGCTGCCGGAGGGTGCCACCGCCACCGACCTGGTGCTGACGGTGGTGGAGATGCTGCGCAAGCTGGGCGTTGTGGGCAAGTTCGTCGAGTTCTTCGGTGACGGGCTTGACCACCTGCCACTGGCGGACCGTGCCACCATCGCCAATATGGCGCCGGAGTACGGGGCCACCTGCGGGTTCTTCCCGGTTGACGGCGAGACCCTAAATTACCTGCGTCTGAGCGGACGCAGTGCGGAACAGATCGCGCTGGTCGAGGCCTATGCCAGGGAACAGCTGATGTTCAGGGAGCCCGGGGGTGCCGCGGCGGCCTACAGCAGCAACGTCGAACTGGACCTGGGCACGGTGGAACCCAGCCTGGCCGGACCCAAACGCCCGCAGGACCGGGTCCCGCTCAAGCTCATGAAGGAGAAATTCCAGGAGGCGCTGGCCGCACTGAAACAGGAACGCAACCTGTCCGGACATGCCGTGAAAACGGTCATCGGCAATCAGGAGGTGGAAATCAGTGACGGTGCGGTGGTGATCGCCGCGATCACCTCCTGCACCAATACCTCCAACCCCTCTGTCATGGTGGGGGCCGGGCTGGTCGCGAAAAAGGCGGCCGAACGCGGTCTCAAGGTGCAGCCCTGGGTCAAGACCTCACTCGCACCGGGTTCTCGCGTGGTGACCGAATACCTGGTGAAGGCCGGCCTGCTGACTTCTCTGGAAACGCTTGGCTTCCACGTCGTCGGCTATGGCTGCACGACTTGCATCGGCAACTCGGGGCCGCTGCCGAAGGCGGTATCCATGGCCATCCGGGACGGTGACCTGAGCGTCTGCGCGGTGCTCTCCGGCAACCGCAATTTCGAGGGCCGCGTGCATGCCGAGGTGCGTATGAATTACCTCGCCTCACCGCCGCTGGTGGTCGCCTATGCCATCGCGGGGCGCATGGACATCGACCTGCAGAAGGAGGCGCTGGGAACGGGCAGTGACGGTAAGCCGGTCTACCTGAAGGACATCTGGCCGGCCCAGAGCGAGATACAGGATGTAGTGGGCGCGAGCGTCAATAACGAGGAATTCCGCAGTACCTATCAGGATGTCTATGCCGGCGAGAACCGCTGGACCGTGCTGGAGTCGCCGGAAACCCGGTTATACGAATGGCAGGGGGATTCAACCTACATCCGCAAGCCGCCCTACTTCGAGGGCATGGGCAAGCAGGCAGGTGAAGTCAGTGATATCCGCGGTGCCCGGGTGCTGGCCCTGCTGGGTGACTCCGTGACAACCGACCATATCTCTCCCGCCGGCGCCATCAAGGCGGACACTCCGGCCGGGCAATACCTGCTCGCCAATGGCGTCGAACCGGGCGACTTCAACTCGCTGGGTTCGCGCCGCGGCAACCATGAGGTCATGATGCGCGGCACCTTCGCCAATCTGCGCCTGCGCAACAAGCTCGCGCCCGGAACCGAGGGCGGCATCACCCGCCATCAGCCGGGCGGCGAACAAATGACGATATTCGAGGCCTCCGAACGCTATCGTGACGCTGCGGTACCCCTGCTGGTGATTGCCGGCAAGGAATACGGCTCGGGTTCGTCGCGCGACTGGGCCGCCAAGGGGCCACGCCTGCTGGGGGTGCGTGCAGTGATAGCGGAAAGTTATGAGCGGATTCATCGCTCAAATCTCGTCGGCATGGGCATCCTGCCGCTGCAGTTCCTGGCGAATGAAAACGCCGACAACCTGGGGCTGACGGGGCAGGAGACCTACGACATCAGCGGCATGCAGGCCGGTTCCGCGCCTGCCACCGTGAAGGTGACGGCAACTGCGCCCGGCGGCCGGCAGACCACATTCCAGGCGCGGGTACGCATCGACACCCCGCAGGAATTCGAATATTACCGTCATGGGGGTATCCTCCATTACGTATTACGCCAACTGGCGGCCTGAACCAACCAAGCTACGGGGTCTCACCTATGGATCTGTCGCAACTGACCGCACTGTCACCCGTCGACGGCCGCTACGGCTCGAAAACGGAATCTCTACGACCCATCTTCAGTGAATTCGGCCTGATACACCATCGGGTGCTGGTGGAGGTCCGGTGGCTGCAGGCACTGGCCGGCCACGCGGCCATTGCCGAGGTCCCGGCTCTGAGCAGCCATGCCCGGCGGGTGCTCAACGATATTGTCGACAAGTTTAGCGAGCAGGATGCCCAGCGTGTCAAGAATATCGAGCGCACTACCAATCATGACGTCAAGGCGGTCGAGTATTTTCTCAAGGAGAAGATCGCCGGCAATGAAGAACTGGAGGCCGTGAGTGAGTTCATACACTTCGCCTGCACCTCCGAGGACATCAACAACCTGGCCTACGCACTGATGCTGCGCGAGGCGCGCAACCAGTCGCTGCTGCCGCTGATGGATGATGTGATCAGGGCCATCGTCGACATGGCGCACCGCCATGCAGAACAGCCCATGCTGTCCCGTACCCACGGACAGACAGCCACGCCCACCACCATCGGCAAGGAAATGGCCAATGTCGCGGCCCGCCTGCTGCGCCAGCGGGAGCAGTTCGCCGGCATACAGATACTGGGCAAGATGAACGGCGCCGTGGGAAATTACAACGCCCACCTGATCACCTACCCGGATGTCGACTGGCCGGAACTGTCGCGCAAATTCATCACCGGCCTGGGGCTGGAAATGAACCCCTACACGACCCAGATCGAGCCGCATGATTTCATGGCCGAGCAATTCGATACCCTGGCACGATTCAACACGGTACTGATCGATTTCTGCCGCGATGTCTGGGGCTATATATCACTGGGATATTTCAAACAAAAGACCGTAGCCGATGAAGTCGGTTCCTCGACCATGCCGCACAAGGTCAACCCGATTGACTTCGAAAATGCCGAGGGCAATCTGGGTATCGCCAATGCCCTGCTGAATCACCTTGGGGCCAAGCTGCCGGTATCCCGCTGGCAGCGCGATCTGAGTGACTCCACGGTGCTGCGCAACATCGGTGTCGCCGTTGCCCATGTCATCATTGCCGGTGAATCGGTGCTCAAGGGGATCAGTAAGCTCGAGGTCAACGAGCAGCGCATCGCCGCGGACCTCGACAACAGTTGGGAGGTCCTGGCCGAGGCACTGCAGACGGTCATGCGCCGCTACGGCATCGAGAAGCCATACGAAAAACTCAAGGCCCTGACCCGGGACCGTGCCGTGGACCAGGCCACATTACAGACCTTCCTGGCAGATCTGGATATCCCGGATAGCGTCAAGGCAGAGCTTGGCAAGCTGACTCCGGCAAGCTATACCGGCAATGCCGCCCGGCAGGCCCGCGATATCTAGCCTGCACTGCATTGAGGCCGGTATCCGCCACGTAATCATGGAAAAATGCCTGACCCGGGGTAATAATAGTCCCGGGCCATGACGGGACGCACACACAATGGGCGGCAGTGACGCTAACAGGTCAGTGGCATCAGAGGTCAACCTGGACACGCTCCGGCTGGGGGCCAGCAATCTTGAGTTCGGGCTGGATAAAAAATCCGAGATTTGTGCCGTCACCCTGGCGCTGGCCGGGCAGGCACGCCATACCTTGCTGTTACACACCGAAGACCTGGATCTAGCGGCCTATGACGAGGAGCAGTTTGTCGATGCCTTGAGTCGCCTGGCGCGCAGCCACAGCAATGCACGTATCTGGGTCCTCATCCAGAATGCGCGCAGGGCCGTGCAACAGGGCAGCCGTCTAATTGAACTTTCCCGGCGCCTGAGCAGCTACATCCAGTTCCGGCGTCCGGGTCCCGAATACCGCAATTGCCACGAGTCGTTTCTGCTTGCCGATAACAGCGGCTACCTGTACCGGCCCAATCCGGGGCGCTACGAGGCGACCGCGAACTTTCACGATCCCGGCAAGGTAAATGACTGGGAGAGTTATTTTCTGGAGGTCTGGACGCGCAGTGAACCCGACCCGGAGATCAGGCGCCTGTACCTGTAGTTGTACAGGCACAGGCGTAATTTGTTGGGTTAGCTACAGTTACGGAAACGCCGGGATGACAGGCTCGGTGCCCTCGATCTCCGCCTCTGGATGATGTTTCTTCACCAGATCGGTGATTTCATCCACACGCGCCTTGGGTACATCCACCATCATCAGCAAACTGCCCTTCTCGATCGCGGCTTCGAATTCCTTGAGTCGCGTGCTGGGAGCGGAAATACCAATCATGCTCGATAACCAGGCACCGACGCCTGCACCGGCCAGGCCGATACCCAGTATCGCGCCGCCGCCGAGGGCCAGGCCGACACCCGGAATCACAACCGCCGCGATGCCCGCAAGGATACCGGTAGCCCCGCCAATCGCCATGCCACGCTCAACGGCCGGGATAAAATCACTTTCCTGTAGCAGGCCGGCCTCCGGCAAATTCGCTTCCGTCAACGCGTGGTGATCAGCCGCGGCGATATGCATGTGACGCTCTTCAATCCTGGCGAGGAGAAGTTCATCAACAATAGTCTTTGCACTGCCAACATCGGGGATTAGGAAATAGAGTCGTCTCATACGTGCCTCCAGGACAGGATTGAATAACAAGTAATATAAATGCTCATTAATTGATGCATATCATATAGATATTTATAGAGGAAAAACAACATTTTTACCAGTCGGCATACCGTCCTCACGGGAATCAAGCCGGCGATAATCGTCCGGTGTATCCACGTCCATCCGCTCGGCCAGGCAATGATGGCTGAGCCCCAGCTGCTCGAGTCGCCCGACGCTCTCGGCAAACACCGTTGACGATCCCCAGGGTATTCCGGAGAACAATGCCGGCGCGGGCTGTTGCATGCCGACGAGATAGTACCCCCCGTCGTGTGCGGGACCAAGCACCACATCGATCCCTTGTTGCAGCCTGGTGAATGCCTCATCGATATCCGCGGCGCCAAGTGATGGACAGTCCGTGCCCACCAGTAGCGCGGCTTCCGTGTGTTCGAGTGCCGATGCCAGCGCATGGTGCATGCGCATACCCAGGTCACCCGCACACTGGTCATGGAGTGAGACGTCATAGCGTTCACGGCAGTCCTGGAAGAACGTGGTTGAGCTCGACGGGCTGCACCACAGTTCGACCGGACAGAGTCCGGCTGTAGTCAGCATGCTGAGCCGGTCATTCACCAGGCGCGCATGGAAGGCGGCCGCACCGGTCTCCCCCAGCAATGGAATCAGTCGGGTCTTGGTCTGCCCCGGTTCAGGCGACCTGGCAAAAACCTGGATGCGAGCGTCTGGGAACCTCATGTCCGGTGGGCCGGGTAGTAGCGGGCCAGGGTGTCCGGGGATACGCCCAGGAAATAGCCAAACCGCAATGACCACATCAGGACGATGGTGCGGATGACACCGTGCTTTTGCCAGCGCCGCGCCGATGTCGTCAGCTGCTGATGCAGACAGGCCGGCCGGCCGCCAGCCTTCAATGCACGGCTGAGTGCGATGTCCTCCATCAGGGCAATTGGCGGAAAACCGTTCACCCGCTCGAACAGCTCGCGGGTCACAAAGATGCCCTGGTCACCGGTGGCTATCCCGCTCAGACGCGAGCGCAGGTTGGCAAGCCCGGCAACCAGTCCGAGCAGTATCCCGGTATCCGCGAAACGGATATCGAAACGTCCCCAGGCACGCCCGCTGTCCCTCAGTGCGTCGATAATTGCAGTGGCAGCATTTTCGGGCACCAGGGTGTCGGCATGCAGAAACCACAATATGCGACCGCGTGCAGCGGCTGCACCGGTTTGCATCTGCTGTGCCCGCCCGGTGCGTGAATGCAGGACCTTGTCTGCGTAGGGTTTGGAATCGTTGACCGAGTCGTCATGACTGCCGCCATCGACCACGATGACCTCGTGGCCGCTGCGACGCAGGGGCTGCAGTGCCGCAAGCGTGGCATGCAGGGTACCGGCCTCATTCAGGGCCGGGATGACGATCGTGATCGGCACGGGATCACCCGCAGCAGCCATTGTCGCTTTTGCTGTTCCGTGTCGTTGAGGTGCTGGAGCAACAGGGTGTCGATGCTGACGCCGTAGCGGAGTGGCTGTCCGGATCGATGAACACACCCCGGTAGGCGGCACTCGTGAGGCAGGCGTGTTCTGCGGCGTTGACCAGGATGCGTTCTCCTCGTGGATAGCTGCGTCCGGATTCATCCATTACCTGTGCGAACGGCCCCGCATAGATCAGTGAATGCCGCTGCTGCCCGGTTGTGTCAATCGGCCCCTTCAGCGCCGTCAGGGTAACCGCACGGAATTCAATACCGTTCATGACCCGCCATGGCTCGGACTCCCACTTGTCATAGCAAACCGCCTGGAATCCCCTGGCGGCGAAGCTCTGGAGGAATTCAGTTTCCTGGAAGGCCCCGGAAATGCAGCCGCTCCACAACTCGGCATCCTGTTTCATGGCAGCGGGAACCGGTTTGTCGCTGATGATGTCGGAAATGGCAATGCGGCCGCCGGGTTTGAGCACCCGGAAGATTTCGTCCACCAGTTGCTGTTTTTCATGATCCGAGACGAGATTCAGAACACAGTTTGAAATAACCAGGTCAACCGATGCGTCGGGAATCATCGGGTGATTGATGCGCTGGTTGTTCTCCCAGGCGCGCAGTCCCGCGTAGTCATGCTGGCTGCGTACGGGGTTTTCCTTCAGGTAGGATTCCAGTGCATCCAGGTCCAGCGCCAGGTCCTGGATGTAGCCTTTCATAAAGCGGACCCGGTCGCAGCCGAGCCGGGCACTCATGTCTGCCTGGTACTTGCGGGCCAGCGCCAGCATGTCATCATTGGCATCAATTCCGATCACCTGTCCGCGACTGCCGACCAGCTGGGCGGCCATGTAACAGATCTTGCCGCCGCCCGACCCCAGGTCCAGCACGACATCACCTTCCTGAACGTAGCGGGACGGATCGCCGCAGCCATAGTCTTTTTCAATAATCTCGTCCGGCAACTGGTCCAGCAGGCTGTTGTCATAGCTTATAGGGCAACACAGCGATTCCTGTCTTTCGCTGGCCCCTTTCGAGTAACGTTGCCTGACACTGGTTTCAATATTCATAAATGCCTCGTGTAGATGGATTGTGGTTGGTCAGGCTTCGAGGGCGCCACCACAGCCGGAACCCTGCCCTGCGGTGCAGCCGTAGCAGTGATTGGCGACCAGGATCGGATTGCCTGTCAGGTCGGTAGCGAGTAGATCGGTGATATGCAGCTTGGACTTTCCGTTGACACGGGTAGTCAGGCCAAGCATCTGATTAAAGTCACAGTCGTAGACATAGCCTTCCCAGTCAATGCTGACGAGGCTACGGCACATGACGCCATCCAGGTTTGCATCCTTGTGGGCATCCCGCAGCAAGCTCATGTAGTCGTCAAACATACCTTTTGAGACCAGCATACTGCCAAAGCGCTTGATGGGCATATTGGTCAGCGTCAGCAGCTGGTTGAAATGAACAGCATAGTTTTCGGCAAGGTGTTTTTTATAATCGTGTTCCAGTGTGGCCTGTGGCGGCGGCAATGTGGGTCCCTGGGGGTTGTACATCAGGTTCAATGGCAACTCGCGGCCATAACCGAGCCTATTCAGCAGACGCAGCGCCCTGATGCTGGCTGCAAAGCTACCATCGCCCCGCTGACTGTCTACATTTTCCCTTAGATAACATGGCAATGAAGCAACTATCTCAACTTTATTATCAGAAAGAAATTCCGCCGTCCCCTCCTGTCCGGGTTCCAGCAGCACCGTCAGATTGCAGCGGTCGATGACCTTGATAGCGGCTGCCCGCGCCGCCTTCACCAGGCGCCTGAAACCGGGATTCAGTTCCGGTGCGCCCCCCGTCAGGTCGAGTGTCTGCACGCCGGACACCTCCAGGTAGCGAATGACGTCATCCAGTACCTCGTTTGTCATCATCTCCTTGCGCTGCGGTCCGGCATTGACATGGCAGTGCAGGCAGGACTGGTTGCACAAGTAACCGAGGTTGACCTGCAGGGTATCGAGGCGGCCGCGGTGCAGCCGCGGGAAATCACTCGGCATTAGCAGTGGCAGCGTCTCATGCATTTCGTAACGTACCTGTTGTTGGTGAACAAAGCAGCCTGTCGTGTGCGCGCAAACCGGTCACGGCAGCAGGCGGTTGATCATTCTGACAAGAAACCGGGTCTTCCCGGAAAACAGCAGCTGCGAATATCGTGCATTAATGGCGCGTCTGTGAATCTGTGAATAGGTCGGATAGGCATGGACCAGCTCAGTGATGTCACGCGCCCTGGCTTTGACACGCATGGCCAGTGCAAGTTCATGGACCAGTTCGCCGGCATGCGGCCCGATCAGGCTTGCGCCCACAACCCGCCCCTTTGCGATCAGGATTTTTACAAATCCCTGCGTGGCCGTATCGGTTCTGGCGCGATCGACTTCTTCGACAGTAAAACGGGCGACATCATACTTGAGCCCGCGCGCATCTGCATCGTGCTGCGTCAGGCCGACCTGGGCGACTTCGGGATCGGTATACGTCACCCAGGGCACCACCCGGTAGTCGACCTTGCGCGGAACCCTGAACAGCAGGTTGGCGAGCACCACCCCTGCCTGGTATTCAGCCATATGCGTGAACTGGTACGGGCCGCACACATCACCCACAGCATAGATGTGTTGCTGACTGGTACGCAGTCGCCGGTCAACGGCAATGCCCCTGGGCGTGCAGTCAACGCCGGCCGCCTCCAGGCCCAGGCCGAAAACCGCGGCCTGGCGTCCGGTCGCTACCAGGATCCGTTCACACTCGACAGTTGCACCATCGGCAAGAAACAGTTGTCGGCTGTCACCATCACGGCGCACATGGGTCACCGCTGCAGCCGTATGCACCTTGATGCCCTCGTCGCGCAGCACCCCGGCCAGGCAGTCGGCGATATCCGCATCGACAGCGGGCAATACCCTGGCGGATTGTTCGATGACGGTGACCTGACTGCCCAGGCGGGCATAGGCTTGTGCCAGTTCCACGCCGATCGGTCCCGCGCCGATAACCGCCAGGCGCGGCGGTAGCTGACGACACCCGAAGATAGTTTCATTGGTATCGTACCCCGCTTCCTGCAAACCCGGAATCGGTGGCACCGCAGGTTGTGAACCGGTGGCGATCACACAACGTTTGGCAGTGACTACTTCATCGCCAATCCGAACCTCATGCGGACCGATGAAGCGTGCCGGGGCAAAGCGGACGTCGCAGCCATAGGCGCGAAAGCGTTCCGGGTCATCATGTCGCTGGATGTCCGCGATGACCGACTCAACGCGGTCCACAATCGGGTTCAGGTCAATTTCGGGTTCGCAGGCAGGCAGGCCATAACGTGCGCCGTTGCGCATCAGGTGGGCGACCCGGGCCGAGCGGATCAGGGTCTTGCTGGGAATGCAGCCGTGATGCAGGCAGTCACCTCCGAGGCGGTCCGATTTCTCGGCCAGGGTCACCTTGAGTCCCAGTTGGGCGGCGACACTGGCGACCACCAGACCCCCGGGACCGCCGCCAATCACCACCAGATTGCGTTTTCCTTTCATCCGAAGCCCCTTGTGTAGCACTTACCCGGTTTGCCGGCAGTGCACCGGGCTGGACATGTGTTATGCATGGTGCTGCATGATTTCTGCTGAATCATGGTCCCTTGCGCCGACCTCAGCAACCGCCTCCAGTGCCGCCAGGATCACTTCTGTACCGGCCCCTGCCCTGGGTCCATGATGGCTCAAATGGCGCCGCCAGGCCCGTGCCCCCGGGACACCCTGGAACAGTCCCAGCATGTGGCGAGTAATGTGTTTGAGCTCAGCACCGGCCTGCAGTTCCCTCTCGATATAAGGCAGCATCCGCTGCACGATCCCGGCACGTGTCGGTAGCGGGTGGTTGTCATTGAAAAACCGGCCATCGACTTCGGCCAGCAGGTAAGGATTATGGTAGGCCTCCCGACCCAGCATGATACCGTCGACATGTCCAAGCTGAGCGGTGGCGTCATCCAGGTTTGACACCCCCCCGTTGAGGATGATCTCCAGCACCGGGAAGTCCTGCTTCAGGCGATACACGTAGTCGTATTTGAGTTCTGGAATGTTACGGTTCTCCTTGGGACTCAGGCCCGTCAGGATGGCCTTGCGTGCATGCACAATGAAGGTACTGCAACCCGCCTGCGCGAGCCGGTCGACAAAGCGGTACAAGTGTTCATAGGAGTCCTGGGCATCGATGCCGATACGGGTTTTGACGCTGACCGGTAGCGCGACGGCACGCCTCATGGCGGTAATACAGGTGGCTACGCGCTCGGGTTCTGCCATCAGGCAGGCGCCGAAGCGGCCGAATTGTACCCGGTCGCTGGGACATCCGAGGTTCAGGTTGATCTCGTCATAGCCATGCGCCTCCCCGATACGGGCCGCCTCCGCGAGTTCGTCAGGCTGACTGCCGCCCAGCTGCAATGCGACGGGGTGTTCGGCCGGGTCGAACTGCAGCAGACGCCCGGGGTTGCCATGCAGCAGGGCGGCCGTGGTCATCATCTCCGTGTACAGCAGGCAGTGGTGTGACAACTGGCGAAGAAAATAACGGCAGTGACGGTCAGTCCACTCCATCATCGGCGCAATACAGAAGCGATGCGGGGGGCTTATCCGGGTTACTGATCTGTCTGCTGATGTCACGGATTCGAATACCGTCGTCGAAGGTGTGCTGGCCGGGAGTGCCGGGGCGGGTGATGTGTATCACATATTCTAAAATACCGCTTTTGTCTTGTGTCTGTCGGTGCTATAGTCATCAACAGAGGTATATTCAGTAACATCCTGTTTAGCAAGGAGTTAACCATGGATAGTATCCGCTCTGTTCTGATTGCGCTGTTACTGGGAATCAGCCTGGCAGGCCCCGCGACCGCTGATGTGCTACTGATGGAAGGTATCCAGTCCACGCCCAATGTGCAAACCCCGCGCAAGGGTATGAACATGGACAGTGTACGCAACAGTTACGGCAGCCCCGCGAAGGAATATCCCGCCGTGTCCACAACAGGCAATCCCAGGCACCCCCCGATCACTCGCTGGGACTACCAGGGTTTTTCGGTATTTTTTGAAAACGACCTGGTTCTGCATTCCGTGGTGCGCCGCCCGACCTCGAACTGATCTCCCCGCCTTGAGCATGTAAGACCTGACGCCCTCCCATGCGGCGGCGCTGCCTGATTGCGGAATTCACAGCCCAGTCCGGCGTGCTGCTGACCTGGCCGCACGCCTGCAGCGACTGGCAGGACGACATCGACGCCGTTACCGCGGTCTATGTGGAAATCGCCCGGGAAATAACCCGGCGCGAGCCCCTGGTGGTGATCTGTTATGACAGCTCGCATCAACGCCAGGTGGAACACACGCTGGCAACCGCCGGTATCTGTGGTGACGCCCTGCACTTTTTCCAGGCGCCCACGAACGACACCTGGATCAGGGACTACGGGCCGATCGCGGTTTCTACGGGAGCAGAACGCACCCTCCTCGACTTCAGCTTCAATGGCTGGGGCAACAAGCACCCGGCAGAACTGGATAACGCGATCAGCACGGCATTGAATGCCGCGGGCCTGTTTGCAGGCACAGACTTCCAGCACCAGTCGCTGGTCCTCGAAGGCGGCAGCATCGACACGGACGGGCAAGGTACCCTGCTGACCACGGCGCACTGCCTGATACACAGTGGTCGAAACCCGGGTCACGACAAACACAGCCTGGAACAGCTATTCCATGAACTCATGGGGATTGAACGCGTCTTGTGGCTTGACCACGGCGAGCTTGAAGGTGACGACACCGATGCCCACATCGATATGCTCGCACGCTTCTGTTCCCCGCAAACGATCGCCTATCTGCAGTGCACCGATCACGACGACACCCACTACCCCCCGCTCGCGGCCATGGAAATACAGTTGCAGTCTTTTCGCAGGGCCGACGGTGAACCCTACCGGCTGGTACCGCTCCCCCTGCCGCGCCCGGTCTGCGGTGCAACCGGACAGCGCTTGCCGGCCAGTTACAGCAACTTTCTGGTGATCAATGCGGCGTTACTGGTCCCGGTCTATAACGACCCGGCCGATGCTGTCGCCCTGGAACGACTGGCGGCCGGTTTCCCCGACCGGGAGATCATTCCGATTAATTGCCTTGCCCTGATCCAGCAATACGGAAGCCTGCATTGCGCTACAATGCAACTGCCTGAAGGCTTCCTGTCACTCAGTCAATAAAACGGGGCACACAGTGACGAACAAGCGTTTGACCATTGGTATGGTGCAGCACGCCTGCAGCGCCGACTCTGCCGCCAATATCGAAACCACGATTCAAGGCATACGCACGGCGGCGGCCCGGGGTGCAAGGCTGATACTGCTGCAGGAATTACACAGCAGCCTGTACTTTTGCCAGACGCAAGACCAGGCCAATTTCGAACTGGCTGAGACGATCCCCGGGCCGACGACCCAACGGCTCGGCGAGATCGCGGTCGAGTTGAACACCGTGATAGTGACATCGATCTTCGAAAAACGTGCTCCCGGCCTGTATCACAACACGGCGGTTGCACTGGATACCGACGCCAGCATTGCCGGCTGCTACCGCAAGATGCATATCCCGGACGATCCCGGCTATTACGAAAAATACTATTTCACCCCGGGTGATCTTGGCTTCACCCCGGTGGACACCTCGGTGGGCAGGCTGGGCCTGCTGGTGTGCTGGGACCAATGGTACCCGGAGGCTGCCCGGCTGATGGCGCTTGCTGGTGCCGAACTGCTGCTTTATCCAACCGCCATCGGCTGGGACATGCAGGATCCCGCGGAGGAACGTGTACGTCAGCACGATGCCTGGCTGACCATCCAGCGCGGCCATGCCATCGCCAACAACCTGCCGCTGCTGGCCTGCAATCGCACTGGCCATGAAGCCGACCCTTCCGGACAGACGGGCGGCATTCGCTTCTGGGGCGGCAGCGTAGCCATAGGCCCCCAGGGTGAACTGCTGGCGCAGGCCGCTGCGGACACCCCGGAGGTGCTGGTCACCGAAATCGACCTGGGGCGCAGCGAGCAACTGCGCCGGGCCTGGCCCTATCTGCGCGACCGGCGCATTGACGCCTACCACGACCTGTTGCGCCGCTTCCGGGACTAGCCCGCAGGCCATGCGGGCGGTAGTAAGGAACACGCGATTAATGGATAATATGCCGGTTACAATCACGTATTTATCAGGAAAAACAACATGATTTTGATTCTGCAGGCCGATACCGACAAGAACAGCAAAGCGTTCCGCCAGTTGATGGAGCATCTTTCCCGGATGCGCAATATTCAGGTACGTGTCCATGACGAGGTGGGTGTACAGCAAACGCTGACCGAGATTTACCTGGTCGGGGATACGGCTACACTGCAGATCGAGGACATGGCAAATCTACCCTGTGTCGAGCGCGTGGTGCGCGTCTCAGAAGAATACCGTGTGCTGGGTCGTCACCATGACGATGACCGGGCAACCTATTTCGAATATAACGGTGTCCGTTTTGGACAGGACAACCTGAACATCTTTGCCGGGCTGTGCGCTGTGGATATCCCGGAGCACGTCGAGATCATGATGAAGGCCCTTAAGGAACGCGGCCTGCCGTGCACCCGCATGGGTGCCTACAAGCCGCGCACCAACCCCTATTCGTTCCAGGGTCACGGCAAGAGTTGCCTGCCGTTTGTGTTCGAACTGGCAGGCAAGTACGACATCAAGGTCATCGCCATGGAAGTCACGCATGATTCCCACGTACGTGAGATTCACGAGGCGCTGGAGCAAACCGGACATCCCACCGGTGTGATGCTGCAGATCGGTACCCGCAACACCCAGAACTTCGAACTGCTCAAGTCGGTCGGCCGGGAGCCCGCGTTTCCCGTGCTGCTGAAACGCGGCTTCGGTATTACCCTGGAGGAATCACTCAATGCCGCTGAATACCTGGCCAGCGAGGGTAACCGGCGCGTTGTCTTCGGTCTGCGGGGAATGAAGACCAACATGGGTGACCCGCACCGCAACTTTGTTGACTTCTCACATGTGCCGGTGGTCAAGCGCCTGACGCGCATGCCGGTGTGTATCGACCCGTCACATTCCGTGGGCAGCCGGGAAGCCTCTCCGGAGGGGATCATGGATGTCTTCCACGTGACGGCCCAGGGCGTGATCGCGGGTGCCAACATGATCCTGGTTGATTTCCACCCCGCGCCCGGCAAGGCACTGGTGGATGGCCCCCAGGCGCTGCACATGGACGAACTGGACTTTTTTATAGAAGACGTCCGTATTGCGCGCGAGGCCTACGAGAAACGCATCGCCCTGGCACAGGCACACCTGAAATCGCAGGCGTCCGCTGCCTGAGAGCGACACCGGGCACAGTCCCGCTTATTTCTCAATACACCGAGGGTGCCGAACTAGCAGCTATAATTATTACAAATTGCTTTTCAGGAGGCAGACCTTGAAGCCTTTAATTCTGATTTTCTTGCTGATTGCGGTCTTGCCGGTTCCTGCACAGGAAGCTGAAATGAACGTTACGGTACCGCCAGCAGAACAGCCGGCAGAGGATGCCTCCGGTCTACAAAGTTACGATAATCAAGAAGGTAACGATAATAAGGAAGGTGATTATAGTAAAGAGGAAGAAGTGCATTACTGCGATTAACACCGTTGTCGCAACAGACATCCGTATCTTCAACTAGTGGTACTGGGTGGCATGCAGGACTGGGAGACACTCGGCCTGCCGACTGCCAAGAGCGAATAATTTCTCTGTATTTGGTTGGGAAAAGGGCGCGCTGTCCGGCCTTTTTTTATGCGCACAATACTCCGGCATTGGTAAACTATACTGAGGCCAGGCACAGGAAGAGGTATCCAGAAATGAAACGAATAATAGCGCTTGCCCTGTTAGTGGCATGTATTCTCGCCCCTGTATACACTGCTGCAGAGGAGACCTCCAGGATAGTCCAGACCCCCTACTCCGAACAGAAGGTGGTGTTTGACTTCTACTTTGATAATCCACAAAAGATCAACACGGCGCTCTACTGGGTACGTTCACTCATCAACCCCCTGATGGATTCACCGTACGAGATAGCGCCCGAATTCCTCAGTATCAAGGTGGTTATACATGGCATGGAAATCGTCACCGTTGCCCGCAAAAATTATGACAAATACAAGGACGCGGTTGAACGCATGCGCTACTACGCGAGTCTCGGTGTCGAGTTCAAGGTGTGTGGCCTGGCCGCGCAGGACTACGACTACGACACCGATGCCTTCCACGAGTTTATTGACGTCGTGCCCTCCGCCATTACCGAGCTGGCGCATTGGCAACTGCAGGGTTATGCCCTGATCACGCCGGTGGTCATGGATAAGATCTACTCCATCGAGGAAATCCGCTGAAGCCGGCCGCCCCTACTTCGCCCGCTTCAGGCTGTTCTTGTCGAAGTCCCGCTCCGTGAGCCCGGTGCGGAACTGGTACTCCTGCCATAACAGGGTGGTGCTTTTCCCGGTCTGGTGGTTGACCATTTCGTAGCGCATGGCACGCCAGTATTTTTCGAGGTACTGGCTGTAGTCATGGAATGTCAGGGTCTTGAGGTGTGCATTCTTGCGGTCGTAATAGTCAATCTTGTGCGGCCGGTACTCCGTCTTGTCGATCCACACCTGCTGCCTCGTATACCCGGAGTTCTTGTCCACCGGATAGCGCTCGATAATAAAGCAGTCGAATTCGGCGCAGGGTTCGTCGCGCAAATACTTGTAGGTGTATTTCTCCACCTCGTCGGAGGAAATGTCCTCATAGGCGAACTCGCTGCCCATGAACGGCCCGGACTTGTTCTTGGATGAAATGCGCTTGACCCGTTTGAGTGCCGGCAGGTAAAGCCACTGGTCATCAGGCCCGGTAATATGCGAAAAGGTCAGGAAGGCCGTACCCTTGACGTCGGGAGGCGAGTCGAAGATGGACATGCTTTTGTCGCCATCGCCCTCGATCTCCAGTGTCCGCACCCGCACCTCGCGGGTACTTTCATCACCCTGCTTGTTGCGCAGGATCATACTGAGGGTGGCGCTCGAATCGCCGAAGCCCTTGTCGCGCCGGTCGGCCTCGACGGCGATCGCCAGACCCTTCTCCCCGGCAGATTCGGCCAGCGTGACGCCAGGCGGCAGCAGAACCAGCAGGGACAGCATTAATGGCTTGTATAGCTTCATTTTTCAACCTTCATCAGTAGTGGTGGCAGGAACAGGAAGTCGGCGGCCAGGGCAAAGGCGATGGTGATGGCCGTCATCAGCCCCATGTCAGAGTTCAGCTTGAACGGGGACTGGGTCAGCACCATGAAGCCGGCAATCAGTACCAGCGTGGTCACCGTAAGGGCCATACCAACGGTCGAGAACGCATAGCGCACGGCATCCGCTGAATTCAGGTTCTGTTCGCGGCGCGCACGCAGATACTTGCTGAGAAAGTGTACCGTATCATCGACCACAATACCCAGCGTCATCCCGGCAACCACCGATAGTGCCAGACCGACCTCGCCAACCAGCAAGCCCCAGAGCCCGAAGCCCATGGCAGCAGGTGCCAGGTTGGGTATCAGGCTGACCAGGCCGATCTTCAGCGAGCGCAGGGCGAAGATCAGTATCAGGGAAATCAGCACCAGTGCGATCGTGATCCCGGTCAACATGCTGCGGATATTGCGCTGGCCTATATGTGCGAACATCACCGACGGACTGGCGCCGTTGGTCTGCATCTGCGGCGCATTGGCACTCAACCACGCCTGTGCGGTGTCCTCCAGTGCCAGCAGCTCATTGCTGGAGATATTCTCGAGCGCGACCGAAAGCCGGGTGGCCGATTTGCTGACATTGATCTGGTTGTTGAGGTCCAGGCCATAGGGTAGCGACATTTCGTAGAGCAGCAGGTACTGGGCCGACAGGTCACGCTGATCGGGCAGCCGGTACCAGTCCGGGTCATCACCATGCATGTTCTTGTTGAGGCGTTTCATGGTGTCGGTAAGGGTATTGACATGCAGCACGTCCGGTTGTTCCCGATACCAGTTGGCGAAGTCCTCAACGTCTGTGAGGAATTCAGGATCACTGATGCCGCCGCTCTCCCCCGTGCCCAGCGAATAGTCGATGGTATAGATCCCGGTCAGATTCCCGGTGGCGAACTCGGTGGCGTTACGGAAGTCGACAGACTTGTCAAAATACTTGATGAACTCGTCATTGAGCTCATTACGGGGAATAAATGTCACCAGGGTGACAATGATCACGCCCATTACCCAGAACAGGATGTCGCGCCGCCGCACGATAAAGTTGGCGAATGTGTCCATCAAGAGGGTGCGGCGGGTCGGACCGGGTTTGACATGCACCGGCAGCATCAGCATCAGCGCCGGCAGGACGGTTACCGAGAACACGAATGCCGCGGTCACCCCCATGGCCACGATATTGCCCAGATCCCGGAACGGCGGCGCGTCACTGAAATTCATGCTCATGAAGCCGATTACGGTGGTCAGGGAGGTGAGGAAGATCGGCTGCAGATTGATGCGCAGACTGTCCACCATGGCACTGGTCTTGTCGAGGCCGCGCCGCATCGCGTGCAGGAAGCTGACCAGAATGTGCACGCAGTCTGCGACTGCGAGTGTCAGGATGATGGTCGGCGACGCGGAGGACGGCGGCGTCAGGGCGATACCCATCCAGCCGGCCAGACCCATGCCGGTGATGATACTGAAGACAATGACCAGGAAGGTGGCCAGGGTCGCGCTGACGGAGCGCAGCATCAGAATCAACGTGACGAGGACCACGGCGAACATCAGCGGCACCAGTGTTCTCTGATCGCGCAGCATGACCTCCGGGAAGGAATTGTTCATCACCACCATGCCGGTGAGGTACACGTCCAGATCCGGGTTCCCGACGCGTACTTCTTCAACCAGCTTGCGCGCGAATGCAGTGACCTCCGGGACCTCCTTGCCGGTCCCGTCATCCGGCAGCTGGATGGTGACATTGACGCCGGTGACATGGCCGCGCCCCGAGACCAGGCGATTGACGATCAGAGGCTCGTTGAGGGCGATTTCACGGATGCGCCGGAGACCGGTGTCATCGAGCTGGTCGACATCAGTAACCAGGTCATCGACGATCAGATCGTCATCCTCGGCATCGGTATGCTGATAGTTGCTGAGGGAATCGACACGGATCGAGTACGGGATCTGCCAGGCGGCCTCCGTCAGCTGTACCACGCTGGCGAGTGTTTCCCGGGTAAAGACACTCCCGTCTCCGGGCGCCAGCACGAACAGGACATTGTCCGTCTTGGTATAGGTGTTCTGCAGTTCCTCGAAGGCCTGCAACTGCGGGTTGTCTTCGCTGAAGAACACCCGGTAATCGGTCTTGAAGCTTAGGAAACGGCCGCCGCTCGCGGCGAGGATGGCGGCCAGGGCAAAAAAGATCAGGACCGGATAGCGCCAGCGGACCAGCCATTCACCATAGGTTTTTCCCATCGTGTTTCCTTTCTTGTCCTTGTTGTTCCCTGGTTCCGGCAGTGGCTATTGCGCCAATGTGCGCAGGAATCCCGGCAGTCCCGCAGTGCAGGAAGTCAGCATGTTGGCTTCCTGTGCGCTCTCGGCCATACCGATACAGCCTTTCAGCGCGGCTGAGCATTGATAATTCCTGCTTCGTGATCAGTTAGTTATTGACCCGCCGACTGACTGGTCGGTATTCTACGCGGCAGCAATATCCACTGCAATTAAAGCGCTCGCAAAGCGAGAGGCATTATCATGTCAGCAATTCGAATGTTGTTTTTCACCATGGCTGCGATCATTCTGCTGGGCATCTGGTTGACCGGTTTCAACGTCGTACACTGGGTGCTCTACCTGCCGGTTGCCGCACTGGCGTTCGCCGGTGTGACCGGGATCTGCCCGGGTTATATGCTGTTCCGGAAACTGGGCTTCAAGGAACAGCAGGCGGGTAGCAAGATCTGAATGATGATGGCATAGCCTGCTGGCGCCCCTGTTTATCCCGCTAGACAGGAGCGCTGCGATTATTCCCCGGCGAACTGTCCTGGTTCGCCGTTTCCGGCCCCCGGTATGTGATAATAGTGCCCCTGTAGTCTCATTAGCCCATAACCTTCAGTCTTCTGATGCCCCGCTCTGCAGAACAATCTGATAAGGATAGCCTGTGCAGTCCCTGTGAACCGGTATTGCCTGCACCGGGCGAGGACCTTGACTGGACCGGTCTGAGCGGCGACAGCCCGTCGCTTGCGATTGCACGCGCGGCCGAGCGGGTCCAGGGGCGACTGCTGGTGATTGTGCCGGACATGCAGGCCGCGGATTTACTGCGTGAAAAGCTGGAGTTCTTCCTGGCAAATAACGACATCAGCATCAGCACCTTCCCGGACTGGGAAACCCTGCCCTACGATAACTTTTCTCCGCACCAGGACATCATCTCCGAGCGCCTTGCCACACTGTATCAACTGGCCGAAGGCCGTGACGGGGTGCTGATCATTTCGATGGGCACCCTGATGCAGCGCCTGGCACCCAGTTCCTTCCTGTATCAGAACAGCCTGGTGATGCAGGTCGGTGAACGGCTGGACCTCGACGCCATGCGCACCCGCCTGGACAACGCCGGCTATCGCTGCGTCTCCCAGGTTATCGAGCACGGCGAGTTCGCCATCCGCGGTTCCCTTCTCGACCTCTACCCGATGGGCAGTCCAGTGCCGTTCCGCATCGACCTGTTCGATGATGAAATCGAGTCGATCAGGACCTTTGACCCGGAGACCCAGCGTTCGGTCGAGGACCGGGACGCCATCAAGCTGTTGCCGGCCCGCGAATTTCCCCTGGACAGTGAGGCCATCCGGCGCTTTCGGCAACGCTTTCGTGCTCAATTCGAGGGTGACCCGCAGGCCTGTCCGGTCTACCGGGAACTCAGCCAGGGCATAACACCGGGCGGACTCGAATACTTCTTGCCCCTGTTCTTCGAGCAGACCGAGACCCTGTTCGATTACCTGCCGGACACTACCTGCGTCATTCTGCTGGATGGGGCCGCGGCCGCCTGCAGCGAGTTCCAGACACAGATCACCGAACGCTACGAATCGCGCCGCGACGACCGTGAACGGCCCGTTCTGCCTCCTGCGATGGTGTTCCTGGATGAGGCCGGGGTGCAGCAACGACTCGCCCGACACGCGGTTATCCGCATGGAGAAATTCAGGGGGCCTGCATCGGCTGGCGAACCGATCCACTACAACGCCCACCCGCTGGTTGATGTAAGGATCAGGGCGCGCAGCGAGCAGCCGGTGGCAGCAATCAGGGGCTTTCTGGACAGTTATGCGGGACGCGTCCTGCTGACGGCCGAATCGACCGGGCGCCGCGAGACCCTGTTCGACCAGCTGCACGGCCTCGGCATCCGGCCGGTGGTGGTTGACGGCTGGAGGGGCTTCCTCGACTCCGACAGCCCGCTGTGCCTCACGGTTGCCCCGCTGGAACAGGGCATGCGCCTGGATTCACCGGCCCTTGCCGTTATTACGGAAACCAATCTGTTCGGTGACCATGCCCGGCAGTCACGCCGCCGCAAACCGGCACGCGACCCCTCCACCATTATCAGCAACCTGACCGACCTGGACATCGGCGCTCCGGTCGTGCACGAACACCATGGTGTCGGACGTTACCGCGGGCTGGAGACACTCACGGTCCACGATATCCCGGCCGAATACCTGACGCTGGAATACAGCGGAGGCGACAAGCTGTATGTACCGGTCGCCTCGTTGCAGCTGGTCGGCCGCTATACCGGTGCCGCGCCGGAAAATGCCCCACTGCACAAACTCGGTGGCGACCAGTGGCAACGGGCCCGGCAGAAGGCTGCCAGTCGCATACGCGATGTCGCCGCCGAGCTGCTCGACATCCACGCCCGGCGCGCAGCGCGCAAGGGTCATGCCTACGCGACGCCCCAGGATGAATATGCGACCTTTGTCGCGTCGTTTCCGTTCGAGGAAACCGTTGACCAGGAGAGCACCATTGCCAGCGTGGTTGCCGACATGCAGGCGGAGATGCCGATGGACCGGGTGGTCTGCGGTGACGTCGGCTTCGGCAAGACCGAGGTGGCCATGCGGGCCGCGTTTATCGCCGCACAGGACGGCAAACAGGTCGCCCTGCTGGTTCCGACGACGCTGCTTGCCCAGCAGCACTACCAGAACTTCCTTGACCGCTTCTCGGACTGGCCGATACGCATCGAGGTCCTGTCACGCTTCAAGACTGGCAAACAGCAGGATGTCGTGCTCGCGGGTATTGCCGACGGTTCTGTCGACATCACCATCGGTACCCACAAGCTGCTGCAGGACAATGTCAGGTTCAAGCGGCTTGGACTGGTGATCATCGACGAGGAACACCGCTTCGGTGTCCGCCAGAAGGAAAGACTGAAGCAACTGCGGGCGGAGATCGACATCCTCACGCTGACGGCCACACCGATCCCGCGCACCCTCAGTATGTCACTCTCCGGCCTGCGTGACCTGTCGATCATCAGCACCCCGCCGGCACACCGGCTGGCAGTCAAGACCTTTGTAACCGAATGGAATGACGCCACCATCCGCGAGGCTTGCCTGCGCGAGATCAAGCGCGGCGGCCAGGTGTATTTCCTGCACAACGAGGTCGAGTCGATCGAGCGCATTGCCAGCGACCTGGCCAGGATCGTCCCTGAAGCCAATATCGAGATCGCCCACGGGCAGATACGTGAACGTCAACTTGAACACGTGATGCTGGACTTCTATCACCGGCGCTTCAACCTGCTGCTATGCACCACCATCATTGAAAGCGGGATCGATATCCCCACGGCCAATACCATCATCATGAACCGCGCCGACAAGCTCGGTCTCGCCCAGCTGCACCAGTTGCGCGGACGTGTCGGGCGCTCGCACCATCGGGCCTACGCCTACCTGCTGATCCCTTCGCGCCGCGCGATCACGGCCGATGCCGCCAAGCGCCTGGACGCCATCGAGTCCATGGAGGATCTCGGCGCCGGATTTACACTGGCAACGCATGACCTCGAGATCCGCGGTGCCGGTGAACTGCTCGGCGAAGACCAGAGTGGCCAGATCCACGAGATCGGCTTCACCCTGTACAGTGACCTGCTTGAACGCGCCGTCAGGGCATTGAAGGAAGGACGTCAGCCGGAACTCGACAAGCCCCTGCACCAGGGGCCCGAGATCGACCTCCAGGTCGCGGCCCTCATTCCGGGTGACTATATCCCCGACGTCCACACCCGGCTGGTCATGTACAAGCGCATCGCGAGCGCCGCCACGGAAACGGGACTGCGTGACCTGCAGGTCGAGATGATCGACCGCTTTGGATTACTGCCGGAACCGGTTAAAAATCTTTTCAGGATTACCGGTCTCAAGCTGCTGGCCGAACCCATGGGTGTCAGCAAGATCGAGGTGGGCAGGCAGGACGGCCGGATCCTGTTCGGGGAGGATCCTGACATTAACACACAAAAACTGGTAGAATTAATCCAGGGCCAGCCAGACAGTTACCGCTTCGAGGGGGGCAACAGGCTCAGGTTCAGCGGGGATTTCGAGCTGGACGAACTGCGGTTCAAGATGGTGGCCGACCTGCTCGACACACTCACCAGTCGGAGGAGCCAGGACGATGAACATAACCAGATCACGGCATAAAAGCCGTGGCGGTGCCCGTAACCCGAAGCGCATAAGCCCACATATCCTGAGCAGCTTTCTCGTTCTGCTCTGCCTGTCAGGGGGGGCGGTGCAGGCTGAAAATCCCCCCATCTACGATGTCGAAATCATCGTGTTCCGCAACCTCGCGCCCGATGACGGGGGGGAACGCTGGATCACGCCGACGATGCACAAGGATGCCAACCGGCGCTCCTTTCCGCAGAATGAATTCACCGAACTGGCCTACCGGCTCTACCAGATGAAGAACATCAGCCGTTCACTGGAGAATTCCAGGGATTACGAGGTCCTGTATCACCGGGCCTGGCGCCAGCTGGCCTACGACAAGCAGAATTCCGTTGCCTACCCGGTCGAGACCGAGATCGAGAGCGGCAAGCGCAACAGCGTGCAGGGCTGGGTCAAGCTGATCCGCGAGCGTTTTCTCCACCTCGATGTCGATCTCTTTCTGATGGCAAACCAAGGCCAGGCGTCCACTACGACGGACGCCCGTATCCCGCTGTTCGAGCTTAATGAGAAACGCCGCATGCGCAGCGGGGAACTCCACTATTTCGATCATCCCCGCTTCGGTATGATCGCTCGGGTGACACCCTATCGTGCGTCGGAATCACCGGTGGAAACGCCGGACACTGAAACCCCTTCCACCCGCTGGCTGCCGCAAGCAAGGGCCATTGCCCGGTTCGACAAAACCCCTGAGTAAACAGCTAAGCACAGAGGCGCCGGGGCGGGGAGAAAACCATTCAACGAAAAATATTTCACCGCAAAGGCACCCCAAGGACGCAAAGAATTATATTTCTCTAAACCAGGGATGCCCTGATTAGTTAATTAATAAGCTGAGGCTCCCTAGGCCTTCAGCAATGCGCGATGGCCGCTTCCAGTAGCAACCGGACCTGTGCCATGGAATGGGACAGGTTCGCCTTGATCTCCGCCATATCGATCGCACCCTCCCCCCGGCCCGCGGCCCAGTTGGCACACACGGCACACACGGCATAGCAGAATTCCAGCTCCTTCGCGAGGGCCGCCTCGGGCATGCCGGTCATGCCGACCATATCGCAGCCATCCCGTTCCATCCGGTTGATTTCCGCCGCGGACTCGAGCCGTGGTCCCTGGGTTGCCCCGTAAGTACCATCGGTGGCAACAGAGATTTGCGCCCGTTGTGCAGCATCGATCAATGCCGAGCGCATCTCACTGCAGTACGGCTCGGTGAAGTCGATATGGGTCACCTGGTCGAGGTCCTTCTCGAAAAATGTATGGTCGCGTGACCAGGTGTAGTCGATGATCTGGTTGGGAAAGACCAGCGAACCCGGCAGCAGGTCCGGGCGGATGCCGCCCACGGCACACACGGCGATGACACGGCTCACGCCGGCATATTTCAGCGCCCACAGGTTTGCCCGGTAGTTGACTATGTGCGGTGGGATGGTATGGCCGTAGCCGTGGCGTGCGAGGAATACGACTTCCGTATCGCAGAGACTACCGAAGGTAAGCGCGCCCGAGGGTTCGCCATAGGGCGTGTGCACGACCTCACGACGCGTGATTGCCAGGTTCTTCAGTGAAGTCAGCCCTGTGCCGCCTATGATTGCAAGATCTACCATACCTGTTCCTGTCCAGTGTTGACGGAATTAGTGATTGTCAGGATTTCCACGTGCGTGGACAAGCACACAATGCGTGCTATTCATGCCCCGGACCGAGCGTATAGATGCCGTTGAGATTGCGCATGTAACCCTTGTAATCCATCCCGAAGCCGAATACGTACTTGTCCTCCACTTGCAGACCGACAAAGTCCGCCATGATGCCAGGCTGGCGCCGGTCGTGCTGCTTCTCGATCAGCACGCAGCTGTAGGTGCGTGCGGCACCTTGTTGCCGGCAGTAGTCGATGACCGCCTTCAGGGTGTGGCCTTCATCGAGTATATCGTCGACCACCAGTACCGTACGGTCCTGCAGGGGGATCTGCGACTTGCACAGCCAGCTGATCTCATCGGTGCCGGTGGTGTTGCCGCGGTAACGCGAGGCATGCAGGTAATCGATCTCCAGGGGAAACGCCAGGCGTGTCAGCAGGTGTCCGGCCGGGATGATGCCGCCGGTCAACACGCACAGGATGACCGGTACGGTGCCGCCGAGCTCCTCCTCGATGCCAACCGCCAGCCGGTCAAGCGCCCGGTGGACATCATCCGGGCCATACAGCATGACCGCATCATGTCTCAGCCGGTGCAGATCGAGTGAATGTTTCGGCATAGCGGGTATCTGGCGTACGGCCGCTCAGGCCTGTTCCATGCCCTGCCCCGCTGCCGCGGCCAATGCGGGCGTCACGACCTGCGGCAAGTGCAGCGTCGACGTGGGGTACGCGATTTCCGCCCCGTGACGGCTGATAATCTCGCTGATGCGGAGCAGGATATCCTGCTTAATCTCATGGAATCGGGTCCACACCGTGGTCCGGGTGAACGTGTAAACGAAGAAATCAATGGATGAAGCGGAAAAGGCGTTGAAATTGACCATCAGTGTCTGGCTGGTATCGATCTCGGGATGCTGCTTCAGCATCGCTTCCACATCATCGACTATGTCCTTCATCTTGTCGATGTCACCGTAACGGATGCCGATGGTCTCATGGATGCGCCGGTGGCTCATCCGCGAGGGATTGACCACAGCGATATTCGAAAACACACCGTTGGGTACATAGACGGGCCGTTTGTCGAAGGTCCTGATGCGCGTCAGGCGCCAGCCGATATGTTCGATCGTACCCTCGATTTCACGGTCCGGTGATTTTATCCAGTCGCCGACCGCGAAGGGCCGGTCAAGATAGATCATCAGCCCGCCGAAGAAATTCGCCAGCAGGTCCTTGGCGGCGAAACCGATGGCAATACCGCCGATGCCGCCGAAGGCGAGCACGCCGGATATGCTGAACCCCAGGGTCTGCAGCATGACGAGTCCGGCCGTAATCAGGAACGAGGCCCTGACCAGTTTGCCGATCGCATCAGCCGTGGTCGGGTCCAGCGGGGTTTCCTTCAGCTTGCTGCGCTCGAGGATATTGCGCTGCAATCGCGTTGATAGCCGTATCAGAAACCAGGTGATGGTGGCGATAACACCGACATCGCGCACCGGACCGACCGCGTTGAAGATCAAGGCATCGGTCTCGGTGCCGACGATAGCGGCCGCGAACGCAATACCCACGATCCACACCAGCAGATTCAGCGGCTTTTGCAAGGCGCCGATGACGGCATCATCCCAGGGATTGTCGGTATCCTTGAGCTTGCGCTGCAGGCGTTTCAGCACCAGGCGCAGGACCAGGTTGAACAGCAGGACCAGAAACACGACCACGAAGACCTGCACAATCCAGGCATTGTCCCCGGCCCACGTGGTGAGAATCCGGTACAGCTGATTATCCGCCATGAATATTCCTTATAAAATAGGTAATAATTTCTTTATATCTTTTTGTATACTATAGAATTAAAAATCCAGATCAAGCTCGGGTTCGGCCTCGCAGCCACCCACTGCGGCAACCGCCTGGGACCAGAGGGGGCTGGCATGCAGTTCGCGCAGACCGGGGGCATGGCGGCCGTGCAGCCTGGCCAGGCGCGAATGCGTGACCGGGTTGGAATAATCCACCAGCGCCCCGGCCACCAGGGCCGCCTGCGCGCGCGCATTGCAGACCAGCACCATGTCACAACCGGCCTCGAGGGACAGTCGTGCCCGGTCCGTGTAGCTGCCGACGCTGGCCGCTGCCTCCATGCTCAGGTCATCGCTGAACACCAGCCCCTGGAACCCGAGCTGGTCACGCAGGACGGCCTTGATCCAGAAACGTGAAAAACCGGCCGGGTGGGCGTCGACTTCCGAATACACTACGTGGGCCATCATCACGGCCGCAAGGCCGTAGTGGATCATGCGTTCAAACGGGACCATGTCCCATTGCGCGATGTCCTCGTAGCGGCGTGGGTCGATGGGCAGTGCAAGGTGCGAATCGGCCTCGACGGCACCGTGTCCGGGGAAGTGTTTGCCGGTCGCAGCCATACCGGCCTCCTGCATACCGGACTGGTAGGCATGCGCCAGTTCGGCCACGATCTCCGGGCGCTTGTGCAGGGCACGGTTGCCGATCACGGTGGAGATGCCATAGTTCAGGTCGAGCACCGGTGCGAAACTGATATCCACACCGACGGCACGCATCTCGGCCGCCATCAGCCAGCCCATGGTGTGTGCCAGGTGCTTGGCGCGTATGCGGTCCTTGTCGTAGATTTCACCGAGACAGGCCAGCGCTGGCAGGCGGGTGAAACCATCGCGAAAGCGTTGTACCCGTCCACCCTCCTGGTCGACGGCAACCAGGAGATGCGGATTGCGCAGACCATGGATTTCATTGACCAGCGCACTGACCTGTTCGGGCGACTCGTAATTGCGCGTAAACAGGATGACGCCACCCACGGCGGGGTGCACCAGCAGTTCACGGTCCTCCTGTGTCAGTTCCAGTCCGGCGACATCGAGCATCAACGGGCCAAGTGTCATTGGTCTTTTCTCATAGCGGTTACCAGGCGTTTATCCATGGCATCGCGCAGCCGGTCACCCAGCAGGTTGACCGAGAGCACGACGACGAATATCGCGATTCCCGGTGCCAACACCAGGTGCGGTGCGACCAGCATATAGCGGGTCCCGTCCCGAATCATCGCACCCCAGGAGGCATCCGGCGGCTGTACACCGAGCCCCAGGAAGGACAGGCCGGCCTCAGCGATCACCACGGCCGCCACCCCGAAGGTGGCCTCGACGATCAGCGGCGCGGCCATCAGCGGCAGCAGGTGCCGTGTCATGATGCGCAGTCGGCTGCTGCCCAGCGCCTCGGCCGCCCAGACGTGTTCCCGGTGTTTCAATGACAGCACCTGGGCGCGTGACAGGCGAGCATAACCCACCCAACCGACGGCAGCGAGTGCCATGACCACATTCTCGATACCGGGCCCGAGCAGCCCGGCAAGCGCGATGGCCAGCAGGATGCCCGGGAATGCCAGGAAGATATCGATGACCTGCACCACCGCGCGGTCCCACCAGCCACCCTGGTAGCCACTGACGGTGCCGACCAGGGTGCCGACCAGTGCCGACAGGCCCACCACCCAGAACGCAACCAGGAAAGAGGTGCGTGCGCCGACCAGCAGGCGTTCACCGATGTCACGGCCGAGATCGTCATAGCCCAGCAGTGCACCCTCTCCAGGCGGCATCAGGATGTGTTCCAGCTGGATCAGGTTTGGCGACAATGGCAGGACATACACGCTCAGCGCCAGCAGTGCCCACGCGCCCAGGATGCCGCTCGGAATCCAGACCCGCATCAGCGTCCACCCCCGAGCCGGATGCGCGGATCGACCCAGCCATAGGCAATATCCGTCAACAGGTTGATCAGCACGTAGCTGACGCTGATCAGCAGCACACAGGCCTGCACCACGGGATAGTCGCGCGACTGGATGGCCTCGATCGTCAACAGCCCGATGCCCGGCCACGAGAACACCGTTTCCGTGATCACCGCACCGGCCAGCAGAGCGCCGAGCTGGAGTCCCAGCAGGGTAATGACCGGCAGCAGGGCATTGCGCAGCCCGTGATGAATGATCACCCGGGAAGGCGCCAGGCCCTTCGCCCGGGCGGTACGCATGTAGTCCTCGCCAAGCACCTCCAGCATGCTGCTGCGCACCATGCGCGACAGGACGGCCGCCAGCCCGGTGCCGAGGGTGATGGCCGGCAACACCACCGCGCCGAAACCCTCGCGCCCGCTCACCGGGAACCAGCCCAGCCAGAGCGAGAACACCAGGATCAGCAGCGGGCCCAGCCAGAAGTTGGGCACCGAGACACCCAGCATGGAGAAACTCATCGCGCCGCTATCCCACAGGCTGTTGCGGCGCATGGCCGCGACGATGCCGAGCGGCACCGCCATCAACAGGGTGATGACCAGTGTCATGCCGGCCAGCACCAGGGTGGCCGGCAGGCGTTCCAGTAACAGCCCAACGACCGGACGGCGCGAGTGGAACGAGCTGCCCAGGTCCAGCCGCAGCAGGCCCTCGAGATAGGCCAGGAACTGGTGTGCAAGCGGCTGGTCCAGTCCGAGTGACACGCGCAGGGCCTCACGATCCACGACCGAAGCGGCCTCCCCCAGCATAATCTCCACCGGGTCACCGGGAATCAGGTGGATCAGCAGGAACACGATGCTGACCACCCCGAAGATAACCAGGAGGGCGCCGGCCAGGCGGTGGGCGATAAAGGTCAGCATGGTGCAGGGTGTCGGATTCGTCAGTGCTCGCAGTGGCTCTATTGTATGATGCGGTTGTCGGACCGGCCTCAAACATAGCCAAGGCGTCACGCACAGGCAAGCCAAACCATGTCATTAAACAGCCTGCTCTACATCCTGTTCGTGATCGTGCTGGTGTACTGCGCCCTCGCCCTGTACCTCTATCTCATGCAACCGCGCCTGCTTTACTACCCGGATCTGCCGGGGCGCGAGCTCGCGGCCACACCCGCCGACATCGGGCTGGAATATGAACCCGTCACCCTGGTGACCGAGGATGGCGTCAGGCTGGGCGCCTGGTTCATCCCCCGCTCCGGGGCGCGTGGCACCCTGCTGTTCCTGCATGGCAATGCCGGCAACATCTCGCACCGGCTGGATTCCATTCGTCTGTTTCATGAGCTCGGGCTGGCCATACTGATCCTCGACTACCGCGGTTACGGCGAAAGCGAGGGCACACCCTCCGAGGCCGGCACCTACCAAGACGCCGACGCGGCCTGGCGCTATCTGGTTGAGCAGCGCCGTAGCGCGCCCCGGGACATCGTGGTCTTCGGCCGCTCACTGGGTGCCATCATCGCCGCCGAGCTGGCCGCCAGGACCCGGCCGGGCGCACTGATCATGGAATCGGCATTCACCTCCGTACCGGATATGGCGGCGACGCTCTACCCCTGGCTCCCGGTGCGGCTGCTGAGCCGCTACCACTATGACGCACTCAAACCGCTTGCCCGCACCCGCTGCCCGCTCCTGATCGCGCACAGCCGCGCTGACGAGATCATTCCGTTCACCCACGGCCAGCGGTTGTTTGAACACGCCCGCGAGCCGAAGCAGTTCCTGGAACTCCGCGGTGGTCACAATGACGGTTTCCTGGTGACGGGCCAGGACTATATCGACGGCCTGGAGCGGTTTCTGTCCGAACACCTCGACAGTGATGCCGCCGACACCCGCCGCCGGTCCGACTGAGCGTGGGACAGCGCATGGTTAAACGGTTCGCCTCCTTGGTATCATGGCAAGCTCCATGTAGTGTTGATTCGAATTGCCGTATGACCACGGGTAGCTCCGCCTCTGCTGACTATTGCCAATGCTGAACAAGATCTTTCTACCAGGCATCTTCGTGGTGCTCGCCTACGGCTTCTGGATCAGTCCGGAGTTCAAGATGATCGCGGCGGGGCTTGCCATCTTTCTGTTCGGAATGATCGCTCTCGAACAGGGATTCAAGGCCTTCACCGGCAGTACGCTGGAGATCCTGCTCGGCCAGGCGACCGACAGGGTCTGGAAAAGCATCAGCTTCGGCATCGCGTCCACCACTCTGGTGCAGTCCAGTTCGCTGGTCTCGCTGATCACGATCTCGTTCCTGAGTGCCGGCCTGATCGACCTCGCTGCCGGCATCGGCGTCATCTTCGGATCCAACCTGGGCACCACCACCGGTGCCTGGTTGGTCGCCGGGTTGGGGCTGAAGGTAAAGATTTCGGCCTATGCCATGCCCCTGCTGGTGTTCGGCGTGCTGCTGATCCTGCAGAAATCCAGGGTCCTCAGGGGGATCGGCTATGGCCTCACCGGTCTCGGCCTGCTGTTTCTGGGCATCCATTACATGAAGGAGGGCTTCGAGGCCTTCAAGGAGACGCTCAACCTCGCCGAGTATGCCGTATCCGGTTATGCAGGGATTTTCCTGTTTATGCTGATCGGCGCCGCCGCAACGCTGGTTCTGCAGTCGAGTCACGCCACCCTGGTGCTGATCATTACCGCACTGGCGGCCCATCAGATCACCTACGAGAATGCCCTGGCCCTGGCCATCGGCGCCAACATCGGCACCACGGTCACCGCAATGCTGGGCGCCATCAGCGCCAGTGTCGATGGCAAGCGACTTGCCGTCGCCCACCTGATCTTCAATGTGATCACCGCGCTGGTGGCTGTCGCCTTCCTGCAGCCACTGCTGTGGTGCGTTGAGGAGATCAGTGCCGGCATCGGGATTGCCGATCATGACTACACCCTGAAGCTCGCCGTATTCCATACGCTGTTCAACCTGATCGGGCTGGTTATCATGGCGCCGTTCATCAAGAGGCTGGTGGGGCTGCTGCAACGCTTGGTGATAATCCCTGCTGCCAGCCTCGACCAGCCACGCTATATCAACAAGGCATCAATCGAGATACCGGCGACGGCGGTGGAATCCGTGCGCAATGAGCTTGTTCACCTGTATGAAAATGCCTACCGTCTGATATCGCATGGACTGAGTCTGCACCGCGGTACCATCGCCTCCGAACGGGACCTGGCAGAGGCAGCGGCGAGCACCCGTCGGGTTATGCCGCTGGATATCGATGATTATTACGAGCATTACATCAAGGGGTTGCACAGCGCTATTATCGAGTTCATCAGCAAGGCGCAGGCCCAGCAGAGTTCCGAACACTTGTCCAACGAGCTGTATGCGCTGCGCCAGGCCAGCCTCAATATTGTCGAGGCGGTCAAGGCCATGAAACACCTGCACAAGAACCTCTCTCGTTATGTATTATCGCGAGACCCGTATGTACGCCAGCTGTACAACGACATACGGGTTGAAATTGCCACGGTGCTGCGCGAGATTGAGCTTATCAAGGGCCAGGGGCCCGATGCCGGGACGATCCTGTCACTCGACGCCGTCAGGCTTGGCCTGGATGATGCCAGCAGAAAGCTGGATGCCACACTCGACGAATACATTCGCAGCAAGCACATCACCGCGCAGATGGCGACCTCAATCATGAATGACAGTGGTTACGCCTATAACATAGCCAGAAACCTTGTCGATATGGCCCAGACCCTGTTGGCGGCACGTGAAGCGGACCTTAAAGACGCGGAACAGAAACTCGCTCTGAATGATGCCGATATCGAGGATGTACTCCGAGAGGACCGCGGCTAGCTGCCGGACAGCGATGCTGCAAGTGCTGAAGAGATACGTGCAATGAAGACAAAACACCTGTTAGAGAAACTGAAGAAATTTCTGGATGCTGACCGTCGCGCCCAGCTGGCGCAGGTCGATTCAATCGAGGAGGTACTGGACAAACTGGAGGAAAAGGAGCAAAAACTGCTGACAAAACTGGAAGCTGAATCCGACCCCGATGAACGGGAACGACTCGAGATGAAGCTCGCGGTTTGTCAGGCACAATGCAAGAAAGGGGTGCAGCTAATCGAGGAGCTGCTGGTCAAGAAGGAGGCGCACGGCGAAGCACCTGACCCTGGTTAAATACAGCATGGATCAGGACGCAAATCGGCGCCCCGAAGACCACCATTGTTGCCAGTGTGTTTATAGGCTGATCCAAAGCCGGAAACTGCCGAATGTCTGTCTATGTCAAAGCTTGAGACCACTGCCGCATCATATCCAGCCTGCATTTCCCACCGGGTGACGGAAGAGTCACATAAGATACTGGGGCAATTAATAGAGTGCAGATTAAGAACAATTCAGCGTGTCTCGGGCATTGCCCATCTCGCCTGCAACCACAGACCGCTCTCTAATAGCGAATCAAGAGTGGCTGGTAAGCAAAGACGGCATTCAGATGATGCAACACGGCATGCTGCCCCTGCTCTCTCCAGATACGGGTAATTTCGTCCTGCACCTTTTTGTATTTGGCTTCAATGCCACCGATACTGCTCTCACGGGAGGCAAGTTCTGATACGAGGTCCAGCCACATCCTGCTTGTGCCCATAATCATTGCCGGCCAGGTCTTTTGCACTGATACAGGCCAGTGATCATCACTGGTATCTTCTATATTCGGCCGGCTTATACGGGTGACATCATCAACTGTCACCCTGGTCAAGCGTCCGCTTTCCAGCAGGGATTTCACCACCGCGTGGTTTTCTATGGTATTGAAAATGCGTTGCGCACCCTGCGGCGTACTGTAGAAAATAAAACTGAAAACATGCCCGTGACCATCGCGGCTTGCACGCCGATGTACCCGCCAGATATACACATCCTGGTAATATTCGTCAAAGGTCGGGGCAATGACTTCAGCGCCAATCAGGGTACCCATATACCAGCGGATTTCCTCACCTTCAGGCCAGTCGATATGGAAGCGTGCGTACCACCAGCCTTCTCCCTCGGGTAAGGTGCCAGACGGTGTCTGATCGTGTTCCTGGGTGTCACCGCTTTCAACGATGGGCGAAAACGACGCACAGCCCCATAGCCCGAGCGCGAGAACGGCAGTTATAAGCAATTTATGTAACACATTGACACTCCTTCGCATAAACGTGCGATATCTGGGCCAAACCCGGCCATTCAGACAGTCACACCATTTAAAAAATAAAACCGCATCGACCTCGTTTCCTGCGAGCTAATGGTTGTAGAACAAAACGATACTTACTTTAAGGATCACTCGCATAGCGTTTGTGTATCACTTTATTATGACTGAAGGGAGACATGGAACCATATCACCGGCCGTCGTTGGCTCCTTAATCTACTTGGCCAGCAACCGGTCCAACTGGTTGGCAAAGGCCAGGCGGTCGGCCTGGCTGAACGACGCCGGTCCCCCGGTATCTACCCCGCTGCTGCGCAGGGTGTCCATGAAATCCCGCATGTTCAGGCGCTGGCGGATATTGTCTTCGGTGTAGAGATCGCCGCGTGGGTTCAAGGCCAGGCAGCCCTTGGCGATGACCTCGGCGGCCAACGGGATATCCGCGGTTATCACCAGGTCACCCGTTTCCGCCTGCTTCACTATGTGATTGTCTGCAACGTCAAAACCGGCTGCTACCTGAATCGAACGGATATAACGGGATCCGGGAACCTGGAGGGGTTGGTTGGCAACCAGGGTCACCGGCACGCCCACCCTGTCCGCGGCCCGAAACAGTATTTCCTTGATCACTTTCGGGCAGGCGTCGGCGTCGACCCAAATCTGTTTTAAACTCGTTATCTTCATGGCGGGTCTATTATAATCACCGGGCAGGGCATTATACTGCGCCGCCCGGCCAAGCCCATGAGCGCGTCTCTTCACCCTTACCAGGAATCTCAGATGTCCGATGCCAATCCCTCTGTCACCAGCTTCCGTGATCTGAATCTGCCTGCCCCGTTATTGACCGCACTCGATGAGGTCGGGTACGAAACCCCCACCCCGATCCAGGCCCAGGCCATTCCCTATCTGCTGGAGGGCCTGGATCTGCTGGGACATGCCCCCACCGGCACCGGCAAGACCGCGGCCTTTGCCTTGCCCCTGCTGTCGCGACTCGATATCGACCGCCCGCAAGTACAGCTGATGGTCCTCACGCCAACCCGCGAACTGGCGATCCAGGTGGCCGAGACCTTTCAGCGTTATGCCTCCCATATAAAAGGGTTCCACGTGATGCCGATCTATGGCGGTCAGGATTATGCGGTGCAGATACGGCAGCTGAAACGGGGCGTGCATGTGGTGGTCGGCACCCCGGGCCGGGTGATGGATCACATGCGCAAGGGCACACTCAAGCTGGATGCCCTGCAGGCGCTGGTTTTGGATGAGGCGGATGAGATGCTGCGCATGGGTTTCATCGACGATGTCGAATGGATCCTGGAGCAGACGCCGAAGCAGCGTCAGATGGCGCTGTTCTCGGCGACCATGCCGAAAGAGATCCAGCGCATCGCACGGCGTCATCTGCGCGACCCGCAGGAGATCGCCATCAAGGCGCGTACCGCCACTGCCGTTACCATCCATCAGCGTTACTGGCTGGTCAGTGGTCTGCACAAGCTGGACGCATTGACCCGGATCCTGGAGGTGGAGCCCTTCGAGGCCCTGCTCATGTTTGTGCGCACCAAGACCGCCACGACCGAGCTGGCCGAACGGCTGGAAGCCAGAGGTTACGCGGCCGCGGCGCTGAACGGCGATATGGCACAAAAACAGCGTGAACAAATGATCGAACGCCTGAAACGAGGCTCACTGGATATCCTGGTTGCCACCGATGTCGCCGCGCGCGGCCTGGATGTGGAACGCATCAGTCACGTAGTCAATTATGACATCCCCTATGACACCGAGGCCTATATACATCGCATCGGCCGCACCGGCCGGGCAGGCCGCAAGGGCGATGCCATCCTGTTTGTCGCGCCCCGGGAGCGGCGGATGCTCAATGCCATTGAAAAGGCGACACGCCAGAAGATCGAGCCGCTGGTACTACCCTCGACCGAGATGGTCAACAACAAACGGATCGCCGATTTCAAACAGAGCATCAGCGATACCCTGGCCGCCGGCGAACTGGATTTCATGCAGAGCCTGCTGGAACAGTATCAGCAGGAGCACGATGTGCCGGCGCTGGAGATCGCCGCGGCGCTGGCCAAGATCTCCATCGGCGATCGGCAGTTGTTGCTGAAGCCGGAAAAAGACAAGCCCGCCCGCCCCAAGACTGAGCCAAAGCAGCGCAAGGAACGGCGTGAGCCGCGTCAGCGCAAGGCGCAGACCCGGCCTGTCAAGGGCATGGAGCGGTTTCGTATCGAAGTGGGACACCAGCACGACGTCAAGCCCGGCAATATCGTCGGCGCCATCGCCAACGAGGCGGGGCTGGATGCCCAGCACATCGGCCATATCGATATTCATACGGAATTCAGTCTGATCGACCTGCCCACAGGTATGCCGAAAGATGTGTTTCAGGGTCTCAGGAAGGTCTGGGTATGCGGTCAACGCCTGAATATCTCACGGCTGGAGCAAGCCGAAAAAAAGAAACCGGGCGGGCACAAGGCGAAAAAGAGCAAGAAAAAGGTCCGCTAACCAGGTTTCTGGTTTATCCCGTTCTTTCGGGTGCCTGACCGGTTGGCAGCCTTTGCGACCTTAAGGTTGTCGTAAAAAACTATTGAGCCATATGCTCCTCATTTTGTTATTCTCGGTGGAATACAGAAATACTTGAAATGCCGATGCTTAAGCAAATGCCATGAAGATCAAATCTGCTAACCACACCGGGAATATCCACTATGGCCGATATACTATTTAAATGGGATGACTCCTTCCTGATTGGGATAGAAGAACTGGACCACGAACACAAAGTATTGATCGACGATATCAACAGACTCCACGAGGAACTGGTCAGGCATGACAAGAAGTCAGATATCGAGAAAAGTCTGGGCGATATTTACGCACGCATGCAGGCCCATTTCGCGCTTGAAGAGCATGTCATGAAGGAACACAAGTACAAGCATTTCGATGAACACAAGCGCGAGCATGACGAATTGCTCGATAGTTATACCGAATACATGACACAGTTCCTGAGTGACACCGGTATCTCTTCCTGCAGCCCCATCGAGGATAACCTCAAGCACTGGGTCATAAACCACATTGTCACCAGCGATAAAAAAATGAGCCAGATGATTCAGAAAAAGGGTCTTAAAACAAAGCTGCGAAAAAGGATATAGGATTTAATAAGGCGGCTGTTAGCTCCTGTCCCTTCGTCCGCTGAACCTGAAGATGATCAGACTGAACTGATCGTTGCTGGACCTTACCCGGGCTTATGGCGCTGCGGATTGCCGAAATCGGGATCGCTACTGACTCGTGAGGCAAGGGTACCGGACGGTGGACGGTACCAGCCGGGATCGCGGTAGTCGCCCCGCTTCAAATTATCCCGTACCTTTACCGTGGTGAACATACCGCCCATTTCGATGTTTCCGTACGGCCCCTTGCCTGTCATCATTGCCAGAGTATTTTCGGGCCCGGTGTGGTGTCCCCTGTCCACGTGTTCCTGGTGCTCGGCCATGCCGTAACGGCCCATGGCCAGAAAATCGGGCAGCATCTTGCGGATCTCCCGATCGATCTCCGTCTGATCGACACCCAGGGTATTTGGAATTTCATGTCCCATCGCATTCATGGTGTGATGCGCCATGTGGCAGTGAAACGCCCAGTCGCCGGGTTCTGCGATGAACTCGATGTCCCGTGTCTGGCCCACGCCAATGATTTCCGTTGTTTCCGGCCTCCATTGTGACCGGGGCCAGCGGCCGCCATCCGACCCGGTCACCTGGAACTGCACACCGTGCATGTGTATCGGATGATTCCACATCGACAGATTGCCCATGCGGACACGGACACGTTCACCGCTGCGCGCGACGACCGGGTCTATGGCCGGAAACACCTTGCTGTTGAACGTCCAGAGATCAAAATCGACCATGACCGACGGATCGGGCCGATAGGTGCCCGGATGTAACGCCCAGTTATGGGTCAAAAAGCAATAATCCCGGTCGACGGGCACGGCCTCACCCTTGCGTGGATGAATAATAAACATGCCCATCATGCCCACCGCCATTTGTGTCATTTCATCCGCGTGCGGGTGGTACATGTGAGTTCCGTGCTGCTTCAGTGTGAATTCATAGGCGAAGGTCTCGTCCGGACCAATGTGCGGTTGTGACAGGCCGCCTACGCCATCCATGCCGCTCGGCAGCAGGATGCCATGCCAGTGAATTGTGGTGTGCTCTTTTAAACAATTGGTCACCAGGATCCTGACCCGGTCACCTTCTACCGCTTCAATGGTGGGTCCCGGTGTGGAACCGTTGTAGCCCCAGCACTTCGCCACGCTGCCGGGTGCGAACTCGTGTTCAACTTCCTCGGCGACCAGGTGGAATTCCTTCACGCCGTTTTTCAGCTTATAGGGCAAGGTCCATCCATTGAGGGTTCTGACAGGAACGAATGCTGTATTGCCTGTGGCGAGCAGCTTCGAGTCACTTGTCTTTGCAGCGGTCTCAGGGGATGCGCCCGCGACCGCCTGTGAAACGGCAGCCGCGACAGCGCCGACACCGGTATAGGCGAGAAACTTGCGTCGTGATGTCATTGCGAACCTCCGTCGGTATTCTGGTGCAGGTCATGCCCCTGGTGCAGACCAGGCGGTACAACGCCCTGGTCAGGGCTGACCTCATTATCTTTAGGTTGATTGTCTTTTCCGCTGTGTTTCGAGTGGTCCATCGGCGCCATGCGGGGCTCGTCGCCCATATTGCCATGACCGGAGTGCTTGTCAGCGGTCTTCGGCCGGATGTACTCGTCGACATCCAGCCGCTGCTCGCTGATGTTCGCACTGCTGGGCAGCGTGTTGCCAACAGCGCGGGCCAGTTCCACGCGGGATAGCCAGTAATCGCGTAGCGCCTCGAAATAGCCTTGATAGGCATCGTATTCCTGCTGTTTCGCGCTCAGCAGTTCAAAAATTCCGATCAGCATGAAATTTTCTTCTTCCTGAGCGCGGTCAACGGCGGCTCTGCGCGCCGGTATCAGGCGATGACGGTACTGGTCAATACGTGCCCTTGCATTTGTGGTGGCGGTATACGCCAGACGGACACTGTTATCGACCGCTATCGACAAGCGTTGCACGTCTGCAATGGCTATCTGTAACTGGGCATCGACTCGCAACAGTTCATCGCGGTGCTGCGTGAAGATCGGGATTTCCCAGGAGACGGTGGGACCCGTGAGTCGCGAGCCATCCGTATCGCGTTCCCGCTCAGCGCCCACCTCCAATTCGCCCAACCAGCGCGTCCAGCCCGTGACCCCCAGCCGGTCCGCGACGATGTCGGCATGCGCATGAGCGGCCGCGAGATCAAGGCGACTCAGTTTTGCCAACTCCAGCAGGCCGGGTAAAGCGTCTTCCTGGTCGAGCGGTAGCGGTAACCGGGTGGGCGCATCCCATGCCCCTGCGACCGACAACCCCAGCACTGTCGCCAGGTCGGTACGCAGGCCATAGGTCTCGGCATCTGCTTCCAGCGCGGCCAACTGCGCTTCGGCAGCAGCTGCCCGCTCCAGGGCCAGATCGCGCGGTGTCAGGTTACCGGCATCGTGATATCGCTCGGCAAGGGTGGCGGAGAGCCTGCCCGCCCTGGCGATCTGCGCCCGCAGCGCAGCCACCTGCCTGGCCGCGACGAAGCGGTAGTACGCGGCTTCCGTATCTGCCGCCACCTTCAGGACTTCTGCCCCGATAGTTTGTTTCATACGCGTAAACTCGGCCGTGGCCAGGCGTTTGCGCGCGCCCATCGTCAGTAGATCGGTGAATGATGCCGCCAGACCGAACGTGACCTGATTGCGATCTTCGGCCTGGTTGGAATCAAGAATAGAAGTTGAAAAAACGGGATTGCGAATGCGGCCGGCTGCGTACACGTCCGCGGCCGCAAACCCCAATTGTGCGTAGCTGGCTTTCAGCTCGGGGTTGTTGACCAATGCAATGCGAATGGCGCTCTCGGCATCCAGCGGCTGACTCGTCAATAACTCGACCAGAGAGGCGGCGTTTCCGCCTGTCCCCGCGTCGACGGGCTTGCCACGCTCGCCGACCAATGCATCAACATCACTGCGGCCGAGATCCGTCGGTAACACGGCACAACCACTCAACACCAGCAGCACAACCGGTAGTATGACTTGCCCCCGTGTAGACAACCTGAGACACCTCGTCACGGTCAGCATCAATCTGCACATCTCTAACGGGATTCCCACGGCCATAAGGAAGGGCAAATCGGAAAACAGCACACAGAGCAGTAAGCATAGTCATGCTTTAGCGCGTTCATAATGCATCCTGAAATAACATGGTCGACCACGTCCGGTTTGCGTTCTAGCACGCTTCCTCGATCAGGACCCGGGTACCCACGGACACCCGGTCAAACAGCTCGATGACGTCGCGGTTGGTCATCTTGACGCAACCATGGGAGGACGGGATCCCCATGGGGTCCTCTTCCGGGCTACCGTGGATATAGATATAGCGCCGCATGGAGTCGACCTCGCCCAGGCGGTTTCTGCCGGCCTCCTCCCCGCACAACCAGAGGATGCGGGTGAGGATCCAGTCACGTCCCGGGTGCTGCTGCTTCAGTGCCGGCGTGTAAATCTCCCCCGTCGGACGGCGCCCGACGAACACTGTGTTGACGGGACAACCCGCGCCGATGCGGGCGCGCACCCGGTGCCAGCCGCGCGGGGTGCATTCGCTGTCGATGAGTTCTCCAGGGCCGTTGCTCGCGGTTGAAATGCGGCAGTCCAGGGTGACACGGCCGGACTCGAACAGCTGCAGGCGCTGTTTCCCGATGCTGACCTTGATTAGCGGGGGATGGTTTCGCATCGGACTATTATACCGTTCAGGTCAACTGCTCGCGCTGCCTTTAGACCACTGCGAATGGGTTCCCCGTTCAGGGATGCACATGGGTGACATGCAACAGACCATCGTAGTTCCCGTCCCTGGCCAGCTGATACCCCGCAATGCCGGTACGGGCGGCAACCACGTGGTCTTCATACCAGAGAGGCACATACGGCAGCACTTCCAGCAGGCGCGTCTGCACCGCACGGTAGTATTCTGCCTGACTATCGAGTGTCGCGGCATTCTCCGCGGCCTCGAGCAGGTGATCGGTGTGCGGGTCTGCCAGGCGCCCGCGGTTGGCGCCTTCCGGCGGCAGTGATTCGCTGTGGAAGGCGTAGCGGAAGATGTCCGGGGTCTTGATGCCGACCCAGGCCAGGCTGTACAACTGAAAACGCCCGGCCTTGATATCGCCATAGAACGTACCCCAGTCATAACTCGACAGTTTCATCCGTATTCCGACCTCCGCCAATTGCTGCTGGATGACCGTCGCGATGCGCAGCCGGACCGGGTCCGTCGAGGTCTTGTAGGTGAGTTCCAGCGGCCGATCGCCCGGGTGGTAACCGGCCTCGGCCAGCAGGCTGCGCGCCTGCTGTGGTGCATAGGGGATCAGTTCGAGGTCGGGATTGCCGGCCCAGTGATCAGGGGGCAGCAGCGCTGCGGCCGGTTTGGCTGCGTTGGCAAGCACATATTCGATAATCGCAGCACGGTCGATGGCATGGGCGATGGCCCGCCGGACGCGAACGTCGCGGGTCACCGGGTCCTCGAGATTGAAGCCGATATAGGCGAAGTTGCTGCCCGGACCGTGGTTCACCGTGATGCCCTCCTGTTTGTCCAGGTAACCGAGCAGTTCAGCCGGCAGGTCGTTCTGCAGCAGGTCGACCTCGCCGCGCAGCAGCTTGAGTACCCGCACCGTTGGGTCGCCGACCCGCAGGAACTCGATGGTCATTCCGTCCGCGATGCGTTCCAGGCGCAGACGTCCCGGCTCTGGCCAGTCCAGGAAGCGGAACGGCCCGCTGCCCAGCGGCTGTTCATGGAGGGCATGCGCAGTGCGCACAGTGCTGGCCGGCACAATGCCGATCACCAGATAACCGGGAAACAGCGGGTCGGGCCGCTCAAGAAAGAAATCCAGGGTCGCCTCATCCAGCACCTCGATACGCTCGATCAATGCGAGCGCACTGCGGTGCGGCGAGGCATTACCCGGATCCAGGATAAAGTGGTAAGTCGCGGCCACGTCCCCGGCCGTTACGGGCTGGCCGTCATGAAAGGCCCCGCGATCCGGCGCCAGCCTGAAGCGGTAATGGTCCGGCGCCAGCACCTCCCACGATGCCAGCGATGCTACCGGCCGGATCCGCTCGTCGAAATCGACCAGCCGCCGGTACAGCAGGCGGTTGATGCGCGCCGAAGTCGCGTCCGTGGCAAACCGGGGATCGAGGTTGGCCGGTGCGCTGGCAATCCCGAGGCGGATGACTGCGTCCGGCGGCGGCGAACAGGCCACCAGCGCGAGAACCAGCCAGAGCGAGGATAGGCAACGCCCGAAACACGCTGTCTTATTCCTGATCTGCGCTCTGTTCATTTCCTCAGCTCCCTGCATGGCCTTGCCGCCGCCCGGTGAGAAATGCGGGCTAAAGCTCAGCGCCCGCTCCAGTCCGCGGCCTGCTTCATCTCGAGCAGCAGCCGCACCCGCAGGCGGCGAAAGTCTTCGGCGTCCAGCATGTCAGGTAGTACGATGAGATGGCGCTTGCGCCCATGTTGCTGGCTGAGATGGAGGATAACAAGCCAGGGCTGGATAAACACATGAGGCAGCAGCGCCGCGCTTACCCGGTGGCCGGATCCGAGCGTCAATTGCACCCGGTCAGCGGGGCCCCACACCAGCGCCCTGACCGCATCCGGGTTATCTCCCGGCCAATACAGGCGGCGGTAGCGGAGGTAGCTGAGCAGTACCACCAGCGCCACCAGGAGGGTTGGCCTACCGGGTACTTGCATGAACGGGAGCATCACCAGGGCCGCCACATGCAGCAGCGTCAGATAGCGCCCCAGCCGGCGTGATCGGCCGAGTTCAAGGCGCAGTGGTGTGGCGTATTTCCTGGGCAATGTGCGCGACATCCTTGTCAGCGGGGACCATGCGCCCCATCAGGCATTCCAGCAGGACGCTGTCAGGGTACTCCAGCAGGCGCATGAAGGCGGCCAGTTCCCCTTCCCCGAGTCCTGCATAGCGCCGTGCCATGAATCCGTTCAACAGCTCATCCAGCTCGCGCATACCGCGCCGGCACTGCCATGCCAGGCGATTGCGGGTTTCCGCTGAATGTTCCCTGGTGTCCTGGGGCATGCTCATATCGACCTTTTTACCATCAGTTCCTTGATGCGGCCGATAGCGCGCGTCGGGTTGAGGCCCTTGGGACAGACCTCGACGCAGTTCATGATGGTGTGACAGCGAAACAGCTTGAAGGGCCCTTCCAGGTCGGCCAGCCGCTCGTCAGTCGCCTGGTCGCGGCTGTCGGCCAGGAAGCGTGCGGACTGCAACAGTGCGGCCGGACCCAGGAACTTGTCCGGGTTCCACCAGAAGGACGGACAAGAGGTGGAACAACAGGCGCACAGGATGCATTCATACAGCCCGTCCAGCTTCTCACGTTGTTCCGGAGACTGGTGGTGTTCGACCTCCGACACCGGGTTCTTGTTGATCAGGTAGGGACTCACGGCACGGTATTGCCGGTAGAACGGGCCGAGGTCGACAATCAGGTCACGGACCACCGGCAAGCCGGGCAAGGGTCGCACCGCAACCGGTGGCCTGAGCGAGGCCAGCGGCGTGATGCAGGCCAGCCCGTTGCGACCGTTGATATTCATCCCGTCGGAGCCACATACCCCTTCGCCGCAGGAGCGCCGGAAGCTCAGGGTCTCGTCCTGCACCTTGAGCAGCAGCAGCGCGTCCAGCAGCATCATGTCCGGCCTGATCTGGCTGTCATCCAGGACCAGGTCCTGCATGTAGGGGGCCGTGTCCTGTTCCGGGTTATAGCGATAGATGGAAAATTTCATAATGGCCGCGCCCCTGGTCTAGCTCGCATTTCTCACCGGGATAGGCAAGGCCTGATGACACACTGTCTCTTTTCTGATCTGCATTCCGTTCATTTCCTCCGTAAATTATGTGAATCTACCACCGCCCGATGAGAAATGCGGGCTAGTAGACCCGTCCTTTCGGCGGGAAGGTACTGACAGTGAGCGGCTTGGTCCTGACCGGTTTGTAGTCAACCGTGCGCGTCGCGCGGAGATACAAGCTGTGTTTCAGCCAGTGCACGTCGTCGCGCTCCGGGTAGTCGATGCGCGAGTGTGCGCCGCGACTTTCTTTGCGCTGCAGTGCTGATGCCACGGTGGCCAGTGCCACGTCTATCAGGTTCTCGAGTTCCATGGCCTCGATACGCGCGGTATTGAACACCGCGCTGTGGTCCCGGATGCGCACATCGGTCATGCGTTCGGCCAGGGCGCTGACCTTTTCGAGTCCTTGGCGCAGGACCTCCTCGGTCCTGAACACGCCGCAGTTCACTTCCATCACGCGGGCAAGTTCTTTACGCAGCCCGTCCACCGATTCGCCCTCACCCTTCTGTTCCCAACGTGCCAGCCGCGCCAGACCCGTATCGATGGCATCTTCCGGCAGCGGCCGGTAGTAACGATTTTCCTTCAGGTAATCGACGATGTGGTTGGCGGCCGCACGTCCGAAGACCAGGATATCCAGCAGTGAATTGCCGCCCAGGCGGTTGGCGCCGTGCACCGAGACACAGGCACATTCGCCGGCGGCATACAGGCCCGGCACCGGCTCTTCCGGCCCCTGCTGCTCCGGTATGATTACCTGCCCAAAACGGTTGGTCGGGATGCCGCCCATGGTGTAGTGTGCGGTCGGCGCCACCGGGATCGGAGTCTCGGCCGCATCCGTGCCCAGAAAGGTCCTGACCATGTCGCAGATACCCGGCAGGCGCTTGTGCACGGTCGCGGATCCGAGGTGGTCCAGCTTGAGCAACACATGGTCCTTGTGCTCGCCGCAACCGCGCCCTTCGCGGACTTCGGTGGCGATGGCGCGGCTGACGACGTCGCGGCTGGCCAGGTCTTTTACATGGGGCGCATAGCGTTCCATGAAGCGCTCGCCCTCGGCGTTGACCAGGTAGCCGCCCTCACCGCGCGCACCCTCGGTGATCAGCATGCCCTTGCCGGCGATGCCGGTCGGGTGGAACTGGAAGAATTCCATGTCCTGCAGCGGGATGCCGGCGCGCAAGGCCATGGCCATGCCGTCACCGGTGTTGATGAGCGCATTAGTATTGGTGCGGAACAGCTGGCCGGCGCCGCCGGTGGCCAGCAGGGTGGTCTTGGCCTGGATGACCAGCAGTTCACCGGTCGCGATCTCCATGGCCAGCGCACCCAGCAGGCAGCCCTCCGTGTCGCGGATCAGGTCAATGGCAAAGAATTCATCGAAGAAATGCGTCTTGGCACGGATATTCTGCTGGTAGAGGGCATGCAGGATGGCATGACCGGTGCGGTCGGCAGCGGCACAGGTGCGCGCCGCCTGTTCGGCGCCGAAGTTCATACTCTGGCCGCCGAACTGGCGCTGATAGATGCGGCCGTCTTCAAGGCGCGAGAATGGCACCCCGTAATGCTCCAGTTCATAGACGGCCTGCGCCGCCGCCCGGCACATGTACTCGATCGCGTCCTGGTCGCCCAGGTAATCACTGCCCTTGACGGTGTCGAACATGTGCCAGTGCCAGTTGTCCGGGCGCACGTTGGCGAGTGCGGCATTGACACCACCCTGGGCCGCTACCGTGTGCGAGCGGGTCGGAAACACCTTGGAGACCACGGCCACGTGGGCATCGGCACTGGACAGTTGCAGTGCCGCGCGCAGGCCGCCGCCGCCGGCGCCGATGATCAGGGTGTCAAATCTGCGGTTGGGTAACTTCATGCCCGCTTATCCGGCCGCCAGCAGCAGTACGCGCAGGGCCCACAGCCCGCAGGCGACAAGCGTCAGGGCAATCAGGGTGAGCAGCAGCAGCCGCACACCGAGACCATGGACATAATCGAGAATGACATCACGCATACCGACCCAGCCATGCGCCAGCATCGCCAGGATGAATCCTGCCGTGGCGATACTCATGACCGGGTGTACCAGCCAGGTATGCCACTCCGCGTAGGAATAGCTGCCCTGGCGCATGGCACTGGCAATGACATAGACGAGGTAGACGGCCAGATAGACCCCGCTGAAGCGCTGCAGCAGCCAGGTACGCAGTCCATGGGTATGGCTGGTCAAAACAACCACCCCAGACAGGCCAGGCCCAGCAGGATGCCGACGATGTTGATGATCCAGGCACTGCGGCGTGACGCGCGCAGGGAAACACCCACATCGATATCGATCAACAGGAAACGGATTCCGGATAGCAGGTGATGCAGCAGGGACCAGGCGATCAGTGCCAGTCCCAGGCGTACCCACGCCGGTTGCAACAGCGCGAGCGCGCGGGCATAGCTGTCCGGACCCTGCAGCGACAGGTCCAGCAGCCAGACCAGAAACGGGAAGAACAGGAACAGCAGAACGCCTGAAATGCGGTGTGCAATCGAGGTCACCGCTGCCACCGGGAAGCGGATCCGGAAAAGGTTGAGAAAAACAGGCGCGGGTGGCTGGCTAGACATGGGGTCTGTTCACTGGTGCATGCTGTTATACCATTGCCTTGAATCGAACACCAGCCAGCGTGCCGGCACCCGGCTGGCTGCTGACAGGCCGGAACAGTTAAACTAGAATTTCATTGTTCTCACAAGCAGGCCATTGACTGATGAAGACCGACTGGAAAGACTTTCTCATCGATACCGGGGCCGAGTTCGAGGACGGACTGGTCATGCACTACGGCAACCCTGAACGCGAGTGCGAGGTCTCCCTGAGCGGCATGGTGTTCTGTGACCTCAGTCACCTGGGTGTGATCGCGGTGTACGGCAAGGACGCGGCCGGTTTCCTGCAGTCACAGCTAAGCAATGATGTCAGCCGGATCGACGACGACACCCACCAGCTGGCTGCCTACTGCACACCCAAGGGCCGGGTGATCGGCCTGTTCCGGCTGTTCAGGCAGGGCGACACCTTCTACCTGCGGCTCCCGGCCGACACCCTCGAGGCCGTTCTGCAACGCCTGCGCCTGTTTGTACTGCGTGCCGATGTCACCCTCGAGGATGCCAGCGAAAATTTCGTACGCATCGGCATCTCCGGTGAGGCGGCGGGCGACGAGCTCTTGAGCGCCGCCGGGAAGCTGCCGGAACAATCCCATCAGGCCGTGCATACCGACAGCCTGACCCTGCTACGAGTGCCCGGTATCGAGCCCTGCTACGAGGTCTATGCCGGTTCGATCGAGGCGGCGAAAAAACTCTGGGAGGCACTCAATGTTCGCGCGGCCGCGGTAGGTATGGCCGCCTGGCGCCTGCTGCAGATCCAGGCCGGTATCCCCGATATTTATGCAGCGACGACAGACCTGTTCGTGCCGCAGATGCTCAACCTGCAACTCATCAACGGAGTGGACTTCAAGAAGGGCTGCTATCCCGGGCAGGAGATCGTGGCGCGCACCCAGTACCTTGGCAAACTCAAGCGGCGCATGTATCTCGGTTACGTTGAATCCGCCACGCAACCGCAGCCCGGCGATTCCCTGTATAGCGCCAGCGACAGCGCGCAGGCAGCCGGTCGCATCGTCGACGCCCAGCCACATCCCGACGGCGGCTTCAGCGCCCTGGCCGTGCTCCAGATCAGCGCGGCCGACGCGGACGAGCTCCGTTTCGGCGCCAGTGACGGACCGGCGTTTTCCCTGCGCTCACTGCCCTACCCGTTCGAACCGGACAAATAGACCACTGCCCAAGGCCCTATCCTCCCGATACGACAACCGGATCTGTCTCATGACCGGTAAATCGGCAAACATCTTGCTGCAATTTGCAGTTTTTCCAGAATCCCGGGAGAAACTTCCTGGCCCGTGGGTGGTCGTACCCTGCAATGCGGTCAACTCTCAAAGGATCAAGCCAATGAAATGGTCGAGTTACTTGTTGGTCATAGCTGCTATCGTCGGCAGCCTGTTTCTGCTGGCACCGGGCGGTGCCAAAAATGGTCATGCGGGCGACAAGGCCACCATGGACACGGCCGGCAAGACCGTGCCCGGCGCCAGCGGTTTCCGCAAGCCCGATGACGCGACACTGCGCCAGCGCCTGACCCCGCTGCAGTACGAGGTCACCCAGGAGGACGGCACGGAACGGCCGTTCCGGAATGAATACTGGGACAACAAGCGCGCCGGCATCTATGTCGATATCGTCTCCGGCGAACCCCTGTTCAGCTCCACCGACAAGTTCAAGTCCGGGACCGGCTGGCCCAGCTTCACGCGCCCCATCGAGAAAGACGCATTGATAGCGCACGAAGACACGAAATTCTTCATGAAGCGCACCGAGCTGCGCAGCCGGCTGGCCGACTCGCATCTGGGTCATGTCTTCGATGACGGGCCCGAGCCCACCGGGCTGCGCTACTGCATCAACTCCGCTTCACTGCGATTTATCCCCAGGGAAGACCTGGAGAAGGAAGGCTACGGGCAATATCTCGGCTTGTTCGAATAAGCCATCACGGTCTCGGCTAGATACCTGTTTCCACCAGCGCCAGTAGTTAATGATCAGGCTGTTACTGGATTCCGGCCTGCGCCGGAATGAAGGAAAATGAGTTAATCAGGCCTTTCCCAGGGACCTTACACAATCCTGCTGTCGCCCGGTGAGCAATGTGGGTCAGGCCCGGAACAGAATCCACAGGCCGATGACGACGAAGCCGGCGCCGGCAATTATGTGCAGGTACTTCTCACTGATGTAATGCGACATCACGGAACCCGCCAGTACACCGATCGCCGTGGCGACCACCAGTGCTAGCGATGCCGCGAAGAACACCATGAGCTTGCTGACCTCCCTGTCAGCCGCAAACAGCATGGTCGCCAGTTGGGTCTTGTCGCCGAGCTCGGCGATAAACACGGCGGCGAATACGGTCAGAAAGACCTTCCAGTCCATGCTCGGCGTCCGCTGTCGGTAAATGAATCAGCCGGTGTAGACGGCCCGGGCGGCATCGACCGCGACCCCTGACTCGATCGGGGCCTTCATGCCGCGCAGTACCGCATCCAGCGCACCCAGACAAAACAGGACGTTGGTCTGGTTGCTGCCGAAGCCCATCAGGCCGATACGCCAGATCTTGCCGGCCATGGCACCCAGGCCGGCGCCGATGTCGAGGTTGTATTCGCTCAGCAGCGCAGACCGGACAGCGGCCTCGTCGACCCCGGTGGGGATGGAAACGGCATTGAGCTGCGGCAGGCGCTCGCTCTCGGGCACGACAAATTTCAGCCCCATGGCCTCAAAGCCGGCCCTGAGGGCCTCGTGGTTCTTCCGGTGGCGTGCCCAGGCATTCTCGATACCCTCGTCCTGCAGGATGACCAGCGCCTCGTGCAGCGCGTACAGGGTATTGATCGGGGCAGTATGGTGATAGGCGCGCTTGCCGCCGCCGCCCCAGTAGCCGAGCACCAGGTTGAGGTCCAGGAACCAGCTCTGTACGCGGTGCTTGCGACTGGTCGCCACATCGATGGCTCGCTGGCTGAAGGTCACCGGTGACAGGCCCGGGACGCAGGACAGGCACTTCTGGCTGCCCGAGTAGACCGCGTCCAGTCCCCAGTCATCCACCATGAGCGGTGAACCGCCCAGCGAGGTAACGGTATCGACGATCGTCAGGCAGTCGTGGTTACGGGCAATCCCGGCCAGCGTCTCGGCATCGGAAATTGCACCGGTCGATGTCTCGGCGTGCACGAAGGCGAGGATCTTGGCGTCGGGATTGGCCTTGAGGGCTTCCTCGACCTTGGTGATGTCAACTGCACGACCCCACTCGTCCTCAACCATGACGGCTGTACCACCGGCGCGCTCGACATTCTCCTTCATGCGTCCGCCGAATACGCCGTTCTGGCAGACCACGACCTTGTCACCGGGCTCGACCAGGTTGACGAAGCAGGACTCCATGCCCGCCGAACCCGGGGCCGAGACCGGCATGGTGAGCGCGTTGCGGGTCTGGAAGGCATAGCGCAGCAGTTCCTTGATCTCGTCCATCATGTCCACGAATTCCGGGTCGAGGTGACCGATGGTCGGGCGTGACATGGCCTCCAGGATGCGCGGATTGACGTCGGAGGGGCCCGGTCCCATCAGGGTGCGGACGGGGGGATGGAAGGACTGAATGCTCATGGTATGCCTCGTGTACTTGGTTTCTGTATTGGACGAAAATGCAAAGCGCGCAGTCTATCACGGTATGCCGGGGCGCCCCACTCCCCGGCACCCGATCCCAAGGCATGACGCGGACGGAATCAGCGGTACAGGTAGCAGCGCACGCGGTGTTCGGCGCTACCGGTTTCCCCCGGGTAGTGCTCACGGCACTCGGGCATGGCGCTCGGGCAGCGTGGGTGGAAATGGCAGCCCGGCGGCGGGTTTGCCGGGGACGGCAGGTCCCCCTCCAGGCGGATGATTTCGCGCCGGCTGTCCGGCTCGATCTGGGGGATTGCCGATATCAGGGCCCGGGTGTAGGGATGCAGGGGCCGTTCCAGGACCTCGGCCACAGGGCCCTCCTCGACTATCCGCCCCAGGTACATCACCGCGACCCGGTCGGCCAGGTAGGCCACCACCGAGAGGTTGTGGGTGATGAACAGGTAGGACAGCCCCAGTTCGTTCTGCAGCTGCTTGAGCAGGTTCAGGATCTGGGCCTGCACAGACACGTCCAGTGCGCTGGTCGGTTCGTCGCAAACCACCAGGCGGGGATCGACCGCCAGGGCCCGGGCGATGCAGATGCGCTGGCGCTGGCCGCCGGAGAATTCATGCGGGTAGCGGTGCACGTTTTCCGGTGACAGGCCAACCTGCATAAACAGTTCATCGACACGCTGCCGGCGCTCCTGCCGGGTCTTGCCGATGCGCTGGGCGATCATGCCCTCTTCGACTATGTCGCCCACCCGCATGCGCGGGTTCATGGATGAATACGGGTCCTGGAAGATGAACTGGAATTCGGAACGCCGGCGCCGCAGGCGTTCGCCCTTGAGCCCGGTGAGTTCGGTCCCGTCAAAGCGCACAGTGCCGGCCGTGGGGCGTTGCAGTTGCAGGATACCCATGCCCGCAGTGGTCTTGCCGCAGCCGGACTCGCCGACCAGGGCCTGGGTCCGGCCCCGTGGGATGCTCAGTGAGATGCCGTCAACGGCATAGACGTGGCCGACGACGCGCTTGAACACCCCCTTGTGTATCGGGAAGTGCACCTTCAGTCCGCTGACATCCAGCAGGACCTCGCCGTTGTGCTCCCCGGCCGCCATGCGCCGCTGCGTCGTCCGGGTGGCGGCCGTTCTGGGCGGCGCGATCACAGTCTCGTCCGCCAGGTGACAGCGCACATGGTGGTGGTGGTCGGTCTCGATACTCCATGATGGCACCTGTGTATGGCAGTAGTCCCATGCCTGGTCACAGCGTTCCGCGAAGCGGCAGCCACTGAAGTCATGATCCAGGGCCGGCACGAATCCCGGTATGGTGTGCAGGGCGTGGTCGCGCTTGCCGACATCTGGCAGGGATTCAAACAGGCGCTGACTGTAGGGGTGCCTGGCTTCGGCAAAGAAGCGGTTGCGGCTGGCTTCCTCCACCAGCTGGCCGGCATACATCACCGCGACCCGGTCCGCCATGCCGGCGACGATGCCGAGGTCGTGGGTGATCAGCATGATGGCCATGTGTGTCTGCTGCTGGATCTTCTGCAGCAGTTCGAGGACCTGGGCCTGGATGGTGACATCGAGCGCGGTGGTGGGCTCGTCGGCGATCAGGAGATCAGGTTCACCGGCCAGCGCAATGGCGATCATCACGCGCTGCTTCATGCCCCCGGAGAGCTGGTGCGGGTATTCGCCGTAGCGCCGCTGCACATCGGGTATGCCGACGGCATCGAGCAGCTCGAGCACCCGTTCGCGTGCGGCCCGGCCCTTCATTTGCTGATGCTGACGCAGGGTCTCGCCGATCTGGTCGCCGATGCTCAGCACCGGGTTGAGCGAGGTCATGGGCTCCTGAAAGATCATGGCCACCCGGCGGCCGCGTACGCGCCGCATCTCGAGTTCCGGCAGCGCCGTCAGGTCTGTGCCGTCGAGGTACACGTGTCCGCCGGTGATGCGGCCGGCCGGCTGTGGCAGCAGACGCAGGATGGAGAGCGCGGTCATCGACTTGCCGCAGCCGGACTCGCCCAGCAGCGCAAAGGTCTCGCCCCGGTTGATCTCGAAGCTGACAGCGTCGACGGGACGAATGGCCTTGTCACCGTAACCGATGCGTACCGACAGATCCTGCAGCTTGATTAAAGGCTTTGACATTTTAGTCATTCAAATTATCAAAAAAGAATTTACCGCACGACTGCATGGATGCAGGAGGTAGAGCAATGCATGGAGCAATTGCCGAGAGACGCAGAGTACGCGGAGTAATACAAATATCTTTCTGTACATAGCGACACATGGGTTCAGTGAAGCAAATGGTAAACGGGTTGTTAACAATCATTTTTCTCTGCGTTCTCTGCGTCTCTGCGGTGAAATACATTTGTTTGCCTGGATCAGCGCTGGCGCAGGCGCGGGTCGAAGGCGTCGCGCACGGCATCGGAAAACAGGTTCGCGGCCAGCACCAGGGTGAACATGAACAGGAACGCGGACAGCAGCGACCACCACACCACCGGTTCCCGCGCCATCTCGAGGCGCGCGCTGTTGATCATGTTGCCCCAGCTGTTCATGGTCGGATCGACGCCGACGCCCACATAGGAGAGCACCGCCTCTGCCAGCACCAGGCCGCTGAAGTCGAGCACTACCGTGATCACCACGATGTGCATGACATTGGGCAAGATGTGCTTGCTGATGACCTTGAAATGCGAGACGCCGAGAGACACCGCCGCCTTGATATACTCCGACTCGCGCAGCTTGAGCGACTCCCCGCGCAGCAACCGGCAGAGCCCGGTCCAGCTGGTAATTCCAAGTATAATACAAAGAAATAACAATCGGATATCTGCTCTTTCTAAGGCTGTTTCAAAGTTTTCAGGGTGGTTGGTGACATACACCTGCAACATCAGGATGGCCGCGGCGATCAGCAGCACACCGGGGATGGAATTCAGCGTGGTGTAGAGATACTGGATCAGGTCGTCGATCCAGCCGCGCGCATAACCGGCGAGTATCCCCATCAGGATGGCGAACGGCAGCATCACCAGGGTGGTCAGGGTGCCGATCACCAGGCCGGTGCGGATGCTTTTCAGGGTTTGGTAGAACACGTCCTGTCCGACCTTGTCGGTGCCGAAGACGTGATAGGCCGTGGCCAGGTTGAGCGCCAGGAAGAATAGCAGCACCAGAACGCACAGGGTCATCCAGATGATCAGCAGCGGGGTTCGGGTACGCTGCGCCAGGATATTGCCAATGGCCCTGCCGACAGTGCGTTGTGAGCGGCGTGCCAGCCATACCCCCAGCAGCACCAGTATCAAGCCGCACAGCAGTACCGCCTGCAGGCCCGCCGTAGCGGTGCGTACCAATATATCATGACTGAAGTCGGCTTCGGGATCGTTGAGGTGACGCCCGCCCCAGGCCAGGCGCGGATACTCGCGAATCTGACTGCCGTCCGCCTGGCGGACGGTTTCCCTGGTATACAGGTGGGTGGCGAAGGGCGCGGAATAGGTCTTCTCGGTACGGGTGCGCAGCGGACCCAGCAGGTAGTCGAGTGCGCTCAATACCTCGACGGCATAGTGCACCTCGGTACTGTCACTGGCGTTTTCCAGTGCCACGCGGTAATGCAGCGAGTCCAGCAGGCCAATCACCACATAGGCCAGCAGGACCACGCTGGAGGCGGACGCCAGGCGGCTGCCCAGCACGTGGCGCCAGGGTGCACGCAAGTGTGGCTGGCGGCGGGTATACAGGGCGAATGCCAGCACCACTGCCACCAGCAGGAACACCAGCGCGTCGGTCCACAAGATGACGGGCATGTTCATGACAACCGCACTCGCGGGTCGACCATTGTGTAGGCGATATCGACCAGGATCAGACCGAGGATATAGAGGACCGAACCGAGAAACACCATGGCGCGTACAATGGCGAAGTCCTGGCGGTTGATGGCATCGATGGTGTAGCTGCCGAGTCCCGGGATGGCGAAAAACGACTCCAGCAGCAGGCTGCCCATGAACAGTGTTGGCAGTACGACCACTACACCGGTGACGATGGGGATCATGGCATTCTTCAGCACATGTCGAAACAGCACCAGGGACTCGTTCAGGCCCTTGGCACGGGCCGTGCGCACGAAGTCCTTGTTCGCCTCTTCCAGGAAGAACGACCGGTACATGCGCGAGCCGGCGCCGATGCCGCTGATGGCGCCGATCACCACGGGCAGCACCAGGAACTTGATCGCGTCCAGGCCGGTGTCATAGCCCGAGATCGGCATCAGGCGCAGCAACTTGCCGAGCAGCACCTGGCCGCCGATGATGTAGAACATCGCCGAGATCGACATCAGTATCACGCACAGCACCACCCCGGAGACATCGACATAGGTCCCGCGAAAGAAGGCCATCAGCATGGCAAAGGTGATGTTGATGAGCAGGCCCACCAGCAGGATCGGTATGGCAATGGCCAGACTGGGCGTCATGCGCTGCTGGATGTCATGACTGATATCGCGGCCGTCATCCGAGTGCCCGAAGTCGAAGCCGAACAGCTTCACCGTCTTTTCGAAGAAGATGGTATTGGTCAGTCTTGGCGGGCCACTGACGGCCGCGTTGTAGAGCAGCGGCTTGTCGTAGCCGCGTTCCGCTTTCCACTTCTCAATGGACTCGGGCGTGACCCGCTTGACACCCAAATGCAGGCGCGCCATGTCATCCGGTGAATTGACCACGAAAAACAGGTAGAAGGTGAGCAGGTTCACCCCGATCAGGATCGGGATGGCGTAGGCCACACGTCTCACGATATAGGCAAACATCAGTGCTCCAGCGTGTAGGCCGGCCGGCGCTGCCGGTTGCGGTAACTGAAGAAGGCCGGGAGCACCACCAGCAATACCAGGCCCAGCAGCAGTGCAATCGGCCAGCGTACCGGCTTGTTCCAGGCGGCCTGCAATTCGGCCCGCTGCCCGGGATCGATGCGCCGATACTTGAGTGCGTTATTGGCCATCAGGTTGGGCTTGGTGTTCCTGTACCAGGCATGTGCGAGACTGAACTGCTTGGGGTGGTAACCCCACAGCCAGGGTGCGTCATGGCGTGCGATCGCCATCATACGGTCGATGATCGCCTGACGCTGCGGTCCGTTATCCATGTTCTTCATTTGCACGAACAGGCGGTCGAATTCCTCGTTGCGGTAGTTGGCGGCGTTCTCGCCATTGTGCTCGACCTTGCCCT
>Ga0224512_10000155_pt1 | contig 74145 bp, 70 predicted proteins | sample SF_May12_sed_USG_4_FD_169103 | JGI IMG/M metagenome (GOLD analysis project Ga0224512, IMG submission 169103) | Sediment microbial communities from San Francisco Bay, California, United States - SF_May12_sed_USGS_13 | ecosystem: Environmental > Aquatic > Marine > Sediment | place: USA... | reverse complement strand
CAGCCAAGGAGCCCGCGGTGCTCGACGGCATTCAGCGCGAGGAGAACGAGGCGGACAAGTACCACGAGCTCGATCCGGTCACCTTCCCTCGGACCTCGAACACCTATTTCAAAATCAACGAGCTGCGCGCAGCGCGCACCTTCGAAAAGGGGCAGAGCGAAGGGCGCCCGGTCAAGGTGATCTATCATTCGCACTGCGACGCGGGGGCGTATTTCTCCGACGAAGACGCGGCGACGTTTGCCAACGGCGGCCAGCTCATGTGGCCGTGCGCGTACATCGTCGTGAGCGTCGTCGATGGAAAAGTCGCCGAGCGGCGTCTTTGGGTGCACGTGCCCGGCACAAACAAATTCGAAGAGTCGACGCTGACGATCCGAGAAGAGTGATCAGCTCTCGTCGCTGGTTTGCCGCTGGCGTTCGCGGAGCCGGGCCTTCTTGCCGCGTAGGTTCCGGAGGTAGTAGAGGCGAGACCGGCGGACGTGGCCGCGCGCGGTGATCTCGATCTTCTCGATCCTCGGCGAGTGCAACGGGAAGATTCGCTCAACGCCTACGCCCGCGGAAACCTTTCGGACGGTGAAGGTAGCGCCAGCGCCTCCTCGGGTCTTGCGGATGACGACACCCTTGAAGACCTGAATGCGCTCCTTGTCGCCTTCCCGAATCCGGAAGTGCACATTGACGGTGTCGCCCACTCGGAATGTGGGGCGTTTGCGCATTTGCGCCTGCTCGATCGCGTCGATTTCTGGAACGCTTCCACTCATCGCCAAGCCTTCTACCAAAACGGAGCCGGGGGTTAGCACGGGGTCAAAACCGGGTCAAATCGGGTCTTTAGGCCGCGATTTTCTTCCGAGCAGACGGTCTAGCGTGATCGCGGCCGCGGCGCGAACCGAGAGGTGGTTGTAGTCGGTCGGCCCCTGGATCGGTTCTAGAATGGTGTCTGCGCGTCGCAACAGGCGGTCGCTCAGGCCGTGGCCCGTGCCGAAGAGGAGCAGTGTCGGCCGGGGGTCGCGAACGAGCCTGGCGCCCTCGACTTCGTATGAGGTCCGCCCGGCTCCGGGGCGAGCCGAGGTAGCCACCAATCGCGGAGCCTGCCCTTCCCTCTGCTCGATTCGCGCGATCGCGTCTTCGATCGACGAGGAGATCTCGACGATCGAGAGCGCTTCGGCCCGCTCCGGAAACCGGTTCTTGCCCGAGCCTTCACGCCAATGGTCCAAGATCCGTTGGACGACGGGATGCTGTGCTTCGATGGGGCTCACGACGAAGTACCCTCGCAGCCCGTAGGTGCACGCGCTTCGGGCAATGTCGTGTACGTCGAGGTTGGTGACCGAGGTGGTGATTTCCTCGCCGCCGCGGTCGACGACGGGATGATGCACCAACGCGCAGTAGACGGGGCTCACGTCTCGCTCGCAATTTCGTCCAAGAGCGCGCGGTCCTCCTCGGAGAGTTCCGCTGCCTCCAAAAGCTCGGGCCTTCGTTCGAGCGTGCGTCGAAGCGATTCCTTGCGTCGCCAGCGCGCGATCGCGGCGTGGTTTCCCGAGCGGAGGATGTCGGGGACCGTTCGGCCTCGAAAGACCTCGGGGCGGGTGTATTGCGGGTACTCGAGAAGCCCATCCGCATGGGATTCGTCCGTTGCCGATTCCTGGTTTCCGAGAACCCCGGGCAGCAAGCGCGCCGTCGCCTCGATCACGGCAAGCGCGGCCGTCTCTCCGCCGAGCAGGACGAAGTCGCCGAGCGAAAGCTCTTCGTCGACCAACGATCGGATGCGCTCATCGAATCCTTCGTAGCGTCCGCACACAAGCGTCAGGGTGTCGAGTTTCGAGAACCGATGTGCGTGCGACTGGGAAAAGGCTGCTCCCTGCGGCGTGAGTAACACCCGGTGTGTCGGGGCACCTCCGCGCTTGACGTCGAGGTGGTCGAGCGCCGCTGCGAACGGGCCGGGCATCAACACCATCCCGCTACCGCCACCATACGGTGCGTCGTCGACCGTGCGATGCTTGTCGTGCGTGAATTTGCGCGGCGTGATCGTCGTCACCTCGATCATGCCCGCGCGCTTGGCCTTGCCGACAAGACCGAGGTCCAGCACATCGAAGAGCTCCGGGAACAGGGTGACGACTTCGAATCGCATCAGCGCCCCTTCTGCAGAGGGATGTCATCCAAAGCCTTGAGGTGCACCTTGCCGCCTTCGACATCGACCCGCTCGAGCCATTCGGGGAGCATGGGGACCTCCAAGAAGCCTGTCTCGGTTTTGACTTTCAGGCATTCTACGCTCGGATAGTCGAGCACTCCGACGACCTCACCGACGGAACGGTCGCCCTCGTACGCCTGAAGCCCGATCAGGTCGGCATGGTAATATTCCCCTTCTTCGAGCTCGGGGAGAGCGTCGCGTGGAACGCAAAGGGTGAAGCCGCGCAACGCCTCGGCATCTTCCCGCGACTCCACGCCCGCAAGACGCATGAGCAAGGCCTTGGGTCCGCGGCGGGTTCCGATCACGTCGACGAGCGATGGCACTTCGTCCTCCTCGGCGCGCACGAACACCTCGGCGACCCCTTCGAGGAGGGTCGAGTCGGGATTGTACAAATGCACGCGCACTTCGCCGCCGACGCCGTGGGGCCTCGCGATCACACCAAGCTCGATCCAGGCAACCAGGTCCTCGGCCTCCGTCATAGGGGTCTTTCATACCAAATCGGCGAGGTCCATGCGCGCTCTCGAATCACGCGGAACCAATTCGGGGCCGACAAGCCCTGAGGCCACCTAGCGCGGCTCCTAGACTCGGATGTCCAGGCGCGACAGGCCGGCGCTCTGGGCAGCTCGATACGCCGCTGTCATTTCAAGGTCTGTCGGTCGTCGATCGATCGCCTGATAACGAGGCTTTCCATCCCGAGCAATCTCACCGACCTGATATTGTGGCTGGTACTGGCCCATGATGTTGACGTAGGTCTCGCCCGAGATCTCCTCAGCAAGCCAACGCATGATCGCTTCAGTTTCGTCGGTCTGGCCGGGCATCACGAGATGACGCACTAGCAACCCTCGGCAGGCAAGTCCGTCGGCGCCGAACCGCAGGTCGCCCACTTGGCGATGCATCTCGCGAATCGCCGCTCGAGCGACTTCCGGATAATCCTTCGCCTTGCATAGGACGCGTGCACTTTCGCGGTGCCAAAACTTGAAGTCAGGCATGTAGATGTCGACCAAGCCTTCCATGAGCTTCAACGATGCCAGGCTGTCGTACGCGCTGGTGTTGTAGACGATTGGCACCCGAAGGCCCCGCGGAACTGCGACGGCAATGGCTTCGACGACCTGGGGGGCGACGTGCTCCGGCGTAACGAAGTTGATATTGTGGCAGCCGCGTGCTTGAAGCTCGAGGGCTAGGCTCGCGATTTCTTCGGCCGTCATCTCACGACCGGTCTGCCTTTGGCTGATGTCCCAGTTCTGGCAGAACACACAGCGCAAATTGCAAAGTCCAAAGAAGATGGTCCCGCTGCCTTGGTGGCCACGCAGGCAACCCTCTTCACCGAAGTGCGGAAAAGCGGAGCTCACCACGGCGTAACGACCGGTATGGCAAACGCGTTGCTCGTCCCGCAGACGGTCGATGCCACAGTTGCGGGGGCAGACGCGGCAATCTTCGAGCTCTTTGAGTGCGACTTCGACCTTTGGCTCGAGGAGCCCGCGCCGCCACGTTTCGAGGTAGGCGGGTTCGTAGTCGTCGACGACGAAGCGGAGGTCGGGTTGCGGAAGCCGATGATGGAATAGCCGCATGGGTCAAGCGTATCGGGGACGGTAGCGAGGTTAAGCGCAGAAATCATGGCAACAGTCGCACGGATCCTCGAAGCCCGGGTCCTTAGAGGCTTACTCTTGCCAAGAGCTGAGAGGCAAGCGAAGGTAGACCTGATGCGAATTCGCACCGCGACCCTGGTATTGGGCCTGTTCTTGGCCGCTTGTCGACAAGACGCGGGTGAGCCGGAGATCACGCCGACCTTGACCCACTCGTTCGAGCCGATCGCGATCGGTTCAGGCGAGGAGGTCTCCAACGTATGCCAAAGCTGGACGCTCAACAACGCCGAGCCGCTATACGTCTCGAAGATTCGTCAGCGAAATGGGGGCGCCTGGCACCACTCGAACTGGTTCTTCGTTCCGGAGAATACCTACGACGGACCAGATGGGACTTGGGATTGCGACGACCGGGGCTTTCACGACGTGTCGGCAGGATTGGAAGGCGGTGCCTTGTTTGCGCAATCGACCCAAACGCTCGAAGAGCTGCAGGCTTTCCAGGAGGGCGCGGTCCTAGAAATCCCTCCGCGACATCGAATCGTCGGCGGGGTGCATCTAGTCAATGTGTCGGCAGCCCCGATGGACACGGCCCTCACCTTCGACATCGAGACGATCCCCGAAGAGGAGGTGCGGGTGCGCTTACGCCCGATCGCCTTCACCAATACCGCCCTCGACATCGAGCCCCAGGCGGAGTCCCGATATGGGATGACGTGCAATTTGAAAGCGCAGTTCGAAAACACGCTCGGCACCCCGCCCGACTACAACATCTACTACGTGCTCGCACACTATCACGAATGGGGGAACTATTTCCGCTTGAGCTTCGTCGACGACGAGGGCGGTGACAGGACGATCTTCGAGCTCCAGGATTCGATCGGAGAACCGCTCGGGACTACCCTAGACCCTCCGATCAACTCGCAAAGCGCATCGAGCCTGCGTGTCGAGTGTGGCTACGTGAACACCACCGACCGCCGCCTGGAGTATGGGCTTGGGGGGCAGGAGATGTGCGTCTTCCTCGCGTACACCGACGCGGACCTCAAGATCGGCGCAGCCTCTTCGGTCAACACCGCCATGGGTCCGAACGAGGACGGCGTTTTCATGAATGAAACCGCCTGCGGCCCCATCCTGGCGGCGCCGGCAAACTGACGCGCACCGCCCGGCATTCGCCGAGATCAATCGATCGCGAAACAGTAGAACCGGCCGGCGCCGGACAGCTCCGCCAGCCCCTCCTCGGTGCAGCTGACCGTGTCATGAGCCGAGTTCCACGAAAAGCGGTCCGGCCCCCCAATGGTGAACTCGGGCGGTGTGATGTCGCTGTGACCCACCTGCGCCACGTCATTTTCGCTTGCCGACGTCCAGTCGAGGCATGTCTTTCCTTCGAACACCGTCCCGTCCATCTCGCTTCCCGTGAGGATGTCGTGGTCGGATAGGGGCACGAGAGCTCCGTTTTCATCGATGACTAGACCTTCCTGTTCCGGATCTTCGGCGTTCCAAAGTACCCGAGGGATTTCTTCTTCATGGAGCGTCTCGACATCCCGCGCGACCTCTTGGAGTCGCACATTGTACCAAGGGCCGGTGCCGATACGGTCACGCGCATCGAGGGTCGAAGTGCTCAAATACGCGCGCCAGGTTCGGTCACCGGCGTCGACGGCGGCCGCGAGGTTTTGACAGGTCTGATCGGCGCCAGCGAGACCCCCGAGGTTGCCCCCGTTCGCTCCGCTCCCGACGCTGGTCACGAAGAAGGAAAAACGAGGCTCGGCCGAGCCACCGCCCGTGGCGTCGTCGCTGCACGCGCCGAGACTAAAGAGGAAAACTGAAACGAGAAGCGGTCCTAAACGCGACATGAGGGACTCCTTTGGGTTGAGCTTGATCCGTTTCTGCCGGAGCGAGCCTGGCGCCATACAGCAAGGGGCGACTTCCGTTGGCGGATTGCAGCGATGAGGGTGCCTAGCCAGGCACCCGGTAGGAAGAGCAGATTGATGACGAGCTCGTCTGCCAGCCGGCTCCCGGGAACGGGACTACCACGTCGACGGTCAGGCAGGGCGTTGAGGGTATTTGCGATGCGATTGGCGACGGTCATCGCCCTCGCGACATCCTCGACGTCACGACAGGTTTGGGGGCCAAGCGCACCAACTACGGCAACTTTCAGCTCGTCACCGTCATCGGCTGCGAAGTCGGCCTTGGTGCGGGACCGCGCATGGCCTACCGCGAGCCAGGTCGCCCGATCAAAGGCGTGCTCGTCCATGTTCTCGAGGGCGGCGAGCTCCGCATTCGACACGCCTGCAGCAAGGGCATGACGCACATGGGCGTGCTCGCACATCCGGCAGGCATTGGTCTGAGCGACCGCAACGATGATCTGCTCACGAAGCGCGGGGGAAAGCCGACGCCCGACCCAAATTGCCCACAGTTGACGCAGCCGTGTCGTTACCCATTTCAGGTCCCGAGCGAGCTCGGGAACCGTATAGGTGCGTGGGGATGGATGGTTTTGGAAGTCTGGCATCGTGAGCTCGATCTCAGTGGTTAGGAGCCGGCTGCCGCTCCCAAGAAACTCCTCACCTTCGCGTGGATCTCGTGGAGGTGCTCGCTCATGTGGTCCTTCTGCTTGGCGTTCAATAGCCCATACACATAGAAGAGCGTCTGACGACCGGCGGCCCGGCGCTCCTCGGGGGACCGGGTGTTGGCGCCCCAATCCTCGCGATTCTTCCAGGCGTTCCAAAGAGCCTGACGGACCACCGAGGCTCCGGGGTGCTGCCGAAGCGTGTCCGCGATGTCCGCAAGGCGCTTCTCGTCGGCCGCGAGCCGCGCCGCCGCTTCATCGGGAAGGACCGCGACGTACCTCCGAAGCGCTCGTTCTTGGGTGTCGCTCAAGCCCCCAGTCCATTCCTCGATCGCGTCGACGAACTTGTCCTGTCGATCTTCGGAGCGCTCGTCCGGCGGCTTGGCGAGCTCTTCCCGCGTCTCCTTCAAGCGTTCGTCGAGGCTGCGTTCGGCGTTGTCGATTTGCTCGTCTCGGAGAGTCGCGAGGATCGGCGCAGCTTCGTCGAGGATCCAGCCGACCGCTTTGTCCAGAAGGCGATCGATCTGTTTTTCGATCACGAGCATGTTCTTTTCGTCGAAGCCCTTGGCGATCGCGCGATCCACGGTGGCTACGAGCAGGTCGATCCCGGGGCCGAGGACGAGGGGCGCAGCGGCCATCACACGGTGGACCGCCATCCGCGTTGCTTCACGTTGGTCTTCATCGAGATCGAGCTCTTCCCCGATCTGTCGAGTGACCCATCGCGCCCCGACGTTTTGAAGCAGGCCGGCGCAGCCCACCACGAGCGATGCCAAGACGATAGACACCAGCACCAGACGCCGGCGCGAGGTGCCGGTTGCTCGATCAGCGCGCGTCATACGAACCTTCGCCCCGCATCGCGCCGATCCCGAGCCCGACCCCTGCGACGAGCACGGCGGCCAACACAACGATCAACGGCCCGAGCTCGGCCCACGGCCATGTGGCGATGGGGTGCTGCTCCAGCCAGGTGCTCACTTTGAGCCCCGCCAAAGTCATCGCCAATGTGAAGGGGACGATGCCGAGCATGGTGCCAACGAGGAAGGGGCGGAAGGCGACCCGCGACACTCCGAGGGCGTACTGAAGCGCAGGGGTTGTGTAGAACATGACTCGAAGAAGCAGCACCGTCCGAAACCCGTGCGTGCACAGTCGATCGTCGAACCGGCGCAAGCTGTCTGGCATGCGCCTTTGGACCCAATCGCGGGCCACGAAGCGGGCGATCACGAACGACACCACCGCGGTACCCATCGCGCCGGTCCAGCTCAGCAGGAAGGCGTCGATGGGTTCCCAAATTAACGGAGCGCTGAGCAAGAACAAAACCGCTCTCACCCCAAGTGGCTGAAGACAAGAATAGGCGGCAACGAAAAGAAGCCCGCCCCAAGCCCCCGTGTCTTGAAGCCATGCGCGCATCGTCGCCGGACGAAGCTCCTCGGATCCGTCATCGAAGTAGAACAACGCAATTAGGCTGACGATGATGGTCGCCACGACGATCAGACACAGGCTTCTCCAAGCAATCGGAGCCGCTTCTTGCTGGTGACCTTCCCGCATGTGGCCCTCAGGACTGTGCAAGCCATACCAAAGACAACAACGGTGCGCCAACCCATCATGGGGATTAGACGGTCTGCGTTCCTTTCGTCGCGATGCCCGGGCTCTGCGCGGAAGGTCTTCGTTTCTGGTCTTCGGGCAGATCGAGTCCGAGCAAGGCGCCGGGGTTCATGATGTTGTGAGGGTCGAAGTGGCGCTTGAGCGCGCGCAGGATATCCATTTGCTCCCTGCCGAGGTGCCCCTCGATCCAAGGGGCCAGGAGCCTACCCATCCCATGGTGATGACTCGGAGAGCCTCCAGCCGCAACGATGCGATCTACGATGCCAGAACGAAGCGTCTGAAAGTCCTCTAACGACGTGTAACGAAGCCCAAAGATACAATAGAGATTCGTGCCCTGCGGGTAGAAATGGGACGCATGGGTGAGGCACATCGTGTTGGGGTGGCCTTTCACGAACTCCCTCATCGCCGTGTAGACCGAGTCGATGTTCTCCCAGTTCACCGAAGTTTCGACCGTGTCGATCAGGATGTCGAAGTCCATCATGTCTTCTCGCAAGAGGGGGTGGCTGTAGCGATCTCTCTCCCACATCTTCGTGGGGAGGCCCGACACGTACATGGCACCGTTCTGGCGGGAGATCTTCTTCACCATCTTCTTGACGTGCTTTGCGAAATGCTTCTCTCCCTCGGCGGTTCCGAGCACCAAGCAGCGCTGCATCTTCTTGAACCCGCGCATCTCCAGGAACCGGCTGACGAGCTCGTTGCCGTACATCCTAAAGATGGTCTCGGTCTCTTCCCCGTCCGAGATTCGAAATACAGCGGGATGGCCAAACTCGCCCTGCATGACCTCGCGGCCCGCGGTGATGGCCTGTTCCCAACTCGGAAAGAGAAACCCGAAATACTGCCGATTGTCTGGCAAGTATCGGAATATCTTGTAGGTGACCTCGACGAGGACGCCAAATGCGCCTTCACTGCCTTTCATGATGTCGCCGACCTTGGGCCCCGTGGCGGTGGCTGGAAAATCATGGGTCTTGAAGGATCCGACAGGGGTCACGTACTCCTGACTGAACACGATGTCGTAAGCGTCGCCGTAGTACGTCGAGGCTTGCCCGGTGGCCAAGGTGGGGACCCAGCCGCCCACCGAACAGAGCGGAAATGACTGCGGGAAGTGACCACAGGTGTAGTCGTGTGCGGTCCCGTATCGCGTTCGGGCATTGTTGAGCGCGTCTTCGTAATCGGGCGTCATCAAACCGGGCTGGACCACCGCAGTTTGGTTCTTCTCGTTGATCGCGAGGACCTTGTTCATGTGCGTGCGCAACGCCAGCACGATGCCTCCGAATTCGGGACGGAGGCCCGAGGTCACGGACGAGCCCCCGCCGAAGGCCGTCACCGGAATTCTATGCTCATGGCAGTAGGCCACGATCGCCCGCACATCGTTTTTGTCGCGAGGATGCACGACCACATCGCAGATGCTCGACACCTCCTCACGCCGCAGCTCGATCGCTTCATCGAGGAGCTTTCCGTAGCTAAATTTCACACGACTATAGTCATCGGTAGCGACGTTCTCACCGCCAACGATCGACTCCAGCGCAGTGATGTGTGTGTGACTCAATCCGAGGGGTCGATCGATCGAGACGGTGCTATTCCCCTCTTCGTGTTTGCGTTCACGGAAGTGCTCCTCGTCGAGCCCGAGCTCCTCCGTGACCATGCTCCGCCACGAGTCGCTCGGATGCTTGACCTCCCCGGGCTTCCCAAGCTTGAGGATGGAACGATAGGATCGTTCGGGCGCCGGTGGTTTGTACCAATCGGGTGCTTCCTTTTTGTCCATGGATCCTGCTCGTTCGCGCTCAAACGCGTTAGTGGCAGACTCAGGGAGTCTGGGTTGGCACCAATGATGCATCGGCCTTCCGGCACGACGCCGAGGATCCTACACTGGACACGAATCCGCGCAATACATGCGCCACCCCGTCAACGATGCGATCGTTTTTCGCGAGGTCTGGTACCGGGGGCCTGACACGACGAATGTCAATCGATGCGCATCAAGATACGAAAAGGGTTGGACCTTCCAATTGCCGGCGCGCCGGAGCAGCAAATCGACGATGCAAAATCGGTAGGCTCAGTCGCCGTGGTGGTCGGCGACTACCACGGTCTCCGGGCCACGGCCTTGGTCGGGGAAGGCGATCGGGTCCGTGTGGGTCAGCCCGTGGTTTCCCACAAGGATTTCTCCGAGCTACTGCTTACCTCACCGGGCTCCGGCCAAGTCGTCGCAGTCAATCGGGGCGTCCGAAAGTCGCTGCAGTCGATCGTAGTCCGACTCGAAGGTGACGAAGAGGAACGCTTCGATGCTTACGATCAGGCGAGACTGCTGACGCTCGATCGACGGTCGGTTCGGAAACTCCTCTTGTCCTCGGGGCTCTGGGCCGCCTTCCGCACGCGTCCCTTCAGCAAGATCCCCCGACCGACGGACTCGCCACACTCGATCTTCGTCACGGCGATCGACACCAACCCGCTCGCCGCCGATCCGCGGCTCGTGATCGGCGAGCGCGGAAGGGAATTCTCCGATGGTGTTGCAGTTTTGAGCCGCCTGACGGACGGCGAGGTCTATGTGTGTCAGGGACCGGGCTCAGAGTTACCGGTGCCTCACGCCGACTCGATCAGCACAGTGACCTTCAGTGGGCCGCATCCGGCGGGCCTGCCCGGGACACACATCCACTTCCTCGGCCCCGCGGGAGAAAACAAAACTGTCTGGCACCTGAACTACCAAGACGTCATCGCGATCGGCGGGCTTGTCACGACCGGTCGCGTCCAGGTCGAGCGCGTGGTCGCTCTCGGGGGGCCTGTGGTTCTGCGTCCACGCCTGCTCCGAGCTCGGGTGGGTGCGAGCACGGTCGACTTGCTCGAAGGTGAGCTACAACAGACCGAGTGCCGGGTGGTTTCGGGCTCGATCCTGAGCGGGCGACCCGCTGCGGGCTGGGCGCGTTATCTGGGCCCTCACGATTTGCAGGTCAGCGTGTTGCAGGAGGACCGGGAGCGCGAGTTCCTCGGCTGGGCGGCGCCAGGCTTCAAGAAGTACTCGGCGATCCACGCGTTTGCATCGAGTCTGCGCCCCGGGCACAGGTTCCCGATGACGACTTCACAGCATGGCAGCCCGCGCGCAATGGTGCCGATCGGCAATTTCGAACGCGTGATGCCGCTGGACATCTTGCCGGCACCGCTTCTGAAGGCGCTGCTCATTCAGGATACCGAGGCGGCACGAGCTCTGGGGTGTTTGGAGCTCGCCGAAGAGGACCTCGCTCTGTGTTCTTTTGTCTGTTGCAGCAAATACGAGTACGGCCCGGCCCTGCGGGACAACCTCGACCTGATCGAGAAGGAAGGTTAATGCGCCCGCTAAGAAAACTGTTGGACCGTTTGGAGCCCCACTTCGACCAGGGTGGCAGGTTCGAGAAGTACCGGGCGCTGTACGAGATGGTCGACACCCTGTTCTATTCGCCATCGGATATCGCGAGGCACGCGCCGCATGTTCGAGATAACACCGACCTGAAGAGGGTGATGTGGCTGGTCGTGGTCGCGGTTGTGCCGTGCACCCTATTCGCGATGTGGAACACGGGGCACCAGGCGGCACTCTCCATGCAGCAGCTTGGCCTCGGCGAGCCTCTGGGATGGCAAGGGCGGCTGATCGGTGCGCTGCAAGTCGGCGTCGAGCCCACCAATGTGGGCACGAACATTCTGGTTGGGGCTCTTTACTTCGTTCCGATCTACGCCGTCACCATCCTTGCAGGCGGGCTTTGGGAGCTTTTGTTCGCGGGACTTCGCAACCACGAGATCAACGAAGGCTTTTTCGTCACGTCGATCCTGTATGCATTGATCCTGCCGGCGACGACACCACTGTGGCAAGTCGCTTTGGGGATCTCTTTCGGTGTCGTCATCGCCAAAGAGGCCTTTGGGGGCACCGGTAAGAACTTCATGAACCCCGCCCTTGCCGGACGTGCGTTTCTCTATTTCGCTTATCCGGTTGAAATGTCCGGAGACGCGGTATGGACGCCGGTCGATGGGGTTACGGGCGCTACCCCTCTTGCCGTGGCGGCAGAGAGTGGGGTCGCAGGCGTTGTCGATCACGGGGTCACGTGGATGGACGCCTTCCTGGGACCGATTCAAGGCTCTCTGGGCGAGACCTCCGCTCTGGCCTGTCTGCTGGGCGGCGCGTTCTTGATCTACACCGGGATTGCCTCGTGGCGAATCATTGCGGGCGTATTCGCCGGGATGGTGGCAACGGCGTTTCTCTTCAACGCGATTGGGTCGAACACCAATCCAATGTTCGCGATGCCCTGGCACTGGCATTTGGCGTTGGGCGGGTTCGCGTTCGGCATGGTGTTCATGGCAACCGACCCGGTGACCGCTTGCGTGACCAACGCCGGGCGATGGGTCTTCGGCCTGCTGGTTGGGTTTTTAACGGTCGTCATCCGGGTGGTAAACATCGCGCTCCCTGAGGGAATCATGTTGGCGATCCTCTTCGCAAACATCTTCGCGCCTACCATCGATCACCTCGTCGTGCGGGCCAATGTCCGTCGAAGGATTCGACGAAATGCCTGATGCGGAACCAAAGATCACGTCCGAAAGAGACACCATCCGGAGAACGCTGCTGGTCGCGTTCCTGGTCAGCCTCCTGTGCTCTTCGCTCGTTGCGTCGGCCGCGGTGCTCCTCAAACCTCGGCAGGAGGCCAACGAGGCTCGCCACATGCGCCGCAACATCGTCGATGTGGCCGGGCTCCTCGAGTCCGGGCAGGAATTCGAGGAGCTGTTAGGGCATATCGAGACGCGCGTCGTCGACCTCCAAACGGGGAGCTATGTGGACCATGTTGATGAGTTGCGCTTCGACCCCGTGAAAGCCGCGAGAGATCCGGCGCTCAGTCTGGCCATCCCCGAAGAATTGGACGCGGCCGGAATCGGCCGTCGGTCCAAATGGGGCTCCGTCTATTTGGTCCGTAAAGGCGGTGTGCTGGAGACGATCGTGCTGCCTGTTCGCGGCCGAGGTCTTTGGTCGATGATCTACGGACTGCTCGCGGTCGAGCCCGATGCCAACACCATCGTAGGGATCACTTTCTACGAGCACGGGGAAACTCCCGGCCTCGGAGATCAGATCAGCAAGCGACCGTGGCGCGATTCATGGTCTGGGAAACAGCTGTTCGACGAGTCCAACGATCTCAAGATCGAAGTGGTCAAGGGGCGCGTCCCACCTGATAGCCCGCTCGCCCCTTACCATGTCGACGGCATATCCGGCGCGACGCTGACCGGCCGGGGCGTAACCAGCGCTTTACAGTATTGGCTCGGCGACCATGGGTACGGGCCTTATCTGCAACGCATTCGTAGCCAGCCGGAGGGATCATGAGAAGTGAGATGAAACGGGCGCTTCTGAACCCGATCGTGGACGACAACCCGATCACCTTGCAGATCCTCGGCGTTTGCTCGGCGCTGGCCGTAACGACTTCGCTTCTGCCGTCACTCTACATGTGCCTTGCGCTGACCACGGTAGCTGCGCTCGCGAATGCGTCAGTGAGCGCGATCCGGCACTATTTGCCGAGCAGCATCCGAATCATCGTCCAGATGACCATCATCGCGTCCTTGGTGATCGTCGTCGACCAGACGCTGAAGGCGTTCGCGTTCGAAACCAGTCGGGAGCTGTCGGTATTCGTCGGGTTGATCATCACCAATTGCATCGTCCTAGGACGAACCGAGGGCTTCGCCATGAGCAACCCCGTAGGACTCAGCTTCCTTGATGGTATTGGCAACGGATTGGGGTACAGCTTAATTCTCATCATCGTGGCCAGCGCACGGGAGTTGTTAGGGGCCGGAACGTTAATGGGGATCACCGTCCTTCCCACGACCGCCGACGGTGGCTGGTACAACCCAAACGGGATGATGATGCTCCCACCGAGCGCGTTCTTCATCATAGGTCTGATCATTTGGGCTGTGCGCTCGTGGAGGGTCGAGCAGGTCGAGAAACCGGAGTTCCAGATCCACGAGGTTCATCGAACGGAGGTCCTGTGATGTCCAGCTATCTCGAGCTTTTCATCCAATCGGTGTTCGTAGAGAACCTGGCGCTCACATTCTTTTTGGGGATGTGCACCTTCTTGGCGGTGTCCAAGCGCATCGAAACCGCCCTCGGGCTGGGGGCGGCCGTGATCGTCGTACAGGCGATCACGGTACCGACCAACAATCTCCTCTATCGGTTCGTCATCAAACCAGGAGCGCTGAGCTGGGCAGGCCTCGACGATGTAGATCTTAGCTTCCTCGGCCTGGTCGCGTACATCGGTGTGATTGCTGCGATGGTGCAGATCCTCGAGATGACGCTCGATCGATACTTTCCTCGGCTATTTAACGCACTTGGGATCTTCCTTCCCCTCATCACGGTCAATTGCGCGATCTTGGGCGGAACGCTCTTCATGGCGCAACGCAACTACACCTTTGCGGAGAGCGTCGTTTACGGCGTAGGTAGTGGGACCGGCTGGGCCCTGGCTGTCGTCGCGCTTGCGGGCATTCGCGAAAAGCTCAAATACAGCGACGTCCCGGCGGGTCTTCAAGGGTTGGGCATCGCATTCATTATCGTCGGCCTGATGTCCCTAGGCTTCATGGCTTTCTCAGGAATTCAACTCTAGGACGGAGCACGATCATGTTAGAAGTCATCTTCGGCGTGATATTCTTCACGGGCATCGTCCTGATGCTGTCCATGATCATCCTGCTTGCACGCTCCCGGCTCGTTCCGGTGGGAAACGTGGAGATCATCGTGAACGACGATCGTCGCTTGCGGGTCCCCGTTGGCGGCAAACTCATCACTGCGCTAGCCCGTGTCGGCCTCCACATGCCCGGCGGCTGCGGCGGCAAGGGCACCTGCGGACAGTGTCGCCTGCAAGTCCTCGACGGCGGGGGCCCGCTTCTACCGACTGAAATGGGGCTCATCAGCCGACGCGAGGCGGATGCACAGGTCCGTCTGGCTTGCCAGGTCAGTGTTCGACGCGATCTACGCATTCGGATCCCAGACGAGGTTTTCGGAGTCCGTCAGTGGGAGTGCGTGGTGCAATCAAACCGCAATGTCGCGACCTACATCAAGGAGCTCGTCCTCGCGCTCCCTCACGATGAACAGATCCCCTTCAGAGCGGGAGGGTATATTCAGGTCATGTGCCCTCCCTATCGCATGAGCTTCGCGGATTTCGACATCGACCTGCCTTACCGAGAGGAGTGGGACCGGCGGAAGCTTTGGAGATTCGAAGCGGGCACCGGTGAGCCAACGACGCGCGCCTACTCGATGGCCAACTACCCCGGCGAGAAGGGGGTCATCATCCTCAACGTTCGGATTGCGACGCCACCGCCCGGGGCCGGTGGGCGGGTGCCACCAGGAGTCGTTTCCTCCTATCTATTCGGTCTCAACCAGGGTGACACGCTGACCATTACCGGGCCCTACGGAGAGTTCTTCGCGCAAGAGACGGGCAGAGAAATGGTTTTCATCGGGGGCGGCACCGGCATGGCACCATTGCGTTCCATCGTCCTCGATCAGCTGAAGCGTCTAAATAGCAACCGAAAGATCAGCTTCTGGTACGGCGCCCGCAGCGAGAGAGAGATCTTCTATCACCACGACTTCGTGGAGCTCGCAGCGTCGCACGACAACTTCGATTGGACGGTCGCGCTATCCGAGCCGGAGCCGGGGGACCATTGGGCTGGCCCGCGCGGCTTCATCCACCAAGTGGTCTACGACCGCTATCTCAAGGACCACCCCGACCCAGAGAACTGCGAATACTACATCTGCGGCCCGGGCCTCATGATGACGGCGGTGCTCGAGATGCTCGAAGGTCTAGGCGTCGAGCGCGAGAACATCATGTTCGACGATTTTGGAGCGTGACATGGAGATCTATTTGCTCAGTTTCACGGTCTTCGCCCTCGCCTTTGTCGGGCTGGCGCTCGGGGTGCTTGCAGGTCGCGGAGCCATTCGTGGCAGTTGCGGCGGTCGCGGCGGAACAGAGAGCGACTGCGATTTCTGCGATGGCGAGCGAAGTGGACGGAGCAGCCATGAATGACGAAAAGCCGATAAGGACCAGAGACTTCATGACGCGGAAGCCGCTGGCATTCGCGCCCGACATGGATTTGCTCGAGGCAGCTCGCATGCTTCTGGACCGACGCGCTTCGGGCGCACCAGTGGTGGACGCGCTAGGGAATCTCGTTGGCATGCTCACGGAACGCGACTACCTAAACGCGGTTCTGTCGGCCACCTATCACCACGACACCGGAGGCAGCGTAGACGACTACATGACCCGAGACGTTCAGGCGGTGGACGCTGAGGAAAGCCTCATGGATGTCGCCACGCGGTTCGTCGAACATAGGTACCGCAGCTATCCGGTGGTGGAGGAAAACCGGCTCGTCGGGATGGTAAGTCGGCACGACGTGATCCGGGCGATGTTCGGGTTGGTCTGACTCGAGGGCCTCAACGGGCCAGAGCAACCGCGACCAGAGCGCCGACGTAGGCGGCTAGAAGCACGATAGCGTCGGGCTCCAGTCGCCTCGCGCGCGTCTCTGAGTCACCGACGATCGCGGCGACCGCAATCGCCATCAGCAGGATCGCACCCAGCGCAGCGACGATCTGGGTGGGTGCGACCGCGGCGAGGATGGGCCCGTCGGTGTATGCTAGGTCTGCGAACAGGAGCACGGTCATATTGGCGACATTGCTACCGAAGAGATTGCCAACAGCCAGATCGTAGGAGCCCATGCGAACGGCAGCGAGTGACGCAATGAGCTCCGGCAACGAAGTGGTGATCGCAAGCACAGCCGCCCCCAGGAAAGTCTGTGCGATACCCGTGGCGTCCGCGATGGCCTTCACACTGAGGGTCGTGAACGGCGCGGTGACCAGTACCACGCCGGCTGCGGCTCCGAAACGAATCCAGAGACGCCGAACCGACACCCGAGCGGCGTCGCGGCTCCATCCGGTCGGCGCTTGTATGGGGATGCCCTTCGGCTGGATAAAGTGCCGTTCCATCAGTGGCGTGCGGCGAAACCATGCAGCGGAGGCGATGTAGAGTGCGAAGATCAGAATCGGCGTGGCGCCAACCCATCCTAGCCTCGCATCTGGAGGCACGTAGATGCTCAGCGCGGCCAGGGCTGTGAGCGCGATGGCGACCGCCGCGACTCTCGCGTGACCAAGCTCGACCGTAGGCCACACCCTTCCTCGGTAGAGGAGATCGATGATCGCGAGAACTGCCATGTTGGCCATCGATGAGCCAAAGAGGTCGCCGACGGCGAGGTCCGGCGCTCCTGCTCGCGCAGCCGTGACATCGGTTACCAACTCCGGCAAGGACGTGGCGAAAGCCAAGAGCAGCGTCCCCACGAAGAGGCGGCTGAGTCGCATCCGCTCGGCGATCTGGTCTCCATATGCGGCGAGCGCAGCGCCCGCCTGTACCAGAATGGCGGCTGTGACGATGAAAATCAGGCTGGCCTGCCAGACGCTCATCGTGGCCTCCCCAGTCGTCCGGCGATCTCCCGCGCTGCACGCATACCCTGGCCGACGAACGTCGGCGCGAGACTCAAGGTCAACACGAGTAGCCATCCCTCCTTCCCCGGTTCCTCCGTGCCGAGCACTTCCGATAGCAGCGGGACATACACAGATGCGATCAGCAAGCCGACGCACAAAATGATCGCGCCCCAGATCCAAGGGTTACGCGTCACTTCGTTGCACAAGAGGCCCGAGCTCGGAGAGGCCATGTTGAACACGTGACCGAGCTGGGCGCCGGCGAGAATCAGGAAGGACACGGTGACGGCTCGCTTCACTTCCATCTCGAACACCAGGAGCGCGATACCAAGCCCTGCGAGCACGGCGGCGCTCATGACCAGGCCATAGCCCACGAGCCCGGCCCAGTGTCGCCCCGTCAAGAGCCGTTCGGTCTTCGGTCGGGGCGGATCTCTCATGATGCCTCGACCGCTGTCGCCGACGCCCAAAGCCAGCGCGGGAAACACGTCGGTCACCAAATTCAAGAACAGAATCTGCATCGGGAGGATGGGGAGCGGTGCGTTCAAGGCGGCGGCCAAACCGACTGTGATGATCTCGCTGAGGTTGCAGGACAAGAGATAAAACACGAAGCTCCGGATGTTGCGAAAGATGATCCGACCTTGCTGAATCGCGACTACGATGGTCGAGAACCGATCGTCCTGCAGGATCATGTCGGCAGCTTCGCGAGCAACCTGGGTACCGCGTTTTCCCATTGCAACGCCGATGTCCGACCGCCTGAGCGCGGGGGCGTCGTTCACGCCATCGCCGATCATCGCGACCACTTCGCCCTGCGCTTGGTAAAAAGACAGGAGCTGAAGTTTTTGTTTCGGGTCTGTTCTGGCGAACACCCGGGTCGAAAGCAGCTTCTCCTTTCCCGCTTCCCCGCCGTCGAGCAAGGACCGAAGCTCGCCGCCGTTCACCGCGCTGCCTCTATCTGCATCGTCCATGATCTTCACCGATGCAGCGATGTGCTCGGCCGTGGGGCCCTGGTCTCCAGTTACCATCACCACGTCGACGCCCGCAGCACGACACCGCTCGATCGCATCCACGACATCGGCACGCGGAGGATCGGACAGCGCGATCAGACCGAGGAGCGTAAGGTGACGATAAGGCTCGCTCGGAGATTTGGCCACGCGCTCTGCGACTGCCAACATTCGAAGGCCCTTGGTGGCCAGTCGCAGGTTCTCGGCGCGCCACAACTCGGATTGCCGCGCATCGAAAGCCGTAGTGCCCCGCGGGCTTCGAACGAAACGGCTCGCGGCGAAGACAGCCTCTGGGGCGCCCTTGACGATGATCCGAGTCTCATCTCGATATCGATGAAAGGTGGCCATCATCTTGGTGTCGGGATCGAACGCCTCCTCTGAGAGCCTGGGGTGCTCGGCGAGAGCTTGCTCGCGGTCGACGCCGATTCGATCGAGGACGACGAGCAGCGCCACCTCCATCGGGTCGCCTACCCGCATCTCCTGACCGGTTTCGTCGCTACTAATCGCGGCATCGCTACACACCGCCGCCGCGGTCAACAGCGCTCGGACGCCCTCGCCAATTTCGGTGACTTCCATCGACTCTGGGATCGCGACACGCGTCGGTTGCATGTCGTTATCCGCGACGACGAGATCGGTCACACTCATCCGGTTCTCGGTCAGGGTCCCGGTCTTGTCGGTGAGGATCACTCTGGTCGATCCGAGGGTCTCCACCGCTGAGAGTTGTTCGACGAGCGCATTTCGCCGCGCCATTCGAAGAACGCCGCGCGCCAGCGCGAGGGTCGCGACGATCGGCAATCCCTCGGGAACGGTCGCAACTGCGAGGGCGATGGCCGTCTTCATGATCTCCGCCGTGTCCTTGCCGCCGATCGCGCCGAGAATGCCGACGATCGTGACTAACCCAATGCAAAGCCATCCCATGACGCGACCGAGCGCATCGATGCGCTCTTCGAGCGGTGTTCGTCGATCGGACGCGGTTTGCACCAACGCCGTGATCCGTCCGAGCTCGGTGTCCATCCCGGTAGAGACCACGACGCCCTCGGCACTTCCTTTGGCGACCGAGGTTCCCTTGAACAGCATGTTGTTCCGATCGGCGACGGCGGTGTCCGTTAGAAGCACGTCCACCTTTTTTTCGATGGGAACGGACTCTCCAGTCAGCATCGATTCGTCGATCTCGAGCCGAGAGGCGGTCAGAATTCGAACATCGGCCGTGATGACGTCGCCGCCTTCGAATAGGACGATGTCTCCTGGCACGAGCTCCTCCGCGGGCAGACGTCGGATGCCACCGCTCCGCCGCACCGTAGTCTCCGTACTTCCGAGCTCACGTAACGCTTCGGTGGACCGAACGGCGCGAAGCTCGGTGACGAACCCGATCATGGCGTTGAGCACGATCACCGTGACGATCGCCACCCCTTCGAGGTGGTCGCCGAGGGCAAAGGAAAGGGCGGCTCCGGCCACTAGCAGGAACATGATGAAACTGCGGAGCTGTCTCCATAAAATCGTCAGCCAAGAAGTCGCTCGAAAATCGGTGAGAACATTCGGCCCGAAAAGCTCGAGACGAGCTTGGGCCTCTTGCACGGTGAGTCCTTGGTCCGCCCGGACGGCGAGGTCGCCGAGGATTTGCTCCTGCTCTGTCGCCCACGGCGTCGTGTTAGATGCGGCCTGCGACATAATCGATGGCATCCCCGAGGCTCGTCATTTTCCCATAGTCCTCTTCGGGGATCTCGACGCCGAGCGCTTTGTGGATCCCCTGAACCCACCGCAGGATGTCCATCGAGTCGAGGTCGAGCTCGTCGCGAATGTCTACATCGTCCTCGACCTCTTCTTCGGCGATCTCAGGAGCGACATCTGACAAGCACGCCATCAAAGTCGCCCGTATTTCGTCTCGTTTCATAGCTTGTCTGGCTCCTGTAAGAAGCGATCGAGTGCAACGAGGAATCGCGCTCCCTGGTGGCCATTGCTCACCCGATGATCGGCTCCTAGCGTCACTCGAACGATTGGACGTGCGACGATTTGGTCGTCGACGACCCAAGGTCGTGTGAGGATCGCGCCGAAACCGACGATGGCGACCTGAGGGGGAAAGATGATGGGCGTTACACTTTCGACTCCGCGCTCGCCTAGCGAAGTCAGAGTGATCGTCGCCGAGGTCATCTCCGAGCTGCGCATTGCACCGGCACGCGCACGGCTCACCAGATCGGTCATCCGCGCCATCAATTCGGAGAGGCTCCCTTGGTCGGCATCGCGAAGCGCCGGCGCAACCAATCCACCGCCCCGGAGCGACACCGCGAGACCGACGTGAGAGCCATCACCCTGAATGACCTCGCGGCCCTGCCAAGTGGCGTTGAGCAGAGGGTGCTTGCGCAACGCGCGCGCGACGGCCCGCAGAAACAAGACACCAGAGACAAGACGCTCGTTCACGCTCAAAGACTGGTTCTTTTCGCGAAGCCATTCGAGCGCCGTGCCCATGTCGATCGCGTGTTCGACGTAGTAGTGCGGGATCTCGTCATTGGCGCGCGTCATGGCAGCCGCGATCGCCCGTTGCATTCGCTTTTTCGGTGACTCGGCCGAGGCTTTGGCCGGCGCCCCTTCGAGGTCACGTGCGGCGATCGCTCCTTCGGGACCCGTTCCCTGAACGTCGGTGAAGTCGATCTGGCGTTGACGCGCCAGCCGCCTGGCGTAGGGCGAGATCCGCACTCGGTCCCCGGACGGCGCTTGTACCTCGGCGACCGCCGCTTGCTCGACATCCTCCCGGGTGATCCGCCCATGCTCCCCCGTGCCCGAGAGGCCCTGCAAAGGCACATCTAGCTCATGCGCCCGACGCCGAACGGCCGGAGTCGCCATCGGCCCATCCAAGTCGCCACTGCCCCCCAAAGTCATGATCCCCCGAGATCGGGAGGCCGACGCGGACGCCGGCGCTGACACTGGAGCTGACGCTGACTCTAACGCTGTCCCCGCCTCCCCGATCTCCGCTAGCGCTGTCCCCACCGGGACCTTCTCGCCTTCCCCCACCAACAGCGCTTCTATGACGCCGCCTGTGAACACCTCCACCTCGATCGTTCCTTTATCGGTTTCCACCTCGGCGATGATATCTCCCTGCGAGACGCGATCCCCGACGGTCACGAGCCATCTCCCGAGAGTGCCCGCCGTCATGTCTGCACCGAGCGAGGGCATGACGAATTCAGCCATTGCCCACACTCCTCTTCGCTGCTTCGACGATCGCGGGCACCTGCGGAAGCGCCGCATCCTCGAGGTGCTTCGCATACGGAATCGGTACTTCGCGTGTGCAGACCCGTGCGATCGGCGCATCCAGCTCGTAGAAGGCTTCCTCGGCCAACGTCGCGCTGACCTCGGATGCCAGGCTTCCGGTCTTCCAAGCCTCGTCGATGACGATCGCACGATGAGTGCGGGAGACGCTTGCGCTGATCGCCGGTCGGTCCAGCGGCCGGAGGCTCCGCAGATCGATGACTTCTGCGCTGATCCCCTCCTTTTCGAGCTCCTCGGCAGCTGTCATTGCCTTGTGGACCGAGCCGCCGTAGGCGATCAGGCTCACGTCGCTGCCGGGGTGCCGCACAGCGGCCTTCCAGGGTGACGAGAGTGTCGCGTTCGGATCAAATGGTCCCTCGATGCCATAGAGCATTTGATGCTCGAAGATGAACACCGGGTCCGGGTCTTCGACCGCCGCCAGGAGCATGTCGTGCGCGTCCTGCACTGTCGCGGGCGCGAGCACTTTGATGCCCGGGATGGATGCGTACCAGTTCTCCAGGCTGTGGGAGTGCTGGGCAGCGATCTGTTTGCCGGCGCCGGTTGCCATTCGGACCGCGATCGGGACCTCGAACTGCCCGCCCGACATATGACGCATGACGGCTGCATTGTTCACGACCTGGTCGAGGGCGAGCATGCTGAAGTTTACTGTCATCACCTCCACGATCGGGCGCATCCCGCCGAGCGCGGCTCCGATGCCGGCGCCGACGAACGTCGACTCACAAAGCGGGGTGTCACGAATACGGTCCTCGCCGAACTCGTCTAGGAGGCCTTTGCTCACCGCATAGGCGCCGCCGTACCTGCCGACGTCCTCGCCCATCAAGAACACCCTCGAATCCTCGAGCAGAAGCCGGCGTAAGGCCGTGCGAATCGCCTCTCTGTACGTGGTCACGACAGATCCCTCGCATACGTGTGGCGGGCGAGGTCGTCGATCGACTCCCACTCGCCTTGTTCAGCAAACTGTACAGCTTCTTCGATTTCCCGCGCGACGTCCCGCTCGATCGTTTCGATGTCCGCCCCGGTGATCAAAGTCGCCGCGAGCGCGCGATCCTTGAGCTGCTCGATCGGGTCGAGCTTCTTCCACTCTTCGACCTCCGCTTTTGATCGGTAAAGCTCGGCGTCGTACATCGAATGGGCCCTAAACCGATAAGTGCGAAGCTCAATGAAACGCGGCTCGCCGGTTTCACGGACCGACTCGGCGGCGTTGTGGACGGCGCGTTCGACCGCCACGACATCCATACCGTCTACCGTTTCCGAGTGAACCCCATAGGCGGGCGGGTTGTTCACGATGTCGTTATCGGAGACGTGACGCGCGAAAGCGGTGCCCATTGCATACCTGTTGTTCTCACAGATGAACAAGACCGGTAGTTCCCACAAGGCGGTGAGGTTGAGTGACTCGTGGAATTCCCCTTCGTCGGTGGCGCCATCGCCGAAGAAGCAAGCGGTCACACGAGATTCACCCTTCATCTTGTTGGCAAGCGCCAACCCGACTGCGATTGGCAGCCCGCCACCAACGATCGCATGACCCCCGTAGAACCTGCGTTCGACCGAGAATAGATGCATGGAGCCGCCGCGACCTCCAGAACACCCGTTCGCCTTTCCATACATCTCGGCCATGATCTCACCGGCGGGAATTCCCCGAACCAGCGCATGGCCATGTTCGCGATAGGTGGCCACGACGTTATCGTCATCGCGAAGCGCGCGCATCGCGCCTACCCCGACGGCCTCTTCTCCGATGTATAGGTGCAAGAAACCTCGGATCTTCTGCTTCGCGTAGAGTTCGGCGCTCTTCTCTTCTAGCCGGCGGATGCGAAGCATCTGCGACAAGAGATCAAGGGCGTGGTCGCGTGAAATATCGATACTCAACCGTTTTCTCCTTCCAGCGTCGACGTATCCCCCTCGGGTAAGCCGAGCTCACGCGCCTTTAGCAAGCGTCGCATGATCTTTCCGCTTCGTGTCTTGGGAAGGCTCTCCGCGAAGGCGATCTCGCGCGGCGCCGCAGTTCCCAAGTTCTTTCGGCCAAAGCCGAGGAGCTCTTTCTCGAGCTCGCCACTCCATTGGTGACCAGGCTGCAAGCTTACGAACGCCTTGATGATCGTGCCAGCCACGGGGTCGGGCTTGCCGATCACCCCAACCTCGGCGACAGCCGGATGCCCCATGATGACGCTCTCGACTTCGAACGGGCCGATCAGATGCCCAGCGGACTTGATCACGTCGTCGGAACGTCCGACGAACCAATAGTACCCTTCCTCGTCGCGGCGCGCGAGGTCGCCTGATAGGTACCAGCCATCTCGAAAGCAGGCATCGTATCGGTCCTGGTTGTTCCAATATCCGCGAAAGAGCGATGGCCAGTCGGGGCGAAGCGCGAGCTCGCCGTCCTTTTTCGGATCATCGACCCGGTGAATGTGGCCATCGTTGCCCTCGCGGACGATGGCCGCGGTGATGCCCGGCAGAGGTTTTCCCATCGAGCCCGGCTTCACGTCCATCGAAGCGTAGTTCGAGATCATGATTCCGCCGGTTTCGGTTTGCCACCAGTTGTCGTGAAATGGTCGTCCAAACACTTCGTAGCCCCAGACCACCGCCTGCGGATTCAAAGGCTCGCCGACGCTCGCCATGAAGCGAAGGGCCGAGAGGTTCCTGCTTCGTGGAAGCTCAGGTCCGGACCGCATCAGCATGCGAATCGCAGTCGGGGCCGTGTACCAGACCTGCACCCTCTCCTCTTCGAGGATTCGGTACCAACGCTGGGAATCAAACTCGGCCTCATCGACGACCATCGTCGCCCGATTCGTGAGCGGCGCGATAATCCCGTACGACGTTCCTGTGACCCAGCCGGGGTCGGCGGTGCACCAATAGATGTCCTCGGGATGGAGGTCGAGTGCCAGCTTGCCGGTCACGTAGTGGGTGAGCACCGCTTCGTGCACGTGCAGGGCGCCCTTCGGTGTCCCGGTCGTGCCGCTGGTGAAGTGCAACAGTGCCGGCGTCGCGGGGTTCGTCGAAGCGATTCGGTAATCCGGTGATGCCCCAGCCATTGCATTGTTCCAGTCGATCGTGTTCTCGGGTGACCTCGGCTTTTTCGGGTCGGGTACGATGATCACGTGCTCGAGGGACGGTATGCGGTCGCGGATCTCCATGACCCGCCGTCGGTAGAGGCGCTCGGTGGTGAGAAGCACCTTCGCTTCACCGAGCTGCATCCGCTGAGCGATGGGCTCGGGCCCGAATGCGGAGAAGAGTGGGCAGAAGATCGCGCGGTGCTTCAGCGCGCCGAGGGCGCAGACGTAAAGCTCGGGGATGCGGCCCGCAAGCGAGTAGACGCGATCTCCAGCCTCCACCCCGAGGTTCGCAAGGACGTTTGCCAGCTGATTCGTGAGCCCGTCGAGCTCCGCATAGGTGATCTCCTCGCGCTCACCCTTCTTGCCGAGCCAAATCATTGCGGTCTGACCGCCATGCCCGCTTTGAACGTGGCGGCCGACCGCCTCGTAGGCAATGTTGAGCCCGCCCCCGTTGGGCAACCCATCGAGCTCACGCCTCACGGCTTCCCACGAGAACGCTGCTCGCGCCTGTTCGTAGTCGGCCAGGTTTGGAGGTCCCTCAGAGGAAGCTGCGGGTTTTTCGATGCGCATCGTGACCCTCGCTATCCGCGGAGTATTTGCTGATATAGGCGATTGGCGACCGCATCTTGGAAGGGAAGAATGGCCTTGCCATAGACCCAGTCCTCGTTGAGTGTTCTCAGCCACTCCGTCGTGACGGCTTTCGGCTCGATGCCGGCGGCGCGAATGGCGGCCACGAGCTCGATCGGTCGTCGAATCGGTGTGCCGTTTGCAAAGACCTCGGCAAATGAAGCATATAGCGCTTTGAGTTCCTCTTCGTTCATGGGTGCTCTCCGTGGCGTGCTGCGTCGAGAAGCATTCGCCGCTCGGCCGAAGCGATGACTTGTCTCGTGCGGGAAACCGCATCGGGGTTTACCGAAATCGACGTGATGCCGAATCGGACCAGCTTTTCCGCAAACTCGGGGCGATTGGAGGGTGCCTGTCCGCATAGCGACGAAGTCAGGCCGCACTCTTCGGCGGTTCGCACAATCCGTTCGATCGCCCACAAGACGGCTTCATCGGCCTCATCGAAAAGCTCGGCGCAGATCGACGAATCGCGGTCGACGCCAAGCATCAGCTGGGTCAAGTCGTTCGATCCGATCGAAACTCCGTGAATGCCCAGTTTGGCGTAATCGGGGATCCGATAAACGATCGAAGGCACTTCTGCCATGACCCAACGGAGGAGCCCGTGGTCGTCTCCGAGACGGTGCTTGTCGATGCGTTCGAGGCACGCCTCGAGCTCCCATGTGGTTCGGACGAAAGGAATCATGACCTGCACGTTGGGCGACGCCTCGCGCACACGCGCCAAGATCTCGAGCTCGAGATCGAAAAGCTCGGGGTCCTTCACGTAGCGATAACACCCGCGGTACCCGATCATCGGGTTTTCCTCGTGGGGCTCGTATTGTTCTGCGCCGCGCAGGGCGCTGAACTCGTTCGTCCGGAAGTCATAGGTTCGGTAGATCACGGGCCTGGGGAAAAAGGGTCTCGCGATCCGGAGGATCGACTCCGTCATCTTGGTGACGAACTCCTCGGAACCCCCCTCGGTGATCAGGGCCTTCGGATGCGCGCCGTCGAGCGCGTCGATGATCATGAATTCCGCGCGCAGCAGACCGACCCCATCCACCGGCAAAGCCGCAGCCTCTTCGGCGGCATCGGCGATCGCGAGGTTCACGTACAGTCGCGTCGCCAAGGGCTCGAGCGTCATTTCCGGTGCCGCCATCACGGTGGGCTTGACGTCGGTCGGAGCGGACGAAAGGCTCGTCTCGGTGCCTGCCAGCACCTCGCCCCGGCTCCCGTCGACGGTTACCGCCTGTGCGCTCCGAAGAAGCTTTGTCGCATTGCCGGTGCCGACCACGCACGGAATCCTCAGTTCGCGACTGACGATCGCCGCGTGGCACGTCACACCACCTTCGTCCGTCACCAGTGCCCCCGCGTGACGCATCACCGGCACCCAATCGGGGCTCGTCATCTCCGCCACGAGGATCTCGTCCTTGCCGATTCTCGCTTCCGGCTGGAGAGTCCGCATCACGCGAACTTTTCCGGAGACGCGCCCTGGGGACGCTCCGAGACCGCGCACCAACGGCGTTCCGGGCTCCGCCTCGAGCGTCGTGATGGGACGCGATTGGACGATGGAGAACGAACCCCCTTCGAGGGCCCATTCGATGTCTTGCGGGCTGCCGTAGTGCTGCTCGATCCGAAGCCCGAGCGTTGCGATCTCGCGCACCTGGGCATCGTCGAGCACTCGAACCTCGCGCTCGCTGGTCGGCACGTCAGCTCGGGTTTGAGCTCCGCTCGGCCCGCGAACGATCTTATGCGATTTGCTTCCGATTCGCGCGCTCAGGAGCTGGACGTCGAAATTCGAAAGATCAGGCGAACGCGACACGACGTAGGTATCCGGCTCGACTTGTCCTCCAACGACGACCTCGCCAAGACCGTAGGCGGCCTCGATCAACATGCGCCCCGTGTCTCGCGAAATGGGATCGACCGTGAACATGACCCCAGCCGCTTCGGAGTCGACCATTTTCTGGATCACGACGGCGATCGCGGGCTCCTCGGTAAACCCTAAGCTGTGCCGATAGGCGATCACCCGCGGACCCCAAAGCGATGCCCAGCAGTCGACGATGCGGTTCATCAACGTCGCCTCGTCGACATTGGTGAAGGATTCGTTCATTCCGGCGAAAGACGCCTCCGCAGTATCCTCCGCGGTCGCCGAAGACCTTACCGCGACGCGAACGCCGGGACCGAGCGCCTCGAACGACTCGCGCACTTGAGACCGCACGTCGTCGGGGATGCCTGCGTTTTGGACTGTGGCCCTGAGCTCCTCGGACACCAGCTTGAGCGCGCCGGAGTCGTCGAGATCGGCGTCGCCCACGATGTCGATGACTCGCTGACGACACCCTGCCAGGTCGAGCGCGTGCAGATAGGCTTGCCCGGTCACGACGAACCCCGGAGGCACCGGCAAGCCAGCCGCCGTCAGCTCACCGAGGTTCGCTCCTTTGCCTCCAGCCACGGGGGTGTCGGTACGCCCCAACGTGGAAAAACCTCGAATGAACTCGACATCCGCCGTGCTCGCCGCCATGCGCTGACCGTACATGCATCCGGCGCGCCAAGATACGAAGATACTTGGGTGCCCGCTAACGTTCGGGATCTCGGCGATCCAACGACATCACGCGAAGCGCAAATTACGCGTGGCCTCGGAGATCACGCGAACGCGGTGCGCCTCGTAATTGGCCCAACTCGGCGCTCACTCGAGGATGTCGAGGATGGCGCGCTTGTGGAGTCGAGCCGAGGTGGCCGCGAGCAGGGTTCGCATTGCACGCGCGGTGCGACCCTCTTTCCCGATGACCTTGCCGAGGTCGTCCGGTGCCACCGTGAGCTCCAGCACGACGGCACGGTCTTCTTCGACGATGTTGACCTCGACGGCGTCGGGGTCGTCCACGAGCGAGCTCGCGATGTACGCGATCAGGTCCTGCAGTCTGTCTCCTGCCACGGGTCGCTCGCTCAGGAAGCCTCGCCGCCGGCTGCGGCCTTCTTGTGCTCTTTGACGACGTCGCGCACGCGGTCGCTCACCTGCGCGCCAACTCCAACCCAGTAGTCGAGGCGGGGATGATCGACCTTGGCCTCCGCGATGGGACGGCTCGGGTCATAAGTGCCGATTTGCTCGATGAACCGCCCGTCTCGGGGCTTTTCTTTATCGGTCACCACGATGTGATAGTAGGGACGCTTCTTCGCGCCTGCACGCCTCAGTCGAACCTTGACCATAGAGTCCTCGTCAAAAAGGCGGAAAGCCCCGCCAAAAGCGACCGGAAAGTAGTCAGCGTATGCCCGTGCGTCAAGTCGCGGGCTCCGCTCCTGTTTTTGCGGTTGGCCACACGGTTGCTAGAACCCCAAGAATGCGATGCTTGCTCGTCCTTCTGGCCCTTGGCGCTACCGCCGGCTGCAATCGTGGCCAGTCGAAGGAGGCTCCGGATGGGAAGCCTAGCCCGACGCTGCGCCTGGCCGTCGTGACGGACCTGAAGGGGTATCTCGAGCCCTGCGGCTGCACGAGCCGCCCGCTCGGTGGCATCGATCGCCTCGCTGCCCAGATCCGGGCCCTGCGGGATGGCTCCGTGCCGCTGGTAGTGCTCATGGCTGGCGACCTGTTCTTCGATACCGACGCTCTCGAGCCGGCGCGGGTAGACCAAGCGAACCGAAACGCCAGTACGCTCCTCGGGATCCTCGATCACTTGGAGATCGATGCGGCGCTGCCCGGTCGGCGCGATCGGGCGCAGCCACAAGAAGAACTCGCACGTTTGCACACCGCGTCGAGGTTCCCGTGGCTGGCGATGAAGGGCGCTGCCGAGGTCGTGCGGATTAAAGCTGGTGAGCTCCGCATTGCTGTCGTGGGTGTGCGCCCGGGCGCCAAGCGCGACGCGGTGATGGCGGCGGTTGGCTCTGCGCAGGCTGAAACCGACTTGACGATTGCGCTGGTGCACGGCTCACGGCGCGACGCGAATCGGATCGGGGCGATCGACGGCGTCGATTTCGTCGTGCACGGTGGCCTCGACCAAGACGCGCCCCTCCCACCCCACCGAGCCGGCGAAGCGTGGGTCTTGAATGCCGGGCGGCAGGGCCAAGGACTCACCGTCGTCGACCTGCATCGCAAAACCGATGAAGCCTTCGCCGACCTGAGTGAGTGGTCGAAAAAAGAAAGAATCCGGCAACTCGAGGCACAGATCGCAGACTTGTCCGAAAAAATTCTGGAATGGGAAAGATCGAAGGACGTCGATCCTGCAGACCTTCGTGCGCAATCCGATCGACTCGCAGCGCTGAAGACCCAACGGGAAGCGATGGATGCGCCTCCGCGCTCACCTCGCGGCAATTCCTTCACGGCAAGGTGGGTGGAGCTGCCCAAGGAAGCCCCCACGGACCAAGAGGTGACCAAGCTGATGAGGGAGCACGACAAGGCAGTCAATCAAGCCAACCGTGAAGCGTTCGCAGACCTAGCTCCTCGCCCGCTCGGGCCCGACGACATCGCCTACGTCGGAAGCGAAGCCTGCGGCACATGCCATAACCCCGCCTACGTATGGTGGCAGTCTCATCCGCACGGCCACGCGTACCTCACGCTGCAAACGCGCAACAAAGAGTTCAACCTCGACTGTGTCGGTTGTCACGTGACGGGGTACGATCAGCCCGGCGGCTCCACGGTGACACACAACTTGAAGGGCGCGCTGGTGAACGTCGGATGTGAGAGCTGCCATGGACCCGGCGCGGCGCATACCAAGAATCCCGAGATCGACATAGTCGAGGACGCGCCGGAGTCGACGTGTCTGCCCTGCCACAACGAAGAGCACAGCGACCAGTTCGACTATGAGACGTACAAGAAAACGCTGATCGTACCCGGCCATGGGCTTCCGCCCGTTGAACCATGAGCCGCGGGCGGAGTTAGCGAAAACGCTGTTCGGGTCCTGAGGGCGTATAGACCTGGTATGCCAATAGGGGCCTGGTGCCGTCTGGAACGAAGCCGTGAAGGGTTTGTGGCGGTACCCGGACGAATGTGCCCGGCCGGATCGCGCGCGTCTGGTCGCCGACGCGCATCGTCCCCGAGCCGTCCTGAATCCAAAGCACTTCAGCGGAGCGCTCGTGAAGGTGTTCTGGCACGGCAAGCGTCGAATCGGCGGTGAGTGTTCCAAGGCTTGCCACAGGCGGTCCGTCCCGAACGCCGTCGAGATAGATCATGACCGAAAGGCGACCCCCGGCATGGACGAAGGGTCCGCTTCGCTCCGGGTCGGAAAGGACCACTTCGTTGGATCGTGGGGGACACGACGGGTTCTTTGGCACACGTGCCCAGTCGATCTGCTCGATCGCGGCCTCCTTCGAGAGCGCCGCCACTGCGAAGATCACGGTACCATCATTGGACATCCCTTGGAGCAGCGCTGGCGCGTGAAAGCGCGCGGCCCTCCCCGTATCGAGCCACGTTAGCCCCACGCGCGCGGTGCCCTTCTCGACGAATACCAAGACCTCCTGGCAAGGGCCCGCCTCGAACCGAAAGGTTCGTGAAGGGCCGAGGTGCACTCTCGCCATGCTCACTCCGAATTCGCTCCCGAGGACCTCGAAGGGGGATGTGGGTTCGTGCAGCGGTTCTCGCTGCCCTTCCCTCGTGCACGCGACAAGCGTGATGAGGGCGAGGGCGAGCGCAAGCTGCTTCATGACCCGAGCGACCTGGGCGCGACATTCGTACGCACCCATGCGATGATCTCTTCGAGTGGCGCGCCCGGCGTGAAGATGGCGCCGACGCCTCGCGCTCGAAGTGCATCCGCGTCTGCCTCGGGAACGATCCCGCCGCCGAACACGATGATGTCTTCGCCACCGCGTGCCTTGAGCGCGTCGAGAACCGCGGGAAAAAGCGTATTGTGGGCGCCGGACATGATCGAGAGGCCGACGGCATCGACGTCTTCTTGGACTGCCGCAACGGCGATCATATCGGGGGTCTGATGAAGCCCCGTGTAGACCACCTCAAAGCCCGCGTCACGGAGCGCTCGGGCCACCACCTTCGCCCCACGATCGTGCCCGTCGAGCCCGGGCTTCGCGACGAGGATACGGATCTTGGGAGCGGGCACGGGGGGAGATCTACTTCAGGGAATGCTTTGGTGCCAGCGCCAGTGTCGGCGACCGCGTCAGTGTCAGCGCCAGCGACGGCGTCAATGGGGTTGCGAGTCGTTGGGGTTTGTGGTTCCGATCCCTCGTGCTCTGGCCGTTGTCTTCCGTCCGTAGCCTGCATGCCGAAGTGCCCGACGTTCGCCCTCAGGTCGAGGCGTGGTGCGACGTTGAGGGAATCGCCCGGCCGTCCGATGCATTGATCGCGGACTTCTACGTGCCGATGGCTCAGTGGATCGCCGAGCACGTCGTCGACCGCACGGTGGTCGTTGGGCTGAGCGGCGCGCAGGGGACGGGCAAGTCGGCGCTCGCCCGGCTCACGAAAGGGCTCCTCGAGCAACTCTTTGGCCTGCGTGTCGCAATCCTGTCGCTCGACGATCTCTACCTTAGCAAGGCTGCGCGCGGGCACCGAGCCGAAACCTACCATCCTCTGCTCGTGACGCGAGGCGTTCCGGGCACCCACGATGTCGAGCTCGGCCTTCACGTTCTCCGAAGCCTGCGGGCCGGGGAAAGCGTCGCGCTACCCCGCTTCGACAAGGCCACCGACGAGCCCTTCCCCAAGTTCAAATGGCCGATCTGGAACGGTCCTTGTGACGTGGTCCTGTTCGAGGGTTGGTGCGTGGGCGCCCGACCCCAGCGCGGCGACGAGCTCGAAGCGCCGGTCAACGGGCTCGAACGCCTCGAGGACTCCACCGGCGATTGGCGGTGGTATGTGAATCGGCAGCTCGCCGGGGCTTATCAGAAGCTCTTCGCCGAGCTCGACTTGTTGATCTTGTTGCGGCCACCCGACTTCGATCGCGTCTACGCGTGGCGGGAAAAGCAGGAGGCCCGGCTCCGAGCCGCGGGAGGCCCCGCGGTGATGACGCCCACCGCCGTGCGCCGCTTCGTCATGCACTTCGAGCGCCTGACACGCTTCATCTGGGAGGAGATGCCCGGTCGGGCCGATGCAGTGATCTACCTCGGGGACGACCACGCGCCGGTCGAGGTCGATCTCAGTGATGCGTAGCTAGTAGCTTCCGGTTTCGAGGTCGACGTCTCGATCGAAGTCTGCGCCAGTCGACTCGTATGTGGCTGGCCGATATTTCGACGTGTAGGTCGCGAGCATTTCCTCGAGTGGGACATCGTCGAACTCGCCGCGGAACTTCAAATACTCCATGTGTTTTCGGCCTTCGAGATCGACCGGGTGGTAGATCGAATCCGCGAGGCCATCGAACTCAAGCGGCTCGATTCGAAAGCGCTGACAAAGCTCGATGTTGAAGGCAGGCGTCGCCTTGACCCATGTTCCCCCGAGTTGGATCGCGGTGTAGCCGTGCCAATAGAAGACGTCGGTCCCCATCCGCTCGCGGAGCCGTTTCGTCGATAGGTGGTTCTTGACATCCGCAAAACCGACCTTGGCCGGGATCCCGAGCACGCGGCAACTCGCGGCCAACAACACCGCCTTTGGGACGCACCAAGCACGACCAAGCTCTAGTGTCCGGCTCGCGCGCAAACCCTGTGGGGTCAAGTCGAGGTCGTACGGGTCGTACCTGATCCCGTCTCGCACGGCATAGTAGAGCTTGATGGCACGGTCTCGGTCGTCGTCGGCCCCGTCGGCTCCAGCCGCAGCGAACGCTTGGACGCGGGGGTGCTCGGAGTCGACGATGAGGGTGGGACTTTTGGAATCGATCATTTCGTGAATGCGATTCTGAGCTATTCTCCCGCGATGGTCACGCGTCCTTGGATGATCCTTCCTTGTCCTCTCGTTGCGATCTTCGTGCTCGTCGGCTGCGCCGACAGTGCTGGAAACACCGGAGGTTCCGGTGGAAGCGCAGGAATCGGAGGCATTGCAGGGATGCCGGATGCAGGGGTGAGCTGCGTCGAGTCCGGTTGTCAGGACGACAACGACTGCACGACCGACGGAATGTGCGAGCCCATGTCGGGCCAATGCGTCGGGGCTGGCGTAGAGCCCACAAACACACCCTGCGGCCAGAATGGGATCTTCGTTTGCGATGGTGAGGGTCGCTGTGTGGGCTGCAACGTCGACGAACAGTGCGAAGCCTTCTTTCCCGACGAGTGCCTCGAGGATTCACAGTGCATCAATAAGGCCTGTCCACCTCCCGACCCTTTGCCTGACGGCACTCCCTGTAGCAGTGGCGAATGTAGATCGGGTGTTTGCTCGGGCCCGTGGGCTCCCACCCGGAAGCTCGTTCCGATCGCTTGTGGGAGCTCGTTCTCTCCGGCGCTCTTCGACTCGTCGATGGATTTGACCGTCGCGCCGACCCCGATCATGCCCGCCGCGCAGTTCAACGCTACCCTCGATTCCGCGCTGTTGATTCCCCAGGCGCTCCTGCAACAAGCGGTCATAGCGAGCTTCCCAACCCCGTTGCCCAGCATCGAAGTGACCGGTGCGCGCGCCGAGATCGCCACCACGCGCGTAGCCTCCGGCACACCCGTGAACACGACCTTGGCCCCGCTGCCACAGACGGTCATGATTCCACAAGTCGCCAATCCGGGTGACCGTAGCGGGCAGCTTTGTGAGACCCACGACGACTGCCCGCTTGGGGAATTCGGACAGCTGTGCGCTTTCGCGGGTCGGTGCGTGTGTGCATGTGGCCCCGGATGCTTTCCAGAGAATTGCGCTAACCTGGTCACCGGCGGCCTCGTCTTGCGCCTCGAGACGATCCAAGGGGCGATTTACGGGGCGTTCCGCTCCGGTGAGGTCTGCTTCGATGTCGCTGGCGATGCCTCCGACCCTGATGTCGGGCTTCCGATCAGGACCGGCATCCGGGTCACCGCAGACGCAGCGTCCCTCGCGATCGAGTGCGAGGGTGGCACCGTCAACGACAACGGCACCCCTGACTTGCCGGAAGACGATTTGGTCGACATCAACCTGTCCCTCGACCAGATCTGCTTCCCGATCGGGTTTCCGGAGCCACCGCCGCAGTAGCGCCCACTAGGTGGCCGTTACACCGCCGCAGCTCGAGCCGGCGCCTGCGGTGCAGCCGAAGCAGTGTCGGTCGGTCACGATCGTGCGAGCCTCGAGCCCCAACAGGTCGAAGTCGCGGATGTGGCGCGGGGCCCCGTCAGTGACCGGGACGTCGAGCATTTGATTGAAGTCGCAGTCGAAGAGGCGCCCGTCCCAGCCGACCGAGATCGTGCTCCTGCACATGACGCCGTGTGCCGCTTGCGGATTGAACGACTCGACGAGCTTTCGCATGTAACCCTCGAGATTCCCGGTCTTTAGAAGCCACTCAAGGTATCGGCTGATCGGCATGTTGGTGATGGTGTAGAGGGCATCGAACGACACGTCGTAGCGCTCCTTGAGCTCGCGCTTCCACTCGACCTCGAGACATGCCTGCGCTGCCGGAAGGATTGCGCCGACCGGATTCGTCACCAGCACCAAACGAAGCCCCGACTTGCCCTCCCCGTAGCCGAGAGCGTTCAAACGATGCAGAGCCCGGATGCTCTTGTCGAAGACGCCGTCGCCGCGCTGGATGTCGGTGCAGGTCGGTTGGTAGTGCGGGAGCGAGCAGATGAGCTCGACCCCGTGCTCAGCGAAAAACTCGGGCAAATCGCGATGCGCGCCGGTCTCGAGAATGGTGAGGTTGCACCGGTCCATGACGTGGCGGCCGAGGGAGGCGCATTGCTTTACGAGCCATCGAAAGCTCGGGTTGAGCTCGGGGGCGCCGCCCGTGATGTCGACCGTCGGAATGGCGAAACGTCGAAGGACGTCGATGCAATGCTCGGCAGTCTCGCGCGACATCACTTCGGTTCGATCGGGTCCCGCATCGACGTGACAATGCCGGCAGGTTTGGTTGCAAAGCTTACCGACGTTGATTTGAAGGATCTCGATCGAGGTGGGTCGAAGCGGCCAAAGGCCTTCGGGGGTGAGCGCCTCGTCGAAGGTCTTGTCCATCGGCAGCCGGCCGAGCTCGGCGAGTTGATACTCGGCCGATGCCAGCGGCAGATGACGCGACTTGAGTGAGCCGGGTCGAGTCGTCTTGGGTGCGGCGCCGGATGACATCGTCGGATTTTGGCTCCGTGAGGCCCCTACGCAAGCGTTGGGGATACGTTAGCTCGACTTGGACCTATAAACGCGTGTAGTCGTGATTCCGGGTCGCGAAGGCGAACGGTGAGATGCAGAGCGTGCTCCCAGCGTCCGTCAGACGGCCTGCCAACCAGGTGGGTTCGATGCCCTCGTTTAGAAGTTCGTAGAACGCGAGCACACTGCCCCTTCGTTCGGTGCGCTCCAGCGCGAGCCGATGACCTTCCGAGTCGATCGCGATGAAGCCGTCGTCGTGCTCGATGCGATACGGCGCGATCAGGGCGAAGGGCTCGGCAAGCGTCGGGTAGATCTGCACGGCTCGGCGATAGGTTTCCGTCAGCTGGGCGAAGCTTCGTCTTGCGATTTGGTGGAGCCGCTCCCAGCTTTCCGCGGAAACCTCGGGGCGAACCTCATACTGCAGGACACGAATGCGTTGCGGCGCCGGCCCGGGCTCGACTTCGGCCAATCCCACGTGTATCTGCCGCGGACACGGCCCAAGCGAAGCCGTTGCTTGGCTGGGCCGATCCTCACGATAGATCGCGCCCGCCGTCAAATCGATCAGGTATCGTCGCTCGACACTCGCCCGCGTCGTGCCGGCAAGCCACTCGCGTGCGACTTCGACCATCGTGCGGTCGTAGAGGAGCTCGAGCTCGGGCACAGATCCGGGGCGCGCGCCAAGCCAGGCCCGGATGCGCTCCTCCGAGGCCTCGGTTCGAGACTCGACCCGGAGGGCGTCCGCAAGCCTCGCGGCTCCCTCGAGAATCCGAGCGGCACGGCGGGGTTGGCCTGAAAGGACCTCTTGTCGAAGTCGCCCGATGAAGCGTCCGAGACCCGGGGGTGTCGGTTCGGCGGCAACCTCGACGACGCCCTCCAGTGCCGCATCGACCGAGGGCGCGTAACGGGCTTTGTCGATCCCGACTCTGGTGACCGCGATGAGGAGCTCGTCTAGGGCGTCTGCGAGCTCGCTTTGTTGGGGTGGCTCGAGCGAGCGCCGACCGATGACTGCCTCGACCCCCGGTTGCAGCGAGTCGGCGCGCTGTTCGAGACCGGCGACCCACTCGAGCGCGCAGATCACGTGTCGACCATCGTTCTGACCGTCGCTGGACACGCACTGAAGCTCTCCGTCGCGGAGACTCAGGGTCACCATCTCGACCCTGCCGTCCACCTCGATGTCCATCGTCAGGCGGTGTACCAATCCTTCCGGCGAGACCGCACCCTGCGCCCGAAGATGACGAATCGCAGCGTCACGCAGCCGAGTGGACATCGTCATGCTCCGGTTTGCCTAGGACATCGTGCTTGCGTTTGAGCTCGAAGCGAACCGTGCCAGGTGCCCGTCGAAGATCGAGTGTCAGCACCTCGCCCACGAGCCCTCTCGCGATGTCGTCGCGGCCCTCCCGCTCCACCTGCTCGGCTCGATGAAGGAAGGACTTCGCCATGGCCCGCACGAGAATGGGATTACGTTCGATGCGCGGCCGGTCGAGCTCGATCGCCCGGCGGAAAGCGGGCAAGGCCAATGCGTACTGTTCTCCGCGCGCAAACGCCATCCCGATCCCGATCAACGGGACCACCCATCCCGCACGCCTTCTCGCAGCCGATTCGAAGCGCGCGACGGCCCAGTTGATGCGTCCGAGCAGCAACCACAGGCGCCCCATGAAGTAGTCGCGCCAGCCGAGCACGATCGCGGGCAAGCTGTCCCGGGCGCCCTTCTTGCGGGGCGCGGGCTTGTTGCCGACCTCCGACCAATCGATCTCGGCCACTTCCTCACCCCGAAGCTCCATGCGTGCCGCGATCGCGGAGAGTGCGTCTTCGATCGCGGCGCGCAGCGCGGGTACCGAAGTGGTGTTGTAGCGTTCACCTAGCTCATCAAGGACGCGTCCGTCGCTAATGCGAGCCAACGTGCGGACGGCCTGAACCGCTATCCCGATATCGGAGTGATCGAGAAACCGAACGACGAGCTCGCTGTTCTCGGACGACCCCAAGCTCTCCATGGCTTCGAGCGCGTGTAGGATCGACGAGGGTTGCTCCTGTTGAAGGAGGCTCCGTACTTCGGGGAGACCGCGACAGTCTCCGTGCAACCCGAGCGCGCCAGCCAGAGCGACCCGCTCTTCACTGACGATGCTTCGTTCGAATCGCTCGACGAGCGCAGGGTGCGCCCGCGGATCGTCGATGCCACCCAGAACGCGGGCCGCCTCGGCAAGTAGCTCGCCTCTTGCGGACTCGATTACCGCTACGAGGGCAGGAACCAGGCGTCGATCGGTCGCATATCGGAGCGACGCGAGAAGCCCGACGCGGGACTCTCGCGGAACACATCCGTCGCTTCCCTCGATGATCGCGTTGATGTGATGCAACACCATCGCCGGAAGCTCGGGCGTACGCATCAAGAGAAGCGCTCTTTGGTCGCCGGGAAGCACGTGGATGGGCTCGACGTCCAGTAGCCCGTCCCAGAAGCTTCGGACCGCTTCTTTGGTCTCGGCGGCTAATCGTTTCCAACGCTCGTCTTCGCTCCGCGCTTTGCGACCGGGTGCACCCGGAAGCTCGGCGCGCAATCGGGCCAGCTCGTGCCCGAGCTCCACGTCCCGGAGCTCGGTGATGGTCTGTGTCGCAGCTCGGAGAGCCTCGTTTGGTACTCCGCGCCGCTCGCGGAGACGCTCACCCAGTCGTTCGAGAGCCGCGCGCCGCTGCTTGCGGGACCCCGCGCGCAGCACCGCCAGAATCGTCGGAACGTCGTCGATCTGATCGACCGACATGTCGCCCGTCCCGGTCGCCGACAGTCGCCCGAGGAAGGACGGGTCGGCGGCTCCTTCGGGCAGAGGCCGGACTGACGGGTGTCGCACCGCTTCTGGGTGGAGGCTTTCAGTGCCAATCTCCTCGATGTCGAAGGTAGCCGCGGCCCGCACCAACTCGCGGGCCACCTCGCGGTCTTCTGCGTCCGGTGCGCGACCCAGCTCTTCTCTAGGATCCCCGTACTCCGTGCTGGCGATGCCTTCCCGGAGGAAGTGCTCGAGAGCGGTCCAGTTCGGTTCAGTTCTGTTGGTCACGCGCTTCTTCAAGGATAAACCTCGAGACTGGTTTTCGCCCGAAACTGTCAGGTCGGGAACCTGAACAACCGTGGGTCAAAGGAAAAGGGCTCCTGCGCCTCGACCGAGAGCCTCTCGTGCTTGGGATGGGTCGGGTTGAGTAAGATGTTGTACTCCTGCGGAATCACCGCAGACGGCACCCGCAGCGCCAGCGAGCGTCCCTCGACGATCCAGGCCTTTCCCAAGTCTTGGAGCAGCCTGTGAGAGCGGGCGGCGCGCCAATTCTTGGGGAGGTCGGAAGGAACAAGGACCTCGACGTCTCGATCCGGCACGTCGATGGTGAGCGCCAGTCGATCGGGCCGCAGTTGTGCAGGCTCGAGATGGACGAGGTTCTCGAGCACTGCGAGCGAAAGGTGCTCCGAGGTGTAGACCATCGCCAGGCCTCGAGGATTCCACCGCCCACCAAACAGGCGAGCGCCCTCTCCACTCAACGACGTCTTGACGTGCTTTGGTGCAGACAGTCGGTAGACCCGCACTACGTGTACACCCCGTACTCGATTCGCCCGAGCAGTGTTCGTACCTGCTCTTCGCCCACCTCGGTGTCCAAGATGGCGAATGGCGTGGCGCCGGAAAGCGCCCGGTTCGGTGTGCGCAACCAGTCCACCGCGGTCTCGCGACGCTCGAAAACTTCCGTTGCTCGCGCCACGGCGCGCGCGATGCGATAGAGCCTGTCCGACTGGGGGAGTGACAGCGCTTCGTCCTTCTTGGACTTGCGGGCCCACGTCCGCTCGGGGAGCGAGATGAGCTCCAGCAGGGATTTCACGGGAACGCCGGTGTTGTCGGCGATGGCGGTGAGCGTGCTCGGTCGAAAACCCCGGCGGATCAGCGACACCCAGGCGTCCGGAGTGCGCCGCCGGGTTTTGAGCGTCTTCACACCGCCGAGAAGCCGATACGTTTCGTGATATAGATCTGCGGCGCTTGCTGTTGCCATTTGGCACTATCCTAAGGCCATTTGGCATCTCCGTCAAGCTGGGCCTGAGTCTTCGGAAAACCACGCCTCTTGTTGCGTGGTCACGTGTCCCGTACGATCAGCCGCTATGAAGGCAATCAGTGCCGCGCTATGCGCGCTTGGGATCGGTCTCGCGCTGCTCTCCCCCCTATCGGAAGTCGGTCCCGACGAGGTCAGCGCAGCTGGTTGTTACGAGATCTCGGGCAAGTCGCGAAACCTCGGGAGCGGCTGGGCACATATCGTCATCGTCAAAAACAACTGCGAGTACTGGCTTCAGTGCACGGTCTGGACGGACGTCAATCCCCGGCCTCCCGTGATGCTGACCGTCGGCCCCGACATGAGCGAGGAAGCGCAGACCACGAGCGACTCGGAACAGCAAGAGTTCAAGCCGTTCGGCAGCTGCCGCCGCAAATAAAAGGGACTGTCCCCTTTATTCAGCGCTCTTCCCGGTTGAGCTTTCGAAGCACTTCTTGGAGATCTTCCCAGACAGGCTTCTTGAATTGTGGGCTCCGCAGCAGAAAAGCCGGGTGGTACGTCGGCATGACCGGGATGCCGCGCCATTCGCCCCAGATTCCCCTCCATTTCCCAGACGGCGGCACGCACCGCAGATTTTCGGCGGCGCACCGACCAAGCGCGACGATCACTTTCGGCGATACGGCCTCGAGCTGCGGCACCAGGAAGTGAGCGCATGCGACAGCCTCCGTCGGGAGCGGCGTTCGGTTTTCCGGCGGACGGCACTTCACGACGTTGCAGATGTAGACGCCTTCTCGGTCGTACCCCATCGCGGCGATCATCCGATCGAGAAGCTGTCCCGCCCGGCCTACGAAGGGCAAGCCCTGCTGATCCTCGTGAAAGCCTGGGCCCTCGCCGACGAATACCAGATTGGTGTCGGGTGTGCCGCGCGCGAACACGCTCTTGGTGCGGCTTCGATGAAGCTCACAACGAGTGCACTCAGCTGCCTCGGACGCGAGCATTTGTAGGTGTGTGTGGGAAACCTGCGCGCCCTCCGAAGCTGCGGCGTCTCCCCCCGTTTCGGACGGCGATGCAGCTCGTCCGCGCTCGACGCCGGGGAATCCACTCCCCCCGAGCGCGTCTTCCCAGCGCAGGAGCTCCTGTGCGCTGGCCACCACCGATGCGAGCTCGTCGTCGGGTCTGTTCGCCACGTCGGGGCGAGTATAAGCCTGTTTCGTTGACTTGGCCGCGCTGGGATCGTTAAGCTCAGATCTCACGGGGGTTTTGGGGTATGTCACGGGCACGAGTTCTCGCCATTGGGGACACCCACATCGGGATGAAGCGAACTCACAACGAGGACAGCTTCATGCTTGCCGATGAGGACAACCTCTTTGTCGTAGCCGATGGCATGGGCGGGCACGCCTCGGGTGAAGTTGCGAGCCGCATGGCGATCGACACCCTCCGGGAGTTCTTCCGCGCGACGAGCGCAGATCCGGAAGCGACTTGGCCCTACAAAATGGACAAGGCGCGGGGGTATGAAGAGAACCGTCTCATCACCGGCATCAAACTCGCGAATCTCCGCATCTACGAAGCGGCCCAGAACGATCCCCAGATGCACAGCATGGGTACCACCGTCGCCGGCATTCTCGTCATCGAGGATGGCGTGCTCATCGCGCACGTTGGTGACAGCCGCGTTTATCGTATCCGCGAGGGAAAACTGGAGCAGCTGACCAGCGATCACTCGCTTCTCAACGACTACATCAAAATGAAGCGACTCTCCGAAGAAGAGATCGAGAGCTTTCCGCTCAAGAACGTCATCGTTCGAGCGTTGGGGATGAAGTCCACCGTCAAGGTCGACACTTTCCTCGACCGCCCCGAAATCGGCGACATCTACGTACTGTGCAGCGATGGCCTGTGTGGCCCGGTCACCGACGAGGCGATTCATCGCATCGTGCATTCGCAGCCGGATCTGCAGACGGCTGCGAACCGGTTGATCGAAGAGGCGAACGACAACGGCGGGCCTGACAACATCACAGTCGTGCTGGCCAAGGTGATGGGGCTCAGCTGAGCTCGATTCGATGCTCCGGAGTGATGACCGCTCGGCTGGCGGAGCGCGTGATCACCGAGTCCGGCCAGACGACACATGCATCGACCGAAGCGCCCCCCGCGATCTGCACGCCGGCTCCCACCACCGAGTTTCGGATTGCGCTGCGATCGGCAACTGCAACTCGATCGGGCGCCAGCAAGCTTCCGTCGACCGGCACGACCCCTGGCCACCGACGCAAACCTGAAGCCAATTCTAGGTTTACTCGGTGATAGTCCGACACGGTACCTAGATCCGCCCAGGGTGAGTCGTCGATGAGCCCCAGGACAGGCGCGCCGGCGTCCACCCAACTTCGGTATGCGGACCGAATGATGCACCCGGACGCTGGCATGGCGTCGAATGCCCGCGGCGCGAGGATGTGCACTCCGGTGAACATCAGTTCCTCGTCCACGTTCCGGCCGCTCGGGGCTCCAAGAAGCGTGGTCACCCAGCCCTCGTGGTCGATTCCGATCGCCCCGAACCGCGCGGGGTGAGGGGTTCGGCGAAGTATCATGGTTGCAACGGCGCCCTTTTCGAGATGCAGTCGGTAGGCTTCGGCGAGGTCGGGGGCGAAAAGCATGTCGCCATTCATGACGATCACCGGTGCTGCCGGGTCGCCGAAGCGTGTGCGGGCCTTTCGAAGGCCTCCTCCCGTCCCCAAGAGCGTCGTCTCCCTGGAGAACGCAAGATCGATTCCAGCTGGGCAATGGCTCCTGAGTAGCCCCTCGACGAGCTTCGGGCGGGGGTACGTATTGGCCACGATCGCCCGGACCCCCGACCGTGCGAGATGGTCCATTGCAAACGCCCCAAGTGGGCGATTTGCCACCGGAACCACTGGTTTGGGGAGAAGGTCGGTCAGCGGCTTGAGGCGCGTTCCAAGCCCAGCTGCTAGAAGCATGGCCTGCACTACGGCATCCTAAACTCCGCTGAGATTCGCACCAAGCATTGTGGGACCATAAAGTCCCGAGCTAGATCCACACGAGTGGGGACATGAAGACCATCCTGTTGACCGGGGCTGCTGGGTTCATCGGAAGCAATACGGCTGCGGCCCTTCTGAAGCGTGGCGACTTGGTGGTCGGGGTCGATAACCTCAACGATTACTACGATCCCGCCCGCAAACGCGCGAACTTGCGTGAGGTTCGAGCCGATGCTCCCGAACCCGAGAAGCTGATCTTTCATGAGATCGATATCCGGGACGCGGAGGGGATCGACGCGCTCTACGCCAAGCATCGCTTCGACGCCGTGATTCATCTCGCTGCGATGGCAGGGGTGCGCGCCTCGATCGAGGACCCGACGCTTTACCTGGATGTGAATCTCAGGGGGACCTTGAACCTCTTGCAAAGTGGCCAGCTACATGGGCAGCCTCTGTTCGTGTTCGCGTCGACGTCCTCCGCCTACGGGGCGACCGAGGTGATTCCGTTCATCGAAACCGACCGTGCGGACCGCCCTCTTGCGCCTTATCCTGCCACCAAGCGGGCAGCAGAGCTCCTCGGTCACTCGTATTTTCATCTGTTCGAACAGGACTTCACGGCGCTTCGTTTCTTCACCGTCTACGGTCCCCGTGGTCGACCCGACATGATGGCGTATAAGGTCCTCGACAACATTTTTCGTGGGGCCGCGGTCCCTCTGTACAACAGCGGAAAGATGCATCGCGATTGGACCTACGTGGATGATATCGTGCAGGGAATCGTCGCAGCGGCAGACCGACCCCTCGGGTACGAGATCATCAACCTCGGACGGGGCGAGCCCACCCTGCTCGCCGACTTCGTGCGACTGATCGAAGCGCAGGCCGGCCGATCGGCGAGCCTAATCGACAGCCCGATGCCACCGGCCGACATCGAATACACCTACGCCGACATCACCAAGGCCAGGGAGCTGCTCGGCTACGACCCCAAGACCGGGGTTGCCGCCGGAGTGCGAAAGTTCTTTCATTGGTACCGGCATGCAGTGCTGGAGGCGGAAACCCCATGACTCGGTTCCTCTGGCGAACGTCCCAGTTCGTGATCGACATCGGCGTTCTGATGCTCGCCTTCTTGTTGGCGACCATGGTGCGGTTTGATTGGAATGTCCCGTGGACGACGCTGCGCCCATTGCTCATCGTGATGCCCTACATCGTGTTGTTGCAATACGCCCTTCTGTCCGCATTTGGCACTACGCGTTTTTCTTGGCGGTACATCAGCCTCCGGGACACCGTGCGCATTTTCGTCGCGGTCGCTTCCGCTGCGGCGCTCCTCGTACTCCTGCGTCTGTTGAGCCCGAGTCTTGCGCAGGACTTCCCGGTGGCGCGGTACGGCATCGTGCCGCTTGGAGTGTTGCTCGGTGACTTCGTTCTGGCGTTCATCGGCCTCACGGGTGTGCGGGCGCTTCGCCGAATGCTAGGCGAGCGAATCGCATCACAGAAACATCCACAAAGTCAGGAGACTCGGGTGCCAACCTTGTTGGTCGGCGCCGGTCAGGGCGGCGTGCTGGTCGCGCAAGAGATCGCAAGACGGCCGGACCTCGGCATCAAGGCCGTCGGCTTCGTCGATGACGATCCGGTGAAGCAGGGAGCGCTGATCAACGGAATCAAGGTCATGGGCAAGACCGACGACCTCGGTCGCCTCTCACGGAAGTACGAGGTGAAACAGGCGCTCATCACGATTTCCAATGCGCCGGGCACGGCTATTCGAGGCATCACGGAGAAATGCAAAGACGCGGGACTCGCGGTGAAGATCGTGCCCGGCACGTATCAGATCGTGGGCGGCCGAGTGAATCTCTCTCGAATCCGGGACGTGGCGATCGAGGACTTGCTACGACGCGAGCAGGTCCGACTCGATACCGAATCGGTAGCCGATGTCATTCGATCTCAACCGGTGATGGTGACCGGGGCCGGGGGCAGCATCGGCGCGGAGCTGTGCCGCCAGGTGGCGGTCTATCGGCCGTCCCATTTGGTCTTGGTAGAGCGATGCGAGAACAATCTCTTCGAGATCCACGCCGAGCTGTGCACGCGGTTCCCCAGCCTCGAGCTCACCCCAGTCATCGCGGATATCACCGACATTCCACGCATCACTCAGGTCTTTCGCGACCACCGGCCGTTGATCGTCTTTCATGCCGCTGCCCACAAGCACGTTCCCATGATGGAGTGGAATCCCACGGAGGCTGTGAAAAACAACTTGCTCGGGACGCGGATCGTCGCAGACCTGGCAGACAGTCTGGCTGTCGAAAAATTCGTCATGATCTCCACCGACAAAGCAGTGAACCCGACGTCGGTCATGGGCGCGACGAAGCGAGCCGCGGAGCTATACATCCAGGCCCTCTCGAGCAACAGCGCAACCCACTTCGCGACGGTTCGATTTGGCAACGTCTTGGGCTCGGCTGGAAGCGTCATCCCCATCTTTCGGAAGCAGATTCGAGATGGCGGGCCGATCACGGTGACCCATCCCGACATGACCCGATACTTCATGACGATCCCGGAGGCGGTTCAGTTGGTGACTCAAGCAGCCGCGTTGAGCAAGGGCGGCGAGATCTTCATCCTCGACATGGGGCAGCCGGTGCGCATCGTGGATCTAGCGCGTGACCTGATCCGATTGAGCGGCTTCGAGCCCAAGGACATCGAGGTCCGGTTCACGGGGATTCGGCCCGGAGAGAAGCTCTTTGAAGAGCTTTCGACCGCAAGCGAGGGGATCCAACGAACAGCGCACCCAAAGATCTTCGTCGGAACCTACGATTGCCCCAGCCTCGAGGACCTTCGTGAGAATCTCGACGCGGTGGGGGGTCTTTGCAATTCCGACTCTACATCGCTCCGAAGAGCGTTGGAGCGTCTCGTTCCCGAGCTCCAGGTCGAGGCTGCGGACAGCGAGCCGTCTGCTGCTTCCGCGAGCGCGCTCCCTCTCCGCGACTCGAAACCGCTGGGGACGCTATGAGAGTGCTCGTAACCGGGGGAGCCGGCTTCATAGGAAGTCACGTGGCCGAAGCGGCAAGCGAGGCGGGTCACAATGTGCTCGTCGTCGACGATCTGAGTACCGGGCGCACGGAAAACCTTCCGCCGGGTGTGGATTTCCATCCCGTCGACATTCGCAATCGAGAAGTATTCCGCGAGCTGGCGCTCCAGTTTCGACCCGACGCGATCAGTCACCACGCTGCACAGGCCAGCGTTTCCATCAGCGTTCGAGAGCCGGGCTACGATGCCGAGGTAAACGTTCTTGGCTCGCTCAACGTGGCGGAGGTCGCCTGCGAGGTCAGCAGCCGCTTGATCTTCGCAAGCACGGGAGGCGCGCTTTACGGAGAGGTTGCCGATGGCGCTGCGGCCGGAGAGGGGTCCCCAGCACGGCCGTTGAGCCCCTATGCATGTAGTAAGGCGAGCTTCGAACTCTATCTCAAAGCCTTCGCGGAGACGGCGGACCTGAACTATACGATTCTGCGATACGCAAACGTTTACGGCCCCCGACAGAACCCCCACGGCGAAGCTGGCGTGGTTGCGATCTTTCTCCGAAGGCTCCTCCGAGGCGAACCGATCCAGGTCAACGCGCGAGCGCGCCTCGGGGACGACGGCTGCGTTCGTGACTACGTTTTCGTTCGTGATGCGGTTCGAGCAAATCTCGCGGCCTTCGAAGGGGTACTCGAACGGCGCACGATCAACATCGCGACGGGGATCGGGACATCGACGCGAATGCTCGCCGAGAAGATCGCCAGTCTGGTCAACAAGCCTGCCATCGTTCGCGACGGCGAGCATCGAGCCGGCGATCTCGAGCGCTCGGTCCTCGATCCCACAGTCATGACGTCGATGCTGGGAGATCCAACCCCGCTAGCCGAAGGCTTGGAAGCTACGACCGATTGGTTTCGCTTCGAATCGGAGCCTTCATGAGTGAACGGGTCGCAGTGATAGGTCTCGGGTATGTGGGGCTTCCTGTGGCGTTGGCCTTCGCCCGTGAGTTCGAAAAGACTGTGGGCTTCGACGTGTCGGCCGAACGCATCGAGGCATTGCATGCCAACGAGGATCGCACGCGGGAAATGAGCGAGTCGGAGCTTGCCGAGTCAACGCTGCAACTGACCAGCGACCCTGCCGATCTCCGCGGGTGCACCTTCTTCATCGTGGCGGTGCCTACCCCGATCGACGACGATCGGCGACCAAATCTCAGCGCCCTCATCTCGGCGACGAAGATCGTCGGCAGCGCTCTGGCGCCGGGTGGAGTGGTCGTCTACGAATCGACCGTCTACCCCGGCGTGACCGAGGAACGCTGCGGGCCTGTCTTGTCCGAAGCTTCAGGGTTGACGCAGTCCAGAGACTTCAAGCTCGGATATTCGCCAGAGCGCATCAACCCAGGCGACAGGGAACACACCTTCGAAAAGATCATCAAGGTCGTTGCTGGCGAAGATCCCGAAACCCTCGAACGAGTCGCCAGCGCTTACGAACGAGTCGTCGACGCCGGCGTCCACCGCGCCCCGTCGATCAAGGTCGCCGAGGCAGCCAAGGTGATCGAAAACACACAAAGAGACCTCAACATCGCGCTCATGAACGAGCTTGCGCTGATCTTCGACAGGCTCGACATTCGTACCAAGGATGTGCTCGATGCGGCGGCCACGAAATGGAACTTCCTCCGATTCTCACCAGGGTTGGTCGGTGGGCATTGCATCGGGGTCGACCCCTACTATCTGACTTCGAAGGCCGAGGCAGTGGGCTATCATCCCGAGGTGATCCTCGCCGGCCGCCGGATCAACGACGACATGGGGCGCTACGTGGCCAAGCGAGTCGTGAAGCTCCTGCGGCAGCAAGGTCATCCAATCAAGGACTGCCGCATCGGTGTTCTCGGTTTGACGTTCAAGGAGAATGTCCCGGACCTTCGCAACAGCCGGGTCCCGGACATGATCGAGGAGCTTCGTGACTACGGCATCGAGCCCCTCGTGCACGATCCCTTGGCGTCGGGCGAGGAAGCGAGCCGCACCTACGGGATCGAGCTCCGCCCTTGGGACGCGCTGACCGATCTCGATGGCGTCGTGTTGGTGGTACCCCACGCACGCTATCTCAATCGGCTCGATCACATCGTCGACTGCGTGCGGAGCGGTGGTGTGTTCGTCGATGTGAAGTCGTTAGTAGACCCGAGCGGCCTGAGAAGCGACTTGAGATACTGGAGCCTCTAGAAGAGTCTTTCCGGGACGAAAATGATGTCGCCGGCGGCGACCTCGATATCTTTAGCTTGACCCCGCGTCACGCGCTCCACGGGAACCCGGTAGCGCACGGTCTCGTCACCGATGCGACGCGTGACCACCGTGCCGTCTCGGTCAGCCAACGACGAAAACCCTCCCGCCATGCTGATCGCCTGGACGACTGTCATGCCTGGTTCGAGCGGGAAGGCGCCTGGATTTGCGACCGCCCCGACCACGCTGATCCGTTTTGACGCGTACTCCCGAACATAGACGGAGACATTTGGATTACGAAGCAGATCCCGTTCGCGAAGCTCGTTCTCGAGCTTGGTTGCGACCTCGGTGGGCTCGAGGCCGTCGACCTCCACTGCGCCGAGAAGCGGGAAGTTGATCGTGCCGTCGGGAGCCACTTGATGATCGCCCGACAGCGCGTCTTCGCCGAAGACCCGGATCGAGAACGAGTCTCCCGGCCCGAGTGTCGTGTCATCCGTCGCAGGTGGGGGCACCTCGGTCACCTGAACGTGGCGTTTGCTGCAAGCAGTTGCACCAATTCCAGCGATGAGCGGGACAACTATCAGTAAAAGACGCGAAGGCCGATCCATGCTTCGACTTTCTGGTATTCCCCAGACGGATCCAGCAATGGTGTGACGCCCACGTACTGGAAGTCGGTGAAGTCTGCCAGGTAACCGACCTCGGCAAACACCGAGAACCACGCTTTGAAGCGGTATTCGCCCCAGAGTGCGACGCGGGTCCGAATATCCTTACGCTCGGGCTCCGTCCCGAGCAAAGAGCCCTCTGGGGTGAGCGCCAGTCCCGACTTGTCGAACGACACCCATGCCTTGAGCCCAAGCGACAAGGCCCCCGCGGCGGTGAATGTCGCGTTGACATAGAGGCGATTCATCACCGTGAAATTGCCGATGAACGACGGAAGAATATTGCGGATGTAGCCCCCATCGAGAGAAATCGTGGGGCGTGGCGTCCACCGTGCTTCGACTCTTGCCGTGACGTCGTCGAAGTCTTGGAGCACCTCGTAGAACCCTACCGCGTATCCGATAAGTGCCGTAAGCGACAGTGTATTGGTGAGGGCGCCGTTGTACCCGATCTGACTTCGCACCCTATTGTTGTCTGACAGTTCGGTCGGGGAGAGCGCGACGAGATCTGGGTTGAGGTATTGCTGGTGGGCGAACTCGAAGTCGTAGACGATCGCAGAGCTTGGGAAAAAGCGCCAACTGAGCTGCGCCGGAACCCGATGGGTTAGGTTGTCGCCGTACTGATAGATCTCCGCGTCGAAGAGCTCGATGGAGTTCTTATAGCCGACCCGCCCTTCCAGCACTTCGCTCTTGCTACGCCCGACGAGATCGAGCGTCGCATTGTTGATGTTGCGTCCGTAGCTGGTCGTCTCCCCCGTCACGGTATCCGGATCAGAAAATGGCCGGATGGTCCGACGGAATGTGTCCCGTATCTGCAGCGAAAACACGCGCGAGGGGTTGTAGGCGAAGTCTACGTGGGCGTCGGCCCCCACATTGTCCTGCACGCGGTTACTGAAGTAGTGGTAGTAGGTCGCGCCGACACCGCCTCGAAACGTGATCTTCTGTGGCTCGACTTTCCTGCTCTCGCCTTCAGCCTGGCGCTGCGCGCTCAGCGTTGCGAAGTCCAAGTAGCCGGTCAGACGAAGGATGAATGAGTCTTCGGCATTCGAGCTTTCGAGAAAGACGTTCGAGTCGTACCCGCCATCGACTGCTATGCCTGGATGAAGAACGAAGCGGCCGGTCTTGAAACCCGGGCCTTCGTTTGCAGCACGGTCCTCGAGAAACGGCTGAGCCTCTGCAAGCGTCGAAAACGCCAGGACTGCTGCAGCCAGAGAGAGCCCTAGCTTCAGGCAGCAGCGCATGAACTAGTACCCCCCCTACGCATCGCACTCCGCTAGTTAGCTGACACCACTCACCGGTGGGGGAATGTAGGGGATGGGCGGCTCCGGAACTCCGGTTACGACCGCGGGGTCCGCGTCGGGCGCGAATAGATCAACCTCTTGCCTCACTTTCGTATCTCCAGTGTCGAAGAGATCTTGCCCTATACACTGGTTGGCTGCCTGTTGAAGCATCTTGAACTTCTGCGACAAGACACCGATGACTGCAAACTCGTGATTGCGACTCCCCGCGTCGTTGGCCTGGATCGACTCGTTCAGCGCGGCTTGGCGGCGCTTTAGGTTTTGAAGGTTTGCGTTGCACTGCGCGAGCTTGTCATCGAGGCAAGTCGCACGGATGATGTCTTTCTCACTCTTGGCGCTTTGAAGGGCTTGAGCCTGCGCTGCACACGTAGAGGTGGCCTCCGTCACGGCAGCGTCTGCCGCTTGCGCCTGCTGTTTCGGAGACAGGATCGTCGGCTCGGCTCTCGCGTTGACGGATTCGACTTTGAGCACCTCGACGGTCGCGTCGCGGCCCTGAGCCATGCCGTAGTCGAGCCCGCTTCCAGCCAGCAACAAGCCGAGGCACACCCCCACCAACGGCCTCATCCGTGTAAACATCAACGATCTCCTAAACTTGCGCAGAATTATACGTGGCGTGTCACTCAAGTCAATGGATTGACCGTCCAGTTATGCGGTAAATGTGTCGCTGCTCCAAGAAAATCAGTTCTGGGGCTGGAAAACAAAGGGATAGCGGAAGGTGACACTGCCGCCGTCCGGTCCCGGATTGAATCGAAAGCGGCTGATCGTTCGGGTCACGCAGTCTGCGACGGCAGGGCTACCCGTCGTATTCTCTGTCGCCTTGGCGCCGGTCACGTTTCCGCGTTCTTGGATCGTGAAGGTCACGGTGACCTTGCCGGCAAGGCCCGGGTTCTTCCGAAGCTCGGATTCGTAGCACCGAGTGATCGACTTGATGCGCTGTTTGATCTGCCGCTGGACGAGCGCTGCATCGAACTCGCCGCTGCCGCCGATGTCACCACCCGTTCGGACCCCCACGTTTCCACGGACCTGGCGCTCCTTGACCGCGGCGCCCTCCTTGGCGGCTCTGCCAGCGCCTTTCGAAGCCTTGAGTGAGCCGAGGCCTGCGCTTTGCCCGCTGCCACCTCCGGTACGCGTGCGGAGCGTTCCGGTCTCGCTTTTGGTGGCGACCCCGACGCCCGAGGCCTGCGCCAACACATCGGCGGCGTTGCCTGTCACGGCGCCCCCGGCGAGTACGTCACCGAGCGCCCCTCCGTCGCCACCCAGCGCGCCGAGCAACATCGCTTCGGCCTGGGCCGCTGCTTCCTGCGCGATCCGTGCACGGGCCTCGGCGCTAACGGCCGGGTCTTCCGCGCTGCCTGCGGCCTCCTGGGCTTCTCGGGCGTCGGGTTTCTTGTCCGGCCGCTCCGCCTTTGCCTCTTTTTCCTCGGACTCTTCCTCGGCGTCGTCTCCCGGTACTTCTTCCTCGACCTCGGGGGGTTCGACGGGCGCTTCGAAGATCAGGCGAGCCAGATTTTCGGGCATCTCTTGGGTGCCTGTTTCGATCTCCCAGTCGGCGTTCTCTAGATAGATGATGAACCCGAAAAACGACAGGTAGGAGAGGATCACCGAGATCGTGAAGGCCCAGTCGATGTTCTTGACGAAGCCTCGCTGAACCGCCGCCGGCAATTGCGGCTTCGGCGTGATCGGCGGGGCGGCCACGAACTCGAAAAAAACCGTGAAGTCTCCCATCCGAATGGTGCCGCGGGAGCTGTCTGCCAACTTGATCTGATAGTGCGTCCCGGCGTTGCGAGCTGCGCCCGTTTCTCGAAGATGTTCGAGCTTTTGGACGCCCCCGGGTAGCGCCACCTTGCCGCTCATGTCCCCGGTGAAGTTCAGGATGTAGTCGTCGCCTACCAGTTGAAAGAGATCGAAGCGCGACTCCAGCTTCGCCGGCAACGTACCAGATTTGATGATCAGATGGTTCCTCGCCGCAGTTCCGATGGAGACGGTCTCTCGGCGACGAATGATCCGCTCTTCGACGATCTTCTTCTCTTTGAAGAGACCGATACGCAGGACCTTTGGGCCGCCCCTTTTCATCGGCACGGCCTGCATGGCCATCGTCATGGCGCCGGGTCGTGTTCCCGTCCTCGGACTCTCCGGTTGCGTCATCGTGCCCTACTCCGTATCTCGAGGAGACGTTTGGCCGAAACCAAGGATCTGGTGGGCGTGCGGATCATCAAAACGGCTCCTCCTGCACGCTCCGGGCGACCTCGCGGAGGAAGCTCGTGCGGAGCTCGAGCACTTCATAGCCCAAATTGGAGCGATTGAGGATGTAAAACGCGTTCGGTTTTTGCACGCGCCCTTCGATGACGATCTCCTCGAGCTGAATCACACGCGGCTGTCGTTTCTTCTTGCCTTGGCCGAGAGCGGTCGTCGTGAAGATCGCGGCCAGCAGAAAGACGAGCCAAATCGTGGATACGTAGCGTTTCATTCGGCCCCTTCCTCCTCTCTCGCGCCCCGCTCGGATTCTCGAGCGGCACGCTCCTTGTCGCGCTCGATCCGACGCCTCGCGCGTTGGATCATGCGGTCGAGGTCGCGCAAGTACTCCTCCGACTGGTCGTCACGGCGAAGGCGGGGGCCCATCTGGTTTCGGTACAGCTTGAACTCGTCGACCGATTTTTCGAGCGCGCTGACCTCGTCGAGCCCCGGGAAATCCCCAGCTGCCGACAGGTATAGCAGCCCAAGGCCGAAGTGAGCCTCCGGAAGCTTCGTTTCGAGCTCGAGGGCGCGGCGGTAGGCTTGCTGGGCATCGGTCCATCGTTCGGAGGCCCGATAGGCGTCTCCGAGGTTGACGTGGACCGCTGGCAGGCCCGGCACCAGCCTCTGCGCCACCTGAAAATGGGAAAGAGCACCGGCGTAGTTGCCACCCGCCAAGAGCTGAATGCCGAGCGCCATCCGCGCTTCGGTGTAGTCGGGACGCAACTGCACCGCCTTCTGATAAGCCTGGAGCGCGTCACGGAGCCTACCGGGTTCGTCTTTGAGCTTCTCACCCATCAGGAAGTGAAGCTCGGCCACGTTTGCGTCGATGGACATCGCTTGGTCCAAAATCGAGTCAGCAAGCTCATCACGACCCTGCGCACGGCTTGCCTTGGTCAGTGCGATCAGAGCCGGCACGAACCGCTCGTCGCACCTCAGAGCACGCCTAGCCGCCATCCATGCTTCATCATAGCGTCGCGCCTCGACCAATACTTCCGCGTAGAGCGCTTGCATCTCCAGGTTGGTTCGATGGTCCCGGGCAAGGGGCTCTACGGATGCCACGGCGCGTTGAACATCTCCTTGACGGATCTCGATCGTCGCGATTCCGCGCGCCGCCGGTTCGTAGTCCGGAAGGACTCCCAAAGACCGTTTATAATAATCGAGGGCCTTCTGCTCGTTACCGGATCGGTCGGCGAGCACGCCGAGGTTGTAGAGTGCCGGGTATGCTCGCGCGTCTTTCTTTAGGGCATCTTGGAAATGCTCTTGAGCGGAGGCGACATCGTTAGCCTGCGTTGCGTCTACACCGCGCTTGAACGCCCTGTTCGCTTTGGACGACATCGGTGTACGCTCAGGGCGACGGCATTGCTCTGCTCGCGTAGCGCCCCATGGGCTTGCTGACGGGTCGGTGGACGCGATGGCCGGCGATGGCCCACCATTCTCGACACTGTCGCTCTGCGTCGGCAGCTCGCCGCCGCTCGTGACCTCGGGGTCCGAGGGCATGGACGGCCCGCCGCCCTTGCAACCCTGCACAGCGAAGATCACCGCTACGAACGCCATAGTCGTCTGTACCTCAAGACGCATCACCGTTCCTCCTTCGTGATAGCAGGGGGTGCTACGCCTGGTCGAATCTCCATCGGCTTGCCACGCGGAGCACGGGCAAACTCGCCGGGTGTGTAGCCCTGGAAGGTAGCGTCTCGCGCTTGCGCCTCAGCGATGCACTCCGCGATGCGTTCGTCTCCATAGGCCTGCAAGCGATCGGTCGCGATGCGGGTGTACTCGTCATCGAAGCTTCCCGCACGCGCGGCCCGAGCCGCAAGCGCGTAGCGCGCAACCGCAAAGCATTCGACGGGGCGCACCTTTTCATCGAGCAGTTGACGCACCCGATCTTCGACCTCGAGTCGAATGTCTTCGCGGTCGTATTGGTCGACCTTACGGAGTTGCTTCTGCATGTCGAGCGGCATGACGAACGGCGCGTTCAGGATAGAACGAGCCAGGAGCTCGTAGGTTCGGCCTTGGCGGACGAACGACGCGATGGTCCAGCGAGGACGGCGATACTCGAGCACCGGCTCATATCCCTTCACGATCGACTGGGCCTCGGCGCTGCCCCTTTCGATCTGCTTGGCCAAACTGCTGGTGTACGCCTCGATCGTCCTCGGTTTGCTGACTTTGATCTGGAACTTCTCGAAATCGTCGATCCTGCCGTCGGCGAGAATGAAGCGGGCCTCTGCGGCGTAACCCGCAGCCAGCGATCCTGGCGGCTGTCCGGTGCGCTCATACGCTTTGGTCACATCGAGCAGGGCTGCGCGATGCTCGCGAGAGCGTCTTCGGGCCTTTTCCGATTCTGCGATTCGCCAATGGGCCTGCACGACGAGGTCACCGGCCTGGCCATCATTGCTGTACGCGTTGATGAATTCGCGCATCCCTCGGATTGCTTCCGGGTATCGTTTTTGTCGATACGCCATCTCGGCGATTCGATAGAGGGCGGTCCGCTTCACGTCGGGGTCATCCACGGTGGTGTAGACGCGCCTGTAATATCTGTCTGCCTCTTCGTATTGCTGGAGTTGCTCGAGCATGATGGCCGAGTTGACCAGGGCATTGGTCCGTTGCTGCTGGACCGCCGGGTCGGCGGAGCTTGCAAATCGCTTCGAGTCGGCGAGCACGCGGTAGTTTTCGACGGCACGGTCGAAGTCGAAGTAGCGGGCTGCGTTGTAAGCGAGCTTGAAATGTGCATTGGCAAGGATCGCGTCGAGGCTCTTCTGCTCTTCTGCGTCTTCTGCTCGACGCGGCCCCACCTCGTCGATGACTCGCTGATACAGCGTGCCGGCCGACTCGTAGCGGTTGGTCGCCTCCAGTGCCAACGCGGCATACTCGAGCGCGATCGGAGCCTGCTTGTCATTTGGATTGGCGTTGACCGCCCCGAGTAACATCGTCGCTGACTGCTCGTAGCGCCGTTGGCGTTCGGCGCCTGTCGCTTCGGCCGCACTCTTGTAGACCTCGAGCGCGTCTTGATAGACGAGCGCGTTGAGATCGGAGCCGGCGCGACAGATCGGTTTGTCACGATTGGCGGGCTTGCCACAATCGATCGCCGCGGCACGCGCCGAGAAGGTGCAACCGCGCTCTTGAATGTCGGTCGCGAGTCGTCGGATCTCTTCGGAGTCTCGTTCGGCCACCGCCATGGCGCGCAGATTCTCCCACGCGACTTGCCCCGTGGCGTCGGCTTCCGCTCCTGAGCAGCGCTCCTCGTAGATGCGGTTGAAGCGCGCTTTGGCCTGTGGCCAGTAGCCGTACCAATAAAGCAGCAACGCATTGTTGTAGTCGTAGGCGGCGCGGACGGCCTCGGTGTCGCGCTGCGGGCTGACCCGTGTCAGATAGATTTCGCGCGCGCGCGCAAGACGCTGGACCGTCCCCGGCATTGCGACGGGCTGAGCGGTCGGCGGCTCCCCCGCCACTGCGGGGGCCTTATCCCGCACGGCCAGACGGCCCTCTTCGATGTCCCGGTCCGAAATTCGCTTCAAGGACTCGACGACTCGACGAGCGGACTCGGCCAGATAGCTGTCGTCGACATTGGAGTCGCGAACCTCCGCATACTCGGTGGCCGCTTGTTCGTAACTCTCCGACCAATAGAGCGCGTCGGCCAGGTTGTAGTGTAGTTCGTAGCCTTGAGGGTTGTTGGGATAGTGCTCGAGATATCCTCGGTACGCCGCCGCTGCGAGTGCATACTCGCGCTGAGCGTCTCGACAAAGCCGCACGTTCCGCTCCTCCACGCATTGTTGCCGTAAGCGCTGCGCTCGAGAATGGTGGTGGACGGCGGTCACGATCAGGGCGTTCTCGGCCAGTTGCTCGGCGTTTCGCTGCTCCGCCGGGCGATCCATGTTTGCATTCCACCAGGTGCTCCCCTGCACGTAACCGGTGAGCTCGGTGCGCGCGATGATCGCCTCTTCGAACTCGTTGTGCATCTGATGTGCAACTGCAATGTCGTTCAGAACCTCCGGTGTCCGGTGGTGATTGGGCCACCTCGACAGCGCGAGCCGCCAGGCGGCGATCGCCTCGGGATACTTGGCTTCGTCGAAGTACACCTGGCCGAGCTGGAAGTAGACTTCCGGCGTCCAGGCGCGGTCTTGTGGCAGCAACGACTCGTCTTGGATTCGCTGGATGCCGGTGCGCTTCCCCTCGGCACGATCCGGGATCTGGTTCTCGTTCCAGTCGTCGTAGGCGAACGCGATGCCGAGGTACTCCACTGCCTCGGGTCGCAGCTCGGATCCAGCCCGTCCAGTTTCGCGCTCTGCGTCGTCGGACCACTGAACGAGCTTGGCGAAGTTCTGAATCGCTTCGGGGTAGCGGCTGGCGCGGTAATAGGCCCAGGCGACTTTGTAGAGAGCGAGGTTGTAGTTGCGATCATCGGGCTGCTCGAGGATTCGGTCGTAGGCGGCGATCGAGAGGTCGAGGGCATTCTCGCCGCCGAAATCGTCGAAGTGGTACTCACCGATTCGAAACCAGGTTTCGCTCACGAACCGAGCATCCGGCGAAATCGGCTCACAGTTCGCATACGGGTCGACGAACCTCCCGCCGACCGAGGCGCCGAGGCGCCGACCATCGAGGGTCAGCGCCGGGTACCTGGCCTGCGCGGCTGCCGAGGCGTCTGGAGGTGGCGGGCGCCAATTGGGGTCGTAGTCGTACTTGTTGGCACACACGAGGGCGAGCCACGCGGCGATGGCCTCTTCGGGGCGACCTGTCTCGTTCAGGGTATATCCGATCAAATAGTACACGCCGTCGGAACGCTCGTACTTCGGGAATCGGCGGGCTAAGTCTTTGTAGAGCTCGATCGTCGGGGTGAAGTCGGGCGCAGCCGGAAGAGCGTCCTCCGCCGTCGCGTCTCCAGCCTCGCGAGCTGCCTGGGCCCGGTCGTAGAGCTGCTGAAACTCGATGGCGCTCTGCTCGAAGTAGAGCTCTCCCAGGCGAAACATCGCGTCAGGGCTGTACCTCGGGTGGTCGGGATAACGACGGATGAACTCTTCAAAAATTTGGATCGCGTCTTTCCGGGCCTCGTTGAAGGCTCGGTCCTCTGCCTCGATCTGTGCGCCGTACCAACGATCGCGTGCGCGTCGTCGCTGAAGGTATTCGCGACGCACCAGCGATGTCACCGTGTCGCGGTAGGCACCTCCGCTCTCGAGGAACCGTTCGACTTCCCCTTCCAGCTGCCGCAACCCCTCGAGTTGTTGCTCCGTGGGCCGCGGCCGTTCGTCCACCACGCGCTCTTCGGTATCCTGCAAGAATGGCGGCAAGGTGGTGTCGGTCGTACCCTCCCACGGGGTTGCTTTGACGTCTTCGGTTCGTGGAGAGTCACGGTCCGGCTCGTCCGAGTCGGGCTGCGGCTCGAGCTCCGCGTCCTGCGCACCGACGGAGGGCGTTACTGGGAGCAAGGCCGCGCACAAGGCGAACGCCGTGAGCCGCGCCCAGGTCATCGCCCCCCCTCTGAACCATCGGTTTGGTCCATCACATCACGAAACTCGTCGTCCAGCGCTTGAATCTCGCGCGCACGCTCCCGTGTCAGACCGTCGATTCGAAGCCGGTGGTCCTCGCGTTTGGCCCAGGCGACGTCGATCTTGCCGACATCAGCCCGCATGACCAAATCGTAGAAACGGCGTCGGATGCGTTCGAAATTCAGGTAAGTGATCGCGCCGACCACATCCTCCGTCTCACCTTCGACGGACTTCAGCGCGCGACGGTAGCGTGAGAGATTTCGGGTCTCTTCGTCGACGACGGCCATCATCCGCGAAACCCTCTTCTGGACCACCGTGTCGACCTCGGCATCACGTCGGTCGAGGAGTCGCTCCGTGGCTGCGATGCGCCCGTGGGCGCTGTCGAACGCAGCCCCAGCCGAACCGACGATGCCCCGCTCTCGTCTGACCAGGTCATTGAACTTCGACCGCTCGAGAGCATCGGATTGGTATCGTTTGTCGCCCACACCGACGTGCAGTCGCCCAACCTCGAGTCGCCGCCGGATCCAAACCAAACGTTCCTCGTAATCTGCGATTTCTGCCTGATGGTCGGCTAGCTGTGCCTCGAGCGCGGCTCTGTCGACTTTCTGGGGGTCGACCGACGCCATCCCGGTCTTCGAGGCAACGATGCGCGCTTCGAGGCCTAGGATCTCGACGCGAAGGCCCTGGAGCTCGCGTTCGAGCGCTCGGTATTCGCCGAGCTTCTCGAAATCTCGGTCGACGAAGTCTTCGGTGTCGACCGGCATCTTCTTGACTTTGGCCTGGAGCTCCTTGCGCCTGGTCCGAATCTGGTCGGCCTGCGCCGTCCGACGGCCGAGAGCGCGCTCCTCGCTATCGATGTAGGCTCCGCGCAGCTGGGCGAGTCGATTCCGAAGCCCGGTCGTCCTCTCGCGTTGCCGCCGTAGATCCGAGAACACAGCCAGTCGATTGGGCGCGGCCAGGGCGGCGGTGATCCGAGCTGCTAGCTCGTCGGTTTCGTCCACGAGCTGCGTCGCCTCGCTGAGGTCCGCCAGCAAGCCAAGCGCGCGCTGGTAGTTGCCCTCGACTGGCGCCCACTGGCGCGCACTTTCGGGCAGGAAGGCATCGATGTCGAAGTTGGTTAGGTTTTGCCGGACAAGCCCCCTGAAATACTCGGGTAAATCGGGGTGCTCGAGGCGCGTCCGGTCGAGCTCCGCGCTGATTGGCCCGAACTGGTCTCGAACCTCCTCGAAAACCGCTTCTGCCTCGTTGTAGCGGGCGGCACGTGCCAGCAGCTCTCCTCGCAGCACTTTTCCATCCGCGTTGAGCGGGCTGTCCGGTGCTGCAATCGACAGCACCTCGAGCGCCCGCTCCGCCTGGACCGCGTCGCCCATGGCGATGTACGTCCAGGCGAGCTCGTACTGCGCAGCGTCGAACCGGTCGGAGGTTTGGGGCACGGCGCGATATGCATCGATGGCCTGTTCGAGTTGGCTGGTCTCGTAGTAAAGCCTTGCCAATGCGAGATAGGTGAGCTCGACGACCTCGGCTTCATCTTCGTTCGCTGGCTCGTGGCCGAGAACCGTGCGGAACGCCGCAATCGCATCGATGTACTCTGCACGAAGAATATAGATGGTTCCGACGAAGTACTTGGCGCGAAGCGAGTAGGCATTGCCGCTCGGAATCGCGAGAAAAGCTTGACGGGCCTGCTCGAGGCGGGCTTGGTCGATGCCGCGAATCGCTCGATCGGTAGGCGCGTTGAGCACCTGGTCGACCGGAACGGCGCGGTTGTAGAGATACTTGGCGCGGAAGTATGCCGTGGTTACCGACAACGTGGAGGACGGCAACGCCTCCAGTCGGGCGAAGTAGACATCGACGCCTCTAAAGTCCTGGGTCTCGATCGCGATTTCGATGAGCCGACTGAGTGAGCGTTCGAGATAGACGGAAAATGCTGAATCGGTTCCCCGATCGATGACTTCTTCGTAACGACGTCTCGCACCGAGGGTGTCACCAGCGAGAAAGAGCGACTCACCGAGAAGGAAGAGCGCCTCCGGGTAAGCCTGATGCGTCTGATAGTGCTCGACGATGTCGGTGAACAAGATTGCCGCGCGAAGGTAATCTTCCAGGCGAAGATAGAGCTCCCCGTCCGTGAGGCGTTCCTCGACGAATGTGTCGGTCTTTCGGGTATCCACGGGGACCGGCCTGCTCATCAGACGCTGCGTGTCGGACTCGACGTCCGCTAAGTCGCGGTTGAGTTGATTGAGGTCCTGGGCGGCGACGGACGCGGCGGACGCAAGAAGGCTTCCGGCCAGGACTGCCCCCAACCGCCGTTGCCACGCTCGCCCTCTGCCAAGTTTTGGTGAGGGCGGCGATGGAGTCGCCCCACGCCGTCCCATTACCGAACGCCCTCACCCTCTGCGTCGGGTCGCGCCTGACGCTCGATCCGCTCGATGAAACGCACCGCAGGTCGTTCCTCGAGCGGAGTCGTCGGGCCACCTTTCTCGTAGCCGACCACGACCAGGGTCGCGACGCGGCCTTCGGGGACCGAGAACGTATACGTCGATCGAACTTTGAAGCGGTAGCCCTTCAAATAGGCGAAGACCCCATAGCCATGTCCACGGTACTCGAGGTTCACCGTCAACGTGTGCTCGCCCGGTACGATGCTTCCGTTGTAAACCTCGAACTCTTTTTGGTCGCCGATGGCTCCTTCTTCATCGGCCTTGGTAAAGATCGGAGCGCCATCGAGCGCGTACACGACGCGCACGAGCTTGAAGCCCTCCGACATTCGATTCTCGTGGACGATGACCGTCTGGCCACCTCCAACGACGCCCTCGAGCACTGTTTCGGCGAGCAGCGAAAGCCGGGCCTTGGAACGAAAAATCTGCTCTTTGAGCTCGTTGATCCGCTGTTCCAGATCTCGGAGTCGGACCGCATACGTGCCGGCATCGATCGGCGCCACCGTGACAGGTGCCGCCGGGGTCGGCGCAGTTTCGCTCGGCGCGGCTTCGCTCGGCGTGTCGGTCGACGTATCCGGTGGGGGCGCTGCTTCGGTCTGGGCTACCGCTACGGCACCGCCCGCCCAAAGGCACGCCACTACGACTGAAAGCGCAACTTTCCCGCGCATCGCGATTCCCCTCTAAGTGACCACCATCTGAAGCGAAATTGCCCCTTGGTGGTCCTCGCGCTTATACCAAAGCGCCAGCACGTGGGTCAATGAAGGTCGGGAGCGACGCGGAGCAGCGTGACCGACGAGAATCGCTGAATTGTCCTTCACTTGCAGGGCGCCGATCGGGTAGATCCTCAGGCAACGTCAACCGTCGATCCATGTGTGACTCGAGCATGCATACGCTGGCTATGGGGTACGGGAGCGCATCGTGAGCGATCCCCCGGACGAAGAGCTCCTTTGCGCCTATCAAGCCGGCGACACCCAAGCCTTCGAGATGTTGCTCTTTCGATACCGACGGCCTCTCTTCAACTTCCTATTGCGGTCGGCGCGCGATCGCGAGAGGGCGGAAGAACTCTACCAGGATGTCTGGATGCGCGTCATCGAACGGTGCGACGAGTTCCGGGGGGACGCCAAGTTCTCGACCTGGCTGTACACCATCGCCCGGAACCATTGCGTCGATCATCAGCGAAAGATGGTCTTTCGGCGACATGCATCCCTCGATGCCACGGGTCCGGGCTCGGCGCGGAGCCTGGGCGAGCGGGTTCCCAACCCCGGGCCGTCCACGGATCGCCTGGCGATGCGGCGGACCCTCCAAAGGCGAATCGCCGAAGCGGTGGAGGAACTTCCCGAAGACCAGCGGGAGGTGTTCCTGATGCGCCAGGTGCAAGGCCTTGCCTTCAAAGAGATCGCCGAGGTCGTTGGGGTGTCAGCCAATACGGTCAAGAGCCGCATGCGATACGCGCTCGAGCGCCTGCAGAACGGCTTGAGCGACCTCGAGGAGCACGTACGCGAAGTGGAGCCGCAGAAACATGAACTGTGAGCAATGCAAAGAGGAGGTCCTCGAGTTGATCGAACGCGAGGCGGTCGATCCTGCCGGAGTGCGAGAGATCCTCGACCGATGTCCGGATTGCCGAGCGCTGTTCGACGAGATGAAGGCCGCGCTCGTCGCGGTGGACCAACTTCCGCTGGAAGACCCGTCGGCACGCGTGGATGCCGACATCCTGCGTGCAGCCGTGATGCGACGCACGAACGTGGCGCGCGTCGGCAAGCGCCGCTTTCAAGCGCCACCGTGGGCGATGGCAGCCATTGCCCTTCTGGCTGTGGGCATCGGCGTGTGGGCGATTCCGGGCGACAACGAGCTCGCAACCGAAGATGGGTTTGGCACCCCCCTCGCCGAATCGGACGAAGACATCGTGACGGAGCCGAGGCCGGCGAGCGCCCCGGTAGAGGTCGAAGAGGCGGTGAGCGACAAAGCCGAACAGGGGTTGCGACTCGATCAAGAAACGCGGGCCGAGCGCCAGGCAGAGGGCCCACCGAAGACTTCGGTCGTGCGACGGAAGCGCGCGCAAGAAAAGCGTAGGGCCGCCTCTGCTCCTGTGAGACAAGCCAAAGCGGTCGAAGCGGCGCCCGAAGAAGCCTCCGACATTGGTGCAGTGGCGGGGATGGAGGACATGGTTCAGGCGCCGGCCGCCAACGCACGCGCTGCCGGCGCTGCACGCACCGTGGCATTGGCGGACGAGTCGGCGGATCAAGAGGCCAACAAAGAGGTCAAGGAAGACGGCGATGATACCGACGCCACGTGCCGAAAGACCGTCGCGGACTTCGAGAAGCGTCGCCGGCGCGACGCGGGCGTCAAGCCCGACCCCGAGCAAGAGCTCGCCTTGGGGCGCTGCTATGCCAAGCTCGGCGACGCGAAACGGGCCCGCACATGGCTAGAACGCGCAGCCGCTCACCCCAAAACCAAGACCCGCGCCCAAACCGCCCTAGAAGAATTGGCCATCGACTAGTACACACTGATCGATCTCGTCGCCCTTAGCGCCGGAGGAGATCTAGAAGGCCGCGCCACTTCGCGGTACGCCCCGGCGTAGCTGCGTTTGCGGTTTCGCGAGCCGCGGCCAGGGCCGCCGCGAAGGTTTCGGTGATTTGCATCGGGTCGAGCGCAATCCGCGCGTCGGCCATGGCTGCCTTCCACCGCGCGTCGACACCGGAGAAGAAGCACAAGCCTCCCAACATGCGCACGACTTCATCCGCGGCGAACATCGCTGCGGCCCTGTCGCGGTTGGCCTCTCCGAGTTGCGACAAATCGACGATGGCGATTTCGGCATCTGCGTCGAGCATCGCACGCCCGAGGGCGTCGACATGCTCGCTGAGCGTCGAAGGTTCGTGAAGTCCCGAGATGATCAACGCGAAGATCTTGTCGTCGATCCGAATCGGGCCGAGGTGTTTGGCCGCCCCCGTTTCGTGCTCCTGCAGGACTCGTTCTTCACGCCCTAGGACGAAACCCTCGATCACAGCGGCTACCGCGCGTTCGGCGAACCGTCTTGCCGGAAGAGCTTCGCTGTCATCGGCAGCGCGCAGCGCTAGCTGCACGACTTGCACTGCGGCCGTGGGTGTTAGATCCAAGAGCGCCAATCGTCGGCCCAGCAAGGTCAGCACGGTGAGACACTCGCGAAACTGAAACGACTCGTAATCGCCGGCAGCGCGTTCCTCTTCCGAAAGCTCGTTCAACAGCGGAAGCAGGGGCGCGGTCTCCTTCGCGATGTCATCGAGTGGTACCCCGCCTGTCGGCGGCCTCGCGTCCTCGAGCAGTGCGCGCAAACGCGCCCGCGCCGTCTTCTCTGCGTCCATCACGCTTCGTCTACCTTATCACTCTTTGAGGCGGTCATTCGGCCACGTGATATAAGCGTGTCGTATGGGCGCCACGATCCTCGTCGTTGATGACGAAAAGAACATCCGTCGCACGCTTCGCATGGTCCTCGAAGGTTCGGGGTTCAGCGCCCTCGAAGCAGGGTCGGCCGAAGAGGGGCTCGAGGCGCTCGAGAACCACGAAGTCGACCTGGTGATTCTCGACGTGCGGCTGCCGAAGATGAGTGGCATCGAAGCACTTTCCAAGATCCGCAGTAAGCCCGAGACCCGACGATTGCCGGTGCTCATGGTCTCGGGTCACGCGTCGCTTGCCGAGGCCGTCCAAGCGGTGCAACTCGGCGCCACCGATTTCTTCGAAAAGCCTCTCGACCGCGACCGCGTTCTCGTGACCGTGCGCAACGCGCTCAAAACCTGGCAGCTTCAGCGCGAGGTCGAACAGCTTCGCGCGGACGTCGAGCACCGATACGAAATGATCGGGGAGAGCCCGGCCATACGGGAGCTCTTCGCACAACTCGAGAAGGTCGCACCTACCAACGGGCGCGTTCTGATCACGGGCGAGAGCGGCACGGGCAAAGAGCTGATCGCGCGCGCGATCCACCGGCTGAGCCCGCGAGCAGACGGTCCTTTCATCAAGGTCAACTGCGCGGCTATTCCTGCCGAGCTGATCGAGAGCGAGCTTTTTGGCTACGAGCGAGGCGCGTTCACCGGGGCGCAGGGTCGCAAGAAGGGCATGTTCGAGCTGGCAAACGAGGGCACGCTTTTTCTAGACGAGATTGGGGACATGAGCGCTAGCGCTCAAGCGAAGGTGCTTCGCGCTCTGCAAAGCGGCGAGATCTCTCGCGTGGGTAGCGAGAAGTCGATCGCGGTGGACGTGCGCGTGCTCGCGGCGACCAACAAAGACCTCGAGGTCGAGGTCCAGGAAGGCCGCTTCCGGGAGGATCTCTACTTCAGACTCAATGTCATCCCGATTTTGACCCCGCCTCTGCGCGATCGGAAGGTGGACATTCCGCTTCTGGCCACGGGCTTCCTTCGCGAGTTTTCGCTCGAGAATGGCCTTCGCGAGAAGCCGATCGACGACGAGGTCCTCGAGGAGTTGGCCGATCGACCGTGGCCGGGCAACGTCCGCGAGCTTCGCAACGTCGTCGAACGGATGGCGATCTTGAGCGGGGATCGCATCACCATGGACGACCTCCCCGAGGAAGGCGTGCTGAGCGAGGGACGCCGCGGTTCGACGCCGCCAAGCGATCTCCCCCCCACCCTCGACGAGTCAGGCGCGCGCTTGACCCTGCGGGAATACCGGAGCCGAGCCGAGAAGGACTACATCCTACAAACCCTCGACGAGGTGGGTTGGAACATCTCCCGAGCTGCCACCATCTTGGGAGTCGAGCGCACCAATCTTCACAAGAAAATGCGGACTTATGGTATCCGTAGAGCAGAGGGATGATCCGTCGAACGATCAGGCTGTTGTGGAGGGGGGCCGTCATCGGCTTCTTGACCTACGCGTTGTTTTTCGCCCGCCTCGGAGGTCGAACCCCGTTCCAGCACTTGATGCGTGTGATCAGCACTGACGAAGCTCAGGAGCTCGGTTACGAGGTCGGCATCGCCACCAAGAAGATCACCAAGCACATTGGCGAACAGGTCTACGACGTGACGCAACCGCCCGAAGTCGATGCTGGCGCGTCCGAAGTTCCCGAAAAGGTCGCCGACCAGCTTCGGGGCGTCACCGGCCCCGTGTATCGGCGTGAGCAGCGCATCGAGGCTGTTCGCGAAGAAGAGTCTCGCTAGAACCTGGTCACGTGGTTGGTTCCAGTCGGGCCTTTGGTCGGCAATCGGTCCCGCCCCCCGCTATCGCTTAGCTACGGCCACTCTAGGTGGAGGCGTTTCATCTTGCGCCACAGGGTCGTCGGGCTGAGCCCCAAGATCGCTGCGGCGCGTTCTTTGTTTCCCTCGGAGGCGCGCAACGCTCGAACGATCGCATCGCGCTCCGCCTCTTGCACGATGTCGGCGAGTGACCGCAGACCCAAGTGCGAGCCGCCGTTGGTCGAGCTCGGAACGATGTCTTGGAGCTGAACCTGCCCGTCCGGTGCGAGCGCCACTCCTTGTTCGATGAGGTTTTCGAGCTCTCGAATGTTGCCGGGGAAGTCGTAGCTCACCAGGTACTCGAGGACGCCGGGGCCAACCGAGGCTTTACGTCCCATCTTCTGGCCGTACTTTTCGAGGAAACTCTCGACGATCGGTGCGATATCTTCTTTGCGGTCGCGAAGGGGCGGGAGCTCGAAGCGCGCGACATTCAGCCGGTAGTAGAGGTCTTCGCGGAAACGCTTCTCTTCGATGAGCCGCCGGAGGTTCTGGTTGGTTGCCGCAATGATTCTTGCATCGACGTTGATGGGCTTGTTGTCGCCGAGCCGACGTATTTCACCCTCCTGGATCGCCCGTAGCAACTTGGCCTGGAGCGACGGCGGCGTCTCCGCGATTTCGTCGAAGAAAAACGTGCCGCCGTTCGCTTCTTCGAACAGGCCTTTTCGGGTTTGCACGGCGCCTGTGAACGCGCCTCGCATGTGACCAAAGAGCTCACTCTCTAGTAAGGTCTCGGTCAATGCGGCGCAGTTGATCGACACGAACGGCCGCTCGGCACGCAGTGAGTTGGCGTGAATCGCACGCGCGACCAGCTCCTTGCCCGTCCCGCTCTCCCCGGTGATCAAAACCGTCGCGTCGGTCGGTGCGATCCGGACGATGCGGCCCAGGACGTCCCGGATTTCGGCCGACTGGCCGATGATATTGCCGAAGTTGTACTTCTCACGAAAATCGTGAGCCATGGCGCGAAGCTCGCCAGCCATTTCGCGTAGGCGTGCAGCACGCGAGACCTTGAGCAGCAGCTCCTCTTCGACGAACGGCTTTTGCACGAAATCGCGTGCGCCAAACCGCATTGCCTCGACAGCATCTTCGATCGTGCCGAAGGCCGTCATGACGATGACCTCGGTCACCGGCGACGCCTCGCGTGTGTGTCGCAGGACTTCCAGGCCGCCGATGTCCCCCATGCGCAGGTCGGTGATCACCAAGTCGTAACCGTTCTCCACGACCATCGAGCAGGCGGACTCGCCACTTTGCGCTTGGTCGACGTCGTACCCCTCCCCACGCAGCATCTCGGCGAGCATGGTGCGCGCGCTGTCCTGGTCGTCGACGATTAGAATCCTGGCCATCGCTGCAGTGGTTCGCGACCCGCGGGCCCCCGAATGAAACCACCCCTCACCGCCCGAACCTTACCTCAAACGAGGGGTTAGCGCCCGGCCTTCACTCGAGCACCCGACGCATCGCCGCAAGCACGTCCTCGCGAAATTCGGCGGGAAAAATCAGGCGCGGCCGCTGGATGCGTTTGTTCCGGAGCTGGCCGAGCAAGAACGAAGCATCGCCGAGGCGCTGCAACGGCTGATGTCGAAGCGTGACCCACAGCCCATCGGAGCTGCCGTCCGTCGGTTCTTGGTACGGGACGTCTTCGGCGATATCGAGCCAAACCGACAGGTCCGACCGATGGCCTCGGGCCTCGACGATTCGCTTCGTCATGTCGAGCGCGGCTTGCCACTGTGCGGGGCGGTTCTCCGGAAGGGGAACGGTCTTCGGAAGCGCGCGCGAGCGCAATCGTCGGCTGAGGCTGGCCAAGGTGGAGTCGGGTCCGTGCTCCCACGCCGCGAGGCAGGTCAGCAACTCGGCGTCGTCCATTCGGAGATACTCCCCCAGCGAAAGCGACTCCCCGAGCGCCGCGGCACGAAACGCGGGAAGCAAAGGGTCGGGTGGGCTGCCGTCGAAGATCAGCTCACTCACGCGCGAGAAGATCGCGCGCACCAGCGCTTCAGCCGCGCGGGTGGCTTTGTGGTGATACACCTGCTGGTACATGAAGTGCCGTCCGAGGAAGAAGCTCTCGGCGGGTGGCAGCCCCTTGCGCCCCTGTACCGCGAGGACCCAACGGCCGTCGACGCAAGCGAACGTCAACGCCTGAAGCAACCAGTCGAGGTCGTAGAGCCCGTAGCGAACACCGGTCATGTGGCTGTCGCGCAGGAGGTAGTCGGCTCGGTCGACGTCGATGGTCCCCGCGACGCTCTGGCAGAGATAATCGAGGCGATACTTCCCGTCCAATAGCCCCGCGACGCGCTCTGCCATGCCGCGCGAGATGCCTTCGAGCGTCCGATGCACCTCAGTCGAGGAGTCGAGAAGAATGTCTTGGGTCCAAAGCTCGTGATGTTTCGCGTGGGGGAGCACCTCTTCGAATAGGTGTGAGAACGGGCCATGCCCAGCGTCGTGGAGCAACGCGGCCGCCAGGGCCTCGGCTCTTGCCGTTTCGTCGAGGCGTTGGTCCTGCGGGAGCTCGTGACTGCAAGCGTCGATGCGTTGCAGCAAGGCCTGCATGACGTGCGCTGCGCCAATCGCGTGGGAAAACCGTGTGTGCTCTGCCCCCGGAAAGACCAACGATGCAAGCCCGAGCTGCCGCACACGTCGAAGGCGCTGCACCTCGCGGGTGTCGAGGATCGACCGAATCACCCGCTCCGCCATACCTTCGAAGGCGATCAAACCGTGGACCGGGTCCCTGAGGATCACCCTGCACGCTACCACCGGAGGGTCAGAACGCCAGCGTTCCGAACCGACCGTCGCGGGGGACGTCGAAGTCGGTTCCTCGGCGCACCACGGCTACGGTATCCGGTTGCCACAGCGGCAGGACGGGAATGTCGCGTGCGAGGATCTGCTGGGCCTGTGCGTATGCGGCGCGACGCTCGGCACGGTCGATCCGTGTCCTTCCGCGCTCGAAGAGCTTGTCGAGCTCTGGGTTTTCGTACCTCCAACGATTCGCGCCCTCGCTATCGGGGCCTGGAATCCGGGAGGAGTCGAAGAACCAACTCAGCACGTGCGGTTCGAGCACTTCGGGAACCTGAAGGAGCGTGAGCTCGAACCGGCCCTTGTTCAGATCGGCGATCAGGGTAGCAGCCTCGGACGGGCGAACGTCGACCTCGATCCCGACCTCTCGGAGCATCGCCGCGATCGCCCTCGCGACCGATTGCCGAAATCGATCCGAGGTCGTCCGAAGAACCAAACGCATTCTAGGCTCCGGCCCCGATGGATCGACGAACCCGGCCTCATCGAGAAGCTCACGGGCTCGGTTTGGATCGAAGAGCTGCGCTGTGAGTGAGTCGAGATGCGCCCAGTGGTCGAATGGAATCCAGCTGTCGGTGATCCGAGCGAGCCCATCGTACTTGGCTTCGACAAGCAGCTGTCGATCGATGGCGGCCCCAATCGCCTGCCGCACGCGGACGTCTCGTAGCTTGGGCGAAGTGGTGAGGAATCCGAGGTACATCGTAGAGACCCCGGGCGCGCTCCGCGTTTCGAAGCGCGGGTCATCTTGAAACATCGGAAGCAGGAGCGGTGGGATCGAGCCGATTGCGAGGTCGCCCTGTCCAGCGAGCATTCGCAGCGCCCGCGTGTTGTCGTCGCGGATCACCACCAGTCGAACGCTCGGGAGCCTTGGCGCGCCTCGGTACCAATGCGGATTGGCGCGAAGCTCGAGGACGCCTGGCGAACGCTTCACCAAACGATAGGGCCCTGCGCCCACGGGAAATGGGTCTTCCTCCGTGGCGACCCGACGGTGCGCATCGAGGCTCCGGACGATCGGCAGCTCGAGATCGGTCAGGAAGGTCGCGTGCGGCTCGCGAAGGACGAACCGGAGGGTTCGTGGATCGAGGATCTCGATGCTCTGGATCCGGCGATACGTGTGCGCGTACCGGCTCTTGAGCTCGGGATCGACGACGCCTCGGAAGGTCGCCGCGACATCTTCCGCGTCGAGCGAGGTGCCGTCACTGAAGCGAAGCCCCCGCTTCAGCCGAACTTCGTACTCGGTGGGGCTCAGGGCCACGACCGACTCGGCGAGATCAGGGACCACCTCGAGCGTTCTCGGGTCGATGGTGACCAGGGACGCAAAGAGAAGTCGCGAGACTCGGAGGCCGTAGGGATCGGCGACGAACCGGGGGTCGAGCTGCTCGGCGTCTCGCGGAAGGACGACGACGAGCGCCTCGGGATCACGTTCGGGTTTATTGGAGCACCCTGCGCCGATCACTAGGAGCAGCGCGATCACGCTGCTAGTCTGCGACCGATGGCGCACCGCGCGCTTCTTTGCCTGATTCTGTTCGGCTTCCTGGTCGTGAGCCCTGGTGCCCTCGCCAAGGGCCCCGAGCCCCTCGCGCAAACGATCTCCCACCTCGTACGCAAGGCCGGGCTTGGGGATCGGATCGGGATCGAAATCGTTCGATTGCACGACGGAGCCCAACTCTATCAAAAACACGCCAAGCGCCCCCTGAATCCGGCGTCCAACCAGAAGATACTCACCGCAGCGGCCGCCCTTTGGCATCTCGGCCCGACCTTTCGAGCGTCTACCAAGGTGGAAGGGATCCTCGAGAACGGCAACGTAAAGCGACTCATCCTGAGAGCAGCGGGGGACCCGAGCCTCGGGTACCGCACTTTGTTCGCGCTGGCCCAAGCGCTGCGCCTGCGCGGCGTCGACCGGGTGGAACAGATCGTCATCGATGACAGTTACTTCGATCGCGAGATGCTCCCCCCGGCCTTCGACCAGCAGCCGGCTGAGACTTCAGCGTTTCGCGCGGCCATTTCCGCGTTTTCGGTAGACCACAACAGCTACATCGTTCACGTGGGACCCGGGCCCAAGGTCGGCGCCCAAGGGCGGGTGCGCGTCCTCGCCGACGGTTACATCGTGGTCGAAAATCAGACCATCACGAAGGCGAGTGGACCGCCAAAGATCCAAATCGACCACACGCCGACCAAAGACGGTCGCCTCGAGGTCAGGGTTGGTGGCCAAGTCCCCGCAACGACGCGGACCCTGTACTACCGTCGCCGCGTTCCCGATCCCCGCGCTCACGCTGCTAGCCTCTGGGTACGCGCGCTCCGGCAAGCCGGAATGCGGGGTGCTCTCGACGTAGAGTACGCCCACGTCGCTGAAAGGTTGCCGGTTCTTGCCGATATGCCGTCGGGAGAGTTGAGCGCCCTCCTCTATTCGGTCGGCAAGTGGAGTGACAACTTCACCGCCGAGATGTTGCTCAAGATCATGGGCGCCGAATCGCAAACCCCAGGTACCTCCTCCCGAGGCGTCGAAGTCGTTCGCGAGGAGCTGGCCTCTCGCGGGGTCGACGTGCAGGGGCTGATCATGATCAATGGCTCGGGTCTTTTCGACGGCAACCAGGTGTCGCCACATCACATCACCCAGACGCTGGTCGCCGCATATCGTGACCCTGCCATCGGCCCGGAGTACGTCTCGCAGCTCGCCGTGGGAGGGGCGGATGGGACGCTCCAGTCGCGTTTCAAGAATCTGCCGCTGCCGAGGATGGTGCGGGCGAAGACCGGGACCCTTCGGGATGTGATCGCGCTGTCGGGGTACGTTCTTGGAGAACCCGACAGGTCGTTTGCGTTCAGCTTCTTGGCGAATGGAATCGCAGGGAAACAAGCCGAAGCAAGAGATCTCGCGGACCAGATCGTTACCCTCTTAGCCAGGTATGCGAGTCAACCAGAGCCGGTGCGCCGCTGACATGCCTCGATGCGTCTTCAGCCGGCGACCGCTTTGATGCTCCAGGCGATGATCAGTTGGGCTGCGTAGTAGAGCGGAAGTCCCCAGAGGCGGTTTACGAAACCGGGTGACACGAATCGATCGCGCACGACGGCGATGTCCGAAGTGGTGAACATGACAGCACCTACCGGAATCATCCAAGGCGCACCCGCCGCTCCGGCGCCGATCGCGACTACGCACATCGCGGCGATGACGAGCATGTAGACCCCGATGGGGATGCGCATGTCGGGGGCGTGCGGGAAAACCCACCGCGCGATGAAGACCATGATGGCGGCCATCGCAACTGCGGCGATGAACGCCTGTGGGCCGCTCATCGGCAGAGAGCTGAACGCGATGACGTAGGCGACGTGACCCAACAAGAACGAAACCAGCCCGGCAATGAAAGCTCCTTTGCCGCTGCCCAGCAGACAGACATCACCGACGGCCCCGAGGATCAGCCCCGTCAGGACAATGCTGCCGTAGCGCGACTCGAGGGCGCCGAAGCCGATCGCAGCCACGATGAAGCCAGCCGACGCTACGGGCTTGCCGATGGCGCGGACGATAGAACGGTCTTTCCACTCGCCCCAGAGGAGGGCACCGAGGCCGACCGCAGTCACCAGCTCGCCTAGTCCGTTCAGAGTCATCGTCGCGTTCGCACCCTCCGTTCGTTACGGCGGGGTGTACCACGTCCACGCCCGGGCGAGCGCCGCGAAGAACCGAAAGGTTTGCGCCTCAGCGTCAGACCGTGCATGGCATGCATCAGGAGCCATGGCCACGACTCCCCCGATCGTCACGAACGACCAGATCGCCAGCATCCTCGAGCAGGTCGCCGACCAACTCGAGGCGCAACACGCCAACATCTATCGAATCGATGCGTACCGCGCTGGCGCGGCGGTGGTGCGGGGGCACGAGAGCAGCATTCAGGATTTGGCCCTGACGGGGGGGCGCGAAGCTCTCGATGCCCTTCCGCAGATCGGGTCTAGCTTGTCGGGCTCGATCGAAGAGATCGCATATTCCGGGCGTCTGCGTTTGCTCGATCGACTCCACGGCCGGCTCTCTTCCGTCGAGCTGTTCAAGAGGGTCCCAGGGATCGGCGAGGAGCTCGCAGAGCGCATCCACCGAGAGCTCGACATCGATACGCTCGAGGCACTGGAGGTCGCCGCGCACGATGGAAGGCTCGACGCCGTTGCAGGCTTTGGTCCGCGACGCCTCGAGGCCGTCCGCGACATCCTGGCGACGATGCTGGCCCGGTCTGCACGCGGTCGCGCCCGCAGGTTCGACGAGCTAGAGAAGGCAGGGGCCCAGGTGAGTGCGCCCCCGGGTGCCCACGCGCGACCAGATGTGGGTCTTCTTTTGAAGGTCGACCAAGACTATCGCGAGAAGGCGGAAGCCGGTTCGCTTCCACGAATCGCGCCGCGACGAAACAACCCCGACGGCGCACCCTGGCTTCCCATCCTGCACACCTACGAGGATGACTGGCATTTCACCGCCCTGTTCTCCAACACCGACCGCGCACACGAGCTCGGTCGCACGCGGGACTGGGTGGTGATCTATTTCGAACGAGACGGAGACGAGGGCCAATGCACCGTCGTCACCGAGTATCGGGGCCCACTCGTTGGGAAGCGCGTCGTCCGCGGCCGCGAAGACGAGTGTGAATTAGTAGCGCCGGCGTAGGGGGACCTCGCCGGCGCTCGAGTCGTGGGCAACGGGCTTCCCACTATTCTTTGATCTGTCGTCGGATCTTCCCGAGCGCTTGCTCTTGAAGCTGACGGATGCGCTCGCGCGACAGATTGTACTTGTCGCCGATCTCTTTGAGGGTGAGCTCATCTTCATCGTCGAGGCCGAAGCGCCACCGGAGAATGCGCGCCTCCATCGGCGTAAGCGTGTCGAGGAGCCTCCTCACCTCGTCGCTCCACTTGCGGGAGACGAGCTGCTCATACGGGGTCGGCACGTTTTCCTCTTCGAGGAAGTCGATGAACTTTCGCCCATCTTCGTCGTTGACGGGACGATCGAGCGAGAATGGGGTCTCGGCCCAGTAGCCCTTGATCTTTTCGAGCTTCTCGGCGGCGATGCCCGTCTCTTTTTCGAGCTCCTCAGGCGTCGGCTGCTTGCCGGTGCGGGTGGCGATGGCCTGTGTTGCGCGGGCGACGCGGTTGTACGTGTCCAGCATGTGGACTGGAATGCGTACAGCGCGGCCCTTGTCGGCGAGAGCACGGCTGATCGCGTGGCGGATCCACCACGATGCGTAGGTGCTGAAGCGGTAGCCGCGATTGTGGTCGAACCGCTCGACGGCCTTCATCAGACCGATGTTGCCCTCTTGAATGAGGTCGATGAGCGGAAGGCGACCGCGGTTGTACCGGCGAGCGATCGAAACGACCAAACGCAGGTTGGCCGCGACGAAGCGATTCTTCGCACGCTGCTGCGCCTTTTGCGCCGCGCGCACTGCTTGCAGGTACTTCTTGAACGCGGGCGTCATGCGAACGTGGTCGCCCACGATGTCGCGCTCGTCTGCGAAGTTGCCGGCAAGCCGATGAACGGCACGGTCGGACTCCTGCACGAAGAGGCGGTCGCTATCGAGCTCCCGCATCTTGGTGGCAAGCTGCAGACAGAGGTCGCCCCAGCGCGCTTCTTGGCGCTTGCCGAGCTTATCGGCCTTGGCGCTTCGGGAGAGCTTGCGAAGCGCGGCGATCTCAGGGAGCGGCTTGTCCTCGACGCGCAGCTCGATGATCGTGCCTACCGTCTCGAAGCACGCTGGATAGCTGAAGAGGGCCTCCCAGTAAGCGATCTCGAGCCGTTCGACGCGCTTGGCCGCCTCGATCTCCTCCTGGGGTGTCAGGACCCGATGACCGATCATCTCGCGGAAGTAACGGGTGAGGGTCGAATCGCCAGCGCCTTGGCGCTCGAATTCCTTGAGCGCCTTCTCGCTCTCGAGTCGGGCCTTTTCCAGTTGCTCCTTCGAGGGCTCGGCCGACTGCGGAGCGGGAGCGGTGGTGTGAGCTTTCGCTACTGTGCGCTCGTTTGCTGCAACCTTCGGCTCCGTCACTTTGGATGCCTTGGCTTGAACCCTGCTCTTCCGAGTGGCCTTGCTGGTGGACTGTCGTGTCGCTGCCTGTCGTGCCATTTTCCCTCTTGCCTCCGGTGGCGCCCCTCGTAATCAGTGGCGCCCCGTATGTTGGCTGAACACCAGAGCACACCCGAGTGTTCCTCGGACGTGAGCTAGCCGTTTCGACTAAACGAGATGCACGCGCCGTGCCGGAAATCGCACGGAACGTAGATTTCGCCCTCTAGCGTGTCGCTTCCTCGTAGGGGCACTTTTGAGTATATGGGTCCTTCTACGGCCTTGAGAAGGGCAATTCGGCGTGTCTCTGTCCCATAATTCCAGTGATAGTCCTGCTCGTCGCGAGTTGCTGGAATCTATCAGCAGGCGACTACCCCTAGTCGTGGGCTCTCTCATCTTTATGGCTGTCTCGGCGGCGGCCACGGCGGGGTATGCCTGGCTCGCAGGGCCTCTGCTGGGGAGCCTCGAGGGGGATCGGCTTTCTGTGGCATCTCAGACGGCTATCGAG
>Ga0224512_10000154_pt1 | contig 74176 bp, 69 predicted proteins | sample SF_May12_sed_USG_4_FD_169103 | JGI IMG/M metagenome (GOLD analysis project Ga0224512, IMG submission 169103) | Sediment microbial communities from San Francisco Bay, California, United States - SF_May12_sed_USGS_13 | ecosystem: Environmental > Aquatic > Marine > Sediment | place: USA... | reverse complement strand
CCGCATCTCGGTTCCGGCATCAGCTGGACTTACCAGGGCCGCACGGTGATGGCATCGCCGAACCTGAAGACCGGTACGGTCAGTATCATAGACATGGAAACCTGGCAGGTGATTAAAAAGCTAGATACGCTCGGTCCCGGATTTTTCATGCGCAGCCACGAAGGTTCAAACTACGCCTGGGTCGACGTATTCTTCGGGCCCGACCGGGACGCGATGCACGTCATCGACAAGCACAGCCTCAAAATCGTCAAAACCCTGCGGCCGGCACCGGGTAAAACTTCAGCGCATGTCGAGTTCACCCGCGACGGCAGGTATGCGTTGCTCAGCATCTGGGATAATGACGGGGCCGTCATCGTTTACGACGGCGACACGCTGGAGGAGGTCAGGCGAATTCCGATGAACAAGCCGGTCGGCAAATACAACGTTTACAACAAGATTACCCGCTCCGCGGGCACCAGCCATTGAATCGCAATTCCACAGACTTCATGTCGAGGCATTACCTTGATGACGCTCGATGAATTGATCCCCTACATGCCTCCATTTCAGGCAGCCCTGAACGCGGCGGCTACCGTAACGTTAAGCGCGGGCTATTATTTCATCCGCAACCGACGGCGCAACTCGCACCGAAACTGCATGCTCGCCACGCTGGTCATTTCCGGCATCTTCATGGTCTCCTACCTCAGCTATCACGCAAGGGTCGGCTATATGCCGTTTAGCGGCGAGGGGCTGATTCGCCCGGTCTATTTCACGCTGCTGGCCTCGCACATTATCCTCGCCGCGGTTATCGTGCCGCTGGTTGTAACCACCGTGTGGTTTGCGGCGCGCGGTAACTTCGACCGGCATCCGCGCGTCGCTCGCTGGACGCTGCCGCTATGGCTGTATGTATCTGTTTCGGGCGTGGCAATATATGTCCTCGGTTTCATCGTCTATACCCCGGCCGGTTACTGATGGAATTTGTTTACTACACGCTCGCGGGCCTAATCCTTTATTTCCTGTCCGACTGGATACTGGTCAGGATCGAAAAAATACGAGGTGAAGCATTCGAGCAGCGCACGCTGTATTTTTTCGTCATCATCCTCGTGCTTGCACTGACTTCCTTCAAGGCGATCGAGCTGCTGACCGCCCCCTGAAAAACTGATTCCCAGCAAGGCTCGAGCCGGATTTAAATCACTCCCCGCCGGCAGGCCGAAAAAATACTTACGACCACGGCTGCGCAACACCCGCTTCGTCTCTATACTTGATCTGCCGATCGTTCGTAAACGTCACTTCTCTCGCGCGTTTCGGTAAGATTAACCGCACCCTGTCGTTGGCCGACCCGAGCCAGGCAGTCGCAAACTGGTCTTACGAGTACCGATTACCCAGGTGATCGGATAGCAGAAAGGATCCTATCGTCATGAGTGGCTCAACCGAAAAAGAAATCAGCTCCGATCTCGAAAATCTCGAAACTTCGCTGCAGGAAGCGATCGAGGCGGAGGACAGGCAACAGGTGACGGAGCTGGTCGACTCCATTTCCAGCAACGAGGCGCTGCGCCAGGTCTCGAAGATGGAATCGGAAGACCGCGACAGTTTCATCTCGATGCTGACCCCGGAGACGGCAGCGGAACTGATCGAAGAAGCGCCCGCCGAACTCGCCATCACGATGATCCAGGATCTCGAGTCCTCGGTGGCCGCGAAGATCATGGAGGAACTGCATTCCGATACGCAGGCCGATATCGTCAAGGACCTGGGGGTCGAGGCCTCGGAAGCGATCCTGTCGGCAATGGAAAGCGAGAGAGCCGACAGCGTTCGCATGCTGGCGCAGTACGATCCCGACACTGCAGGCGGCCTGATGGAGCTGGAAGTGTTTTCTTTCCTGGTCTCCGATACGGTCGCAGCGGTGCTGAAAAGGCTAATCGAGGGTGACGAGGAATTCGAGCGACACCGCGGCCAGCATCCTTATGTCATCGACGAGTCGGGAAAACTGATCGGCGTGGTGTCGCTGCGCGACATGCTGCGCAGCAAGCGCAGCGTACTGCTGTCCGACATTATGAGCACCCCGATCTCGGTACTGCCCGACACGGACCAGGAGGCGCTGGCCGAGCTATTTCATGACAACCCATTTCTCGGCATACCGGTGGTCGATGAACAGGGTATGTTGCTCGGTGTCGTGTCGCGACTCGAAGTCGCCGAAGCCGAGCTCGAACGCGCCGAGCACGAGAGCCTGTCGCGTCAGCAGATCGGCGACGAGCTGCGTTCGATGCCGACCTGGCTGCGTTCACGCCGCAGGCTGGCCTGGCTGTCATCCAATATCGTGCTCAACATCATCGCGGCTAGCGTGATCTCGGCCTACGAGGAAACGCTTGCCGCGGTAATCGCGATCGCCGTGTTCCTGCCAATGGTGTCCGATATGAGCGGTTGCTCGGGCAACCAGGCCGTGGGTGTCAGCATGCGCGAATTGTCGCTGGGGCTGACCCGTCCGATCGATCTTTTTCACGTCCTGAGAAAGGAGCTTAGCGTCGGCATCATCAACGGCATCGCGCTTGGAATACTGATTGGAATCGTGGCCTGGGTCTGGAAAGACAGCGCTTTCCTCGGCCTGGTGATCGGGCTCGCACTGTCTATAAACACGCTGGTCGCGGTATCGATCGGCGGCACCGTGCCGTTGATGCTGAAACACCTCGGCATCGATCCGGCGGTGGCGGCCGGACCACTGTTGACGACGGTTACGGATATGGCGGGATTTTTCCTGGTGCTGAGCCTGGCATCCCTGTTCATGCCACAGTTGCTGAGTTGACGAAATTGCGGGGACAGTTTACTTAATTGATCTTTCAGGACTTATGGTAAATTGACTGTCGACGCTTTTACCAGGCGCCGTAAAACGAATTGTTGACGTTCAAAATACTTTTACTGCTGTTTTTGGCCAACGGCAGTCCGGTCGTCGCCAAACGAATCCTCGGAACCAGGCTGGCACTTCCGCTCGACTGCGGCAATAAATTCGTCGACGGGCGCCCCCTGTTCGGGGCCTCGAAAACGATTCGGGGGATAGTGTCTTCGATCCTGGCAACTTCGGCGGGCGCCATGCTGACGGGTATTCCGATGATAGTCGGGATGCAGTTTGCGCTGGCTTCAATGTGCGGCGATCTCGCCTCCAGTTTTATTAAACGCCGGCTGGGCCTCCCGCCCAGCAGCCGGGCATTGGGGCTCGACCAACTGCCCGAGTCGATACTGCCCATGCTGGTATGCTGGCACGCACTAAACCTGGATTTGGCAACGGCGCTTGCCGCGGTTGCGATCTTCTTTGCCGGGGAACTGCTGCTATCGCGGATTCTGTTTAGATTAAAGATTCGGGAGCGCCCCTACTAGACAGTCAGCCGTTACAGCCAGTCAACCGGTCCACAGTACCTGGACCCTTATCCTGAATACGATCACTCCAGAGTCTCGCCCGCAAGGTTGCCGTGGTCGTTCCCGACCTGCTTTATGTGCAGATTCAACTATGGATTCCGGATTTGGATGAAACGACCGAAAATGGCCGCAGTTTGCCACCTGGCCCGGCCAATTGAGGATTCCCTCCGCAGAAATCGGCCCTTAATTAATTCATTTCCGGGTCAATATCGACCCAAAGCGAATACTTTGAATCGAAACTTAAGCGCCGATTGCAACCCCTGAAAACAGCCTCTTTTCGTAAATATCGGTGCAATAGCGGAGGAACGGATAAATTTTTGCCGACATCTGCCGATACACAGGGCACTGAAGACTATTGCCGGTCAGGGAAGATATTCCCCGGCCTGTTTTGCGCCTAGGCGTCGCGTGGCGGAAGGCAGCGTTAACCAATGATATCTGAGCCAATGAAACAACAACCAGATAAGAAACAGGGTAAACCAGAGCCCGAAACGGAGACCCCGGTTGCGGCAAAGGTGTTTGATTTCTCGCCGGTACGCCTCAGCGAGGCGGTGCCTGGTAACGGATTTATTGATGACAATCTTTTCGTCGGCGAGGAGTTTATAGACGACAGCGACACCAACCACTGGTCGGTCCCCTGGTCGGATCTGATGATGGTGATGTTCGTTCTATTTGCCGCGCTGTTGACCGCCCAGGCGCTGGAAAGCCAGGTACCGGAGCCGGTGGTGCAGCCTGTCGCTCGGGTGGAAACGGAGCAAGTGCCAGATCCCGTAGGCACAAAGCATCTTAGCTTTGAACCACTAATGCGAATTAACGTATTCGAACGCAGTCAACAGGCAGTCAGGGAGGCCCAGATAGAGAATGTGGAAATTGTCATACTGGAGGATCAGTCGGTCAAAGTCAGCGTGCAGGGACCAATGTTCTTCGAGTTGGGCAAAGCCGACCTGCGCAGGGATATGCGGCAATTCCTGACGAATTTGGCCAAGGTCATCAAGCAGACGCCATATCAGGTGCACGTTGTTGGACACACTGATGACTACCCTATCAACACGACAGAATTCCCCAGCAACTGGGAATTATCGGTAAGCCGGGCGGCCCGCGTGGTTCGCTATCTCGTAGATCAGGGAGGTGTTGATCCCTATCGATTTACCGTTATGGGACGTTCGGAGTTCGACCCCCTGATGCCCAATGCCGATGACCAGGCGCGAGCGCAGAACCGGCGCGTGGAAATAATTATCACCCGGGAAATCGGTGACCCATTAAGCGGAGCCAAACCATGATTAAAAGTAACCTAATGGCTGTTATCTTATTTACGCTGATTTTTGTCGGCAGTTTCACATTTGGCGAAAATACAGAGCTTTTTTTTAATCTACTCGGCCTGGTTATCGTGTTATCCGGTTTGTTGGGCGCCATGTTTCTAAGCTATCCGGCCAGAAATATCGGGATTGCCTGCGGGGTAGCCTGGAATGCCTACCGTATCGAGCTTCCCACCCATGAGCAGATTATCGAACTGCTGATGGAGTTGTCGGTGCGCTCACGCAGCAAAGGAATGATTGCCCTGGAGGATGCCGAGGAGACCACCACCGTTAGTTACCTCAAGCGCACCCTCTCTCTGTTGATGGACAATTACCGTATGGAGGAGATGCGCGATATTCTCCAGACCGAGATGTATTATTTTAAGCAGCGCCGCATCCAGCATGAAAGGCTGATACGCCACGCAGCAAGGCTGGCACCCGCTTTCGGTGTCGCCGGTAGCGTCATTGGTTTGATTGCCATGTTATCGGGTATTGGCGATCCAGATGTAATCATAAAATCCATTCCCGTCGCTCTCACCTCGACGCTGTACGGCATTGTGTTGAGTAATTTTCTGCTGATTCCGATGGCGGAAAATTTACATTCGAAAACCCAGAATGAACTGTTGATCCAGAAACTGATTACGGACGGGGTGATAGCCATCCGTTACGAGCAAAATCCCTACAGACTGGTAAAAAAACTGGAGTCCTTCCTGACCCCGGCAGCTCGACATGAGAGCCATCACAGCTTTAAGGAAATCCGCGACAAGATTCACGAGATGCAGAATAATACGGCGAGTGAAGTAGCTTAGGATAAGGGTTTCAAGCAGCCCGGGAAGAATTTGAAGAGGGATGACTTCGAGACGCTGCTCATTTACCCCCTTGAGGGCACAAGCATTGCGCTCTGCTGAATATGGATTGTCTGGTATTGGCAGACGAGTAGAAGCACATTAGTATTTTCCAGTTGTTTCAAATACAGCCCTGCAGACCGGGCGGGATTTTATTGCTTTACTAATATCTGCAACTGTCCGAACCATGAAACTCGGTTAGGGAGTTGGGGGACCGTTTTTGAGCATGCAGGCTTCCCTCAGGACTAGCCGAAATGGGGATGGAGGGAATGTAAATTGCCTCTCCACATCTCATTTTCGTCGATTTGAAAGTTTTTGCTCCTTCGCTGCCGATGCCTGTTCGAGGCGTAAAATCGAGGCTCGATCCGGTAATGTGACCCGTTTTTTGCCAATAGAGCCCCGAAAAGTGTAAATTTTTCGATATAAATTATGCCCGCAATCATCTAACATTAATGTCTATCCACGACGATCCGGGCCTGACTCGAGGCTCGCGATACGCCAGTAAAAATACCGAGTGGACGCAATGAGCAAGTCGAGATGAAAATCAGGTCGGGCATCAACCTCGCGCATATGGAAGGTCGGAGTTTCATTCTCGGACGCGAAGGCCATATCTACATCGATTCGGCCACCGCCAGCAAGCAACACGCCGAGCTCAGTATCGTCAGGGGCAAGATTTATCTGCGCGACCTCGACTCGACCAACGGCACCTACCTGGTGAAGAACAAATCGCTGCGGCCTTTCGCCGAGGGATTCGTGAACCCGTTGCAGCCGATAATGATCGGCGGCCGCATACATGTCATCAACGACCTGCTCGCGGTCGCCAGCGAATTCGCCGCGGTGGACGACGCAGAGACCGAGGTGGAATTTGCGAGTGGCGCGCAGCAGCGCGAGGCGCTGCGGCGCTAAGGCATTCCGTCAACGACATGGAACGACTCTCCGGTAATTAAAATCCGGTTTGGGCGGCTTCGGATTTCGAGTTTCACAGATGTCCCAAAATCAGTGGACGATGACATCTTCCAGTATTTTCGGATGCGAAGTAATGGCTTCGTAGCCATCCTCGGTCAGGATGAAGCTGTCGCCGACCTGGGCACGGAATCGGTCGGTGCTTACAGATCCGTCTACTGCCAGCACCATGCCGGGCTGCAATACGGTCTGATCACCCACGACCAGTTGCGGCTTTTCCAGGAAGCTGAATCCGGTGCCGCGCCCGCAGCGAAACGGGTACTCGTATCCTGCCGACTGAATCACGTCGGCATAGGCGGCATGTACGGCCTCGGCGGTCACGCCAGGCCGCAGTTCTGCCAGGGCCGCGGCCTGGCTGTCTAGTGCAACCTGATAAACGGCAGCCTGGGATTCGTCGGCCATCGTATCTATCCAGAAGGTGCGATCGAATCCCAGCTTGAAGCGGTGAAAGTTGGTCATACCGCAAAAACAAAGAAACACCGGCTCGCCGCGTTGCATGACACGGTTGCTGGCTCGATGGTGGGTTCGCGTGATCTGCTCCCCCGAGGCCATGATCTGCAGGAAATGGGTGTTTGGCGACATACCGGCATCCGTGTAATGTTCCCGCAACAATGCCGCCGATCTGCGCGTGCCCGCCGTGGACGTGGCGAGCGCCACCTCGAATTCGGGTACGCCGTGAGCGATTGCTTCGCGACCCGCCTGCATCATCGCCATCGCCACCTCACCTGCATGGCGCGCCAGCATCAGCTCCTCGTCGGACTTGATCATGCGCATCTCGGCAATCAGCGACGCGATATTTTCGAACGCATGTCCGGCGAGTAGTTCGTCCAGGTATTGTCTTACCGTGGGCGGCATCTGCTGCGGCTCTAGCGCGATCCGGGCCTTACCTTTCACCACCGCCGGCAAATGTTCGCGCCACTCCCTGCCCCTGCCGTCGTTCCAGGCTTCGATACGATCGACCCTGGCTTTATCCAGGGCGGAGTTGTAGTCGATCGCGGGCGTGACCAGCAGCGTTTCGTCATCGCGATTCACCACGAGGATGGTTGGGCGCCCGAAATCCATATGCAGGTAATCGTAGTATCCGGTGAAATAATATACCGAGTCCTCGTCGGTAATCAGCGCGACGTCGATATCCCGTTCCCGCATTCGGGATCTCAATGCATTGATTCTGTTAGCGAACATGTCGTGTTGCCGGGTCTGGATCGAATTGGCTGGAGACTATGGATATAATAACGTTTTTGGCCGAGGCCGAGGCAAGTAATTGATGCGGATTCTAACCGACCATACGCACAGGCTGTTCGACGAGATGCGCTCCTGGCGTCACCAGATTCATCGCCATCCCGAACTTGCATTCGAGGAGAATCACACCGCCGGCATGGTTGCCGATCTGCTGTCGTCGTGGGGTCTCGAGGTTCATCGCAACGTCGGCAACACGGGCGTGGTCGGGCTTCTGAAACGCGGCGACGGTTCCCGCTCGATCGGGTTGCGCGCCGACATGGATGCGCTCAGGATCCACGAGCAAAACAGCTTCGATTACCGTTCCGAGCACGATGGCAAAATGCATGCCTGCGGACACGACGGGCATACCGCGATGCTGCTGGGTGCCGCCCGGCATCTCGCCGACCACGGCGAGTTCGACGGCACGGCGGTGTTTATTTTTCAGCCCGCGGAGGAACATGGCGACGGCGCCCGCGCGATGATCGACGACGGCCTGTTCGAACGTTTCCCGGTGGACGACGTTTACGCGATCCATAATTTTCCATCGCTCGCCAGCGGAAATTTTGCGGTGCGCCCGGGGTCGATGATGGCGGCAGAGGATAATTTCGAAATCGTTATCAACGGAACCGGCTGCCATGCCGCGATGCCGCACCTGGGCAGGGATCCGATCGTGGCCGGGGCCGAGGTCGTAGTCACGATGCAGTCGTTGGTCGCGCGTACCCTGAACCCCATGGACCACGCCGTGGTCTCGTTCACCGAGTTCGTCACCGATGGCACCGTCAACGTGGTGCCGGGGCGGGTCGTGTTGAAGGGCGACACCCGTTCGCTGACTTCTCGGGTCCAGGACCACATCGAAGCGACCATGGCGCGTATCGTCGCGGGGGTATGTGCGGCCCACGGGGTCGATCACGAGTTCAACTATCACCGCAATTTCGTGCCGACCATCAATACGCCGACAGAAGCCGGGATTGCCGCTCGCGTGGCAGAGGCCGTCGTTGGCGAGGAACGGGTGGTCGGCAATGGCCGACCGGTAATGACGTCGGAAGATTTTGGTTACATGCTGCAACAAAAACCCGGCGCATACATCCTGCTGGGCAACGGCGAGGAGGGTATCGGCGGCTGCAGCCTGCACAACCCGAACTACGACTTCAACGACGAAATACTGAACGTCGGCGCGGACTTCTGGGTGGAGCTGGTGCAGTCACAGCTATCCCAGGGCTAGCAGTTGGCAGAAATTCGGCTCAGTCCGCTGAAACATGGCCTGAAATCGACTCGATGGGCAACAATCAGTGGTTATCGCTTCGGGACCAGGTGCCTGGTGTTTTTCCTCGGCGAGCTTTTGTTCCTTTTTACGGCCTGTGTTAACCGGTAATTATCGGTCGGAATGATTGCTTGGCTTTCCGCGGGATCCTGTTAACTTAGCAAGCTGCCTTTTTCAATCGAAGTTCATTCATGTCCACACCCGCAGCTGCTTGCATAAGCCGCTCCCAGGCAATCGTTGCGTTCACGTTGGGGACGCTGTTCTTTGCCTATGCCTTCGTGCAACGGGTTTCGCCCAGCGTCATGACCGGCGAGCTGATGAGCGAGTTCGCAGTCGGCGGCGCTGCGCTGGGATCGCTGTCGGCGTTTTATTTTTACGCCTACGCGTCGATCCAGCTGCCGGTGGGCATGCTGACCGACCATTTCGGTCCGCGCAAGCTGATGAGCTTTGCCGCGGCGCTGTGCGCGCTGGCGTCGGTCGGTTTCGCACTCAGCGATTCGCTGCTGACGGCGTCGATCGGCCGCGCGCTGATCGGCGGCACCGTCGCCTTCGGTTTCGTCGGCACGCTGGCGATCGCGGGTTACTGGTTCAAGCCGTCGCAGTACGCGCTATTGGCGGGCCTGCTGCAGACCGCCGGCATGAGCGGCGGCATCTTCGGGCAGGCACCGCTGCGCCTGATGGTAGAGGCGATCGGCTGGCGCGGCACCATCAACGTGCTGGCGGCGGTTGCGCTGCTGCTCGCGGTGCTGCTGTTCCTCCTGGTTCCGAAACGCTCGCGTGAACAGCGGCATCCGGGGCCACGTCGAGGCATCATGCAAGGCCTCCGGGCGGTCACGATCAACCCGCAAACCTGGATATGCTCGATTATCGGATTCGGCATGGCTTCGACCATGCTCGCCTTCGGCGGCCTGTGGGGCGTCCCCTGGCTCAACAGTGTGCACGGTTACACCGCCACCGAGGCTGCCGGCATCACGTCGATGCTTTTCGTCGGCTGGGCCATCCTGTCTCCGCTGTGCGGTTGGGCATCCGACCGCATCGGCCGGCGCAACCTTATCCTGCTTGCCGGCGCATTCGTCACGCTGGTCGCGCTGACGACGCTGATTTACGCGACCCCCCGCAGCACGACGCTGCTGATGGCGCTGATCTTTACCGTCGGTGCCGGTGGCAGCGCGATGACGGTTTGCTTCGGCTCGGTCAAGGAGCTCAACGATATCAATTACAGCAGCACTTCGCTCGGGCTGATGAACATGTGCATCGTCGGTTCGGGCGCGGTGATGCAACCGCTGATCGGCTGGCTGCTCGATCTGCACTGGGACGGCGCGATGCTAGACGGCGCGCGCGTTTATTCCGACCAGGCCTACACCACGGCGTTTGGCAGCCTGCTGGCATTGACTCTGGCAGCCCTGGTTGCGAGCCTGTTTTTGCGCGAGACCCATTGCCGCCAGATCGGATAAGCCCGCGGCGGCCAGGCTCGTCACTCCAATCCGTCCTTCAGCACGAAACCCCGCTCCAACTGAAAACTGACCAGCAGAATCTGCGCCGGGTCGACCCTGACCGCGCGCTCGAGACTATAGTTGAAACCCTCGAAGCGCACGCTGTCGTTCATCTTCAGGCTCAGGTGATGCGTACCCGCCGGAACTTTGGCGCTGTGAAAAACATCGACCCCGCCATCTCCAAACAATCCGGGCGGCGGCAGCGACGCGCTGTAAAACGGTTCGCCGTCGAGTCGCGCCTCTATCGTGACCGGTGAGCGTTCGCGCGGGCAATCCTCGAGCTTGCGCATATTGGGTGCGAGTTCGTCGAGTTCCTGCTGACTCAGGCGCCTGCAAGGCTCGCGCAACTGCCCCGCGTGGGCAAAGGCGATTGTTATCATCGCCTCGTCCTCGGCGAGAATGCGCACCGATGGCGCACTCGCGAAATACCAGATCAACGCCATGAACAGGCCGTAATTGAAAGCCTGCAACAGGATACGAACCGGTTTATTCTTGATTTCAACCACGCGCTCGACCCTCAGGTGGATATAGCCGCGTCGATAGGTCTGAGTTCGCGCAGGCGTTTACGAAACTCGCCAAGGTCATGCTCGATTTCATCGATATCCGGTTCCGCGGCGCCGTGTATCAGGATGCGTTCGCGTTCCGCGCGGGCGCGCAGAATCGGTTTACGCTCGCCGGCGAAACGCATTCGCGTCCAGCGATTGCCAAACCGAAAGTAACAGTCGTTTTGTCGGCAGCCGACCACCATGACGCCGTCGGCGCCGTGCTTCAACGCGAACTCGACCAGCGTCGGCGGCAGCATGCCGCTGCAGATCAGGCGGATACCGCGCACCTCGGAGCCGTCGAGGCGCTCGACGTTCAACCCGTGCTCGCAACCGATCAAAAGTATCTTCAGTTCGCCATGCATCGAGCCGATGGTTGCCCGCACCCGGCGGCGCATTTCGTTCGCCGGCAGCTGCGGCATATCGATACCGGTCTTCAGTTCGCCACGCGGCGTGCGGAACGGGTTGGACGCCGGGCAGGAACCCGCGCAGATACCGCAGGCGCCGCACAGCGCGGGGTCGACGACCACCTCGTGGTCATATCGCGCACCGTCGCTGCGCGCCCGCAGCGTGATCGCTTCGAACGGGCAATCCTCGAAACAGATACCGCAGCCATTGCAGTGCTCGAGGTCAACCACCGCCTTGGGTCCGTCCCGCCTCGGTAGCAGCCACGGCATCATCATCAGCAGCAGCGTGACACCGATGGTCAGCATCCAGATTCGTTGCGCGGGCCATATTTCGAGCAGCGGGTACACGTTCAGGTAAAACCAGTCGATGTGAATTTCCTGCGGCACACGCGCGAGATTGGCGGGCGCGTGGCTCGTCGCCGGCTCGAATAGCGACAACGCCAGCAGCGCGACGAAGGTACCTGCGGCCAGTCCCCGGGGCGGATTTATGTTGACGTTGGACAGGCGTTTCACGTGCAGCCACAGCATGAACACCAGCAACAAAGGCTGACCCAGCAGGTGCAGGAATTCGATCAGGATGAAGAAGCGGTCAGACATGCCGCCGGAAATAAAATTTCGCGTCATCGCCCCCGAAAAAATCGGCAGCGCATCCATCAGCCGCGCCGAGCCCACCGCGACGTACTGCGCCATTTCGTCCCAGACGAGCCAGTACCCGGTTATCCCGAGCGTTACCACCATCCATAGCGTAGGTATCCCGGTCACCCAGGAGAACCAGCGGAAACCGCGATAGCGGCCCGACGCGAATTCCTTGAACAGGTGCAGCAGCACCGTAACGATGACCGCGTCGGAGGCATAACGGTGCAGGCTGCGCATGACGCCGCCCGCGTACCACTGCTGGTGCGTCATGTACTCGATCGACGCGTGCGCGCCGTCGAGGCTGCCGTGAAACGGGATGAACAGGTAGATGCCGCTGATCAACACGACCCAGAACAGGAAAAATGACAGCGTGCCGAGGTGGTATAACGGATTCCACTCGCTGCCGAACGAGAGATTGAACCAGGACTCGAGCGCGAGGTAGGTGCGTTTAACGGGATTAACCAACACGTATTCGTCGTCTCTTCAATATTAAGGAAAGCTGGCCGAAAACCCGACTCTAGCCGAAGCAGGGCCAAACCGATCTGACTAATATCAAATCGGATTCGTAACGGGCAATCGCTGCCGGCGCGCATGCCCCGAGGCCTGGTGAACCAGATGCCGGCGGACCACCGCCCGGACAGCAGCGTCAGCGTTTGCGCAACTCGCGTATCACGAAGCTCGCGGTAATCAGGATGATCGAAGCGCCGATCAGCATGCCCAGAAACAGCGAGTAGTCGAAATAGTAGCCGTCGCGCGCCGGATCATAAGTGGTGCAGAACAGTTTTATCCTGGCGCCCAGGTTTTCCAGTAACGACCGTTTTGGCGCCGGGCGTCCCAGCACCAGTTCGATCAACGGGTCGACCAGCAGCGGTGTGTCGAAAACCTGCCCGTATACCTGCCGGTAAACGCGACCCTCGGCATCGATGATGCTGGCCTGGATCAGGTGGTCGAATCCGTTCGAAGACGGGAAGTACTGGAATCCGAGATCGTCGGACAGGGACTCGACGCTGTCCCGGGTGCCGCTCAACAGGTGCCAGCCCGCGCCGTCGATGCCCTGCTGGCGGGCGAAATAGCGCATCGCGGGCGGGGTATCGACCGCGCTGTCGAAGCCGACCAGCGCGACCGCAAAACTGTCCTCTCCGAGTGCGTCATGCGCCTTTTGCACGACCTTGGCGAGGTGGCGGGTTGTCATCGGGCATACCTGGTAACAACTGGTGTAGATCATGCCGAGTACCAGCGGTTCGCCACGAAACTGGTCCAGCGTTATCGTCCTGCCATCGATATCCGTGAACCGATGATTGCCGAGGCCTGCACCGATTGCCGCCTGGCTGACGGCAAACGCCCGGTCATAGTCGAAAGCGGGTTCCGAGGCTTGCGTGCTTGCGCCGGCAATGGATACGGTCATCATATGCAGCAGCAAAGTGCATATGAACATTATTGCGCGCATTGGTGTCAGTCCCGCGGCTACCCGAGCAGCAACACGTCGAGAACCGCGCCGACCAGCAGCAGCACCAGCTGCAGCAGCGACGCAAAGAAACTTTTCATCGCAACCCGCGGCGACGGATCCCGGATCATCAGGATGTTATGGTAAATGAAATAGCCCCCGCCACCGGCGGCAGCGAGGAGGTAGAGCCAGCTCATGCCATAAAAAAACGGCAACACCGAAATTGCCACCAACAGCAGGGTGTTAACCATCACCACCCGGGCGCAACGACGCCTGCCGATGATCACCGGCAGCATCGGCACCCCGGTCTTGCTGTAATCCCGGTTCTTCGCAATCGCAAGGCTCCAGAAATGCGATGGTGTCCATAAAAACAACACCACCGCGAGCATGATCGGCACCGGGCCGAGCCCCGGGTCGACCGCGGCGGCGCCTGCCAGCACCGCGAAACTGCCCGACGCACCGCCGATGACGATATTGGTCCAGGAACGGCGCTTGAGCCAGACGGTATAGACGATCGCGTAGAAAAACGCGCCGAGAAAAATATAGACCGCCGCCGGAACGTTCAGCACCAGCGCCGCCGAGCCGACGCCCGCGACAAGCAGCAGGCCGATGATCGCGAGCCACAGCGGACGTCTGCGGAAATAACCGGTGACGAACGGCCGGTTGCAGGTGCGCGCCACGCGTCGATCGAGGTCGACTTCGTAGTACTGGTTGAACGCCCCGGCGCTGCCGGCCGAAATCAGTACCGCGAAGGCGAGCACCAGCATCTCGAATGCACCCGGAACGGGTCCCGGCGTGATCATCATCGCCACCAGCGCGGTCAGCATCATGATCACGCCGATGCGCAGCTTGAGCAGGTTGGTTAGCTGACCGATCAGCATTCTAGCTCCGTCCCGGCCAGCCACGCCGGGGGCCGCTCGGTCCACCGTCTGCGATGCCCCCATACTGGTTAACTCAGCGGCCATACCGATGACAGGTAGTCCCAGTTGATAAAGTAATACACGACGAAACAGACCAGCAGGGCCAGCGCCAGCGCGAAGGTGCCGGGCGCCTCGAAGCCCGCCGAACCATGCTGTTCGACCGCGAGTTTCGGCGCCATCTGCAGCCGCTCGGGTTGCTCGACGTTATAGGCGGAAGGCGCCAACGGCACGCCGAATCCCTGGAACAGGCCCGCGGATTCGTCGAGCTTCTTGCCGAACAGCAGCGAGCCGACCGTGACCACCAGGTACATCGCACCCCCGAGCACTCCGAGCACGCCGCCGATGCCGGCGACCGCCATCATCGTGTAGGCGGTGCCCGAGTATTCGAAGGCGAGCAACGCGCCGGTAAAGTCCATGTCCCAGTGCCGCCGTGCCACGCCTAGCGTACCCGCGCCGAGCATGAACAGGATCATCAACGTCATCCCCGCCGAGAATACGTAGGGCTGTATCTTTGCAACCCCCGGCAGGAACAGCGCACGCCGGAACAGTACCGGGATCAACAGGTAGGTCAATGCCATGAAGGTCAGCGTGGTGCCCACCGCGACGGTCGCGTGGAAATGCGCCGGCACGTAAATGGTGTTGTGAATGATCAGGTTGATCTGCTCGGTGCCCATGACCACGCCGGTGATGCCGCCGAGAAAGCCGAAGATAATCAGCGAGAAAAAGAAGCCCGAAAACACCGGGTTGCCCCAGGGCGCCTTGCGCAGCCATTCGAACATACCCTTGGTGTACCCCTTGGCGCGCTGCGCGACCTCCATCGATCCGGGCACGGTCAGGCCGTGAATCATGCTCGCCAGCACCGCCAGGTACATCGCGTAGCTGGTGTTGAATACCTTCCATTCGGAACTGATGCCCGGGTCGACCAGGATGTGATGTGCGCTGGCCAACTGCAGGAACAGGATGTAAAGCAGGAATGCGCTGCGGCTGACCTTTTCCGACATCGGACGCGCGTTGAACAGCACACCGACGATCAGGTACCAGACCGAGACGTGCGCGGCGACGTTTATTTGTTGCGACGAGTGGCCCATGCCCCACCAGATGACGCGGTACATGGCGGCATCGATATGACCGATGTACCCGATCGACCACAGGAAAGTCGGCACCAGGATAATGGCGCCGGAAGCGATCGTGAAGATAGCGATAATACAGGCGGTCAGCGCGCCGAAGGTAACCAGCGGGATCGAGCCCTCGTAGGTGCGATCGTCCCGTGCGATGACCAGGGTGCCCAGGAACACGAAACATCCGATCAGCGCGCCCACCGCGAACAGGATCAGCCCGAGATAAAAATGCGGTGCCGCCTGCATCGGCGCATAGGACGTCATCATTACGCTGGAATTGCCCTGCAGCACCGCCACGTTATTCATGACCATGCCGATAATCATCAGCGCAAATCCGAGCCAGGCCCAGCGTGGCGCGGCGAGCCGTGTGCGCAATAACGTCGACGACGCGAAGTAGAGAATCGCCATTTCGAAGAATATGATCCAGAAAATCAGCGCGTTGATGCCATGACCGGTCAGTACCTGGTAAAACACGTCCGCCGGCAGCAGGTGTACTTCCTGCCAACGCGTCAGGATAACCCCGAGCGCCAGTATGCCGGCGATCAGCAGCGAAACCGCGCCGGCCACCGCGTTCGCCTTCATCAGGCTCTCGGCAGACTTGTCAAAATAAAATCCCGAATCCGGGCAGACTCTGAACTGTGCCATGTCAATACTCCTTCACGTAGATTTTGCCGAGCATCAGGTGGTGGCCTATGCCACAGAACTCGTTACACACCACGGTAAATTCACCCGCCTGGTCCGGTGCGACGGTGATCACCATCTCGTAGCCTGGTAAGATCTGCAGGTTAATATTGACCGGCTGCAGCGAAAATCCGTGGTTCCAGTCCATCGATGACAGGTGCAGGCGGTAACTCTGGTTTTTTTCCAGCTCGAGAATCGGGTACCACTGCCACAGCCGGCCGAGCATGTACACGTCGCTGCCCGGGGGCGGTTTTACGATCGGTACGCCCGCCTCCTCGCCAACCTTGTAACTCGCGACCATCGCGTCGACCTTGGCCTGAAACCTGGGCGCGTTGGTCTGATAAGCTTCGTTGGAAAGATTCTGTTTTCCGTAGATATGCCAATAGGGCATCATGAAAAACATGATCAGGCACCAGATCAGCGCAATCCCAATCCATAGAATCTCCTGTTTACCGACCGGCGTGCTCCACCAGTTGCGTTCCGATGGGGGTAAGAATGAACTCATTGTAATGCCTCCTCGGGGTTATGGCGCGATCGGCAGGGTAGCGATTTCCATGATGCCCCAGAGGATGTAAAACACGGTAGGCATGACTATCCCCAGGAACAGCAACAGGAAGGGGTTATCGAGCACGCGCTGAAAAAAAGGAATTCGTTCGGGTTTCGGTAGATCGTCTCGTTGCGACATTGATGTGTCTTGTTGTGACATGGCGAACCTCGTTTTTAGTGATCGGAACCCTTAACATCGTCCCGTATACCCGCTCTTCTCCACCCGCCCAGGTGACGAACGCTGATCGTGAGGTCTACGGTCGGTGTACTATTGGGCACGTGGCAGATTAACCATACAAAGGCAAAATTGATTTGATAAAAGTCAAATGGCAAAAATGGCCGCAACCCACGCCAGGCGGGGGTTTGACATTGGTCAATTTGCCGCGCCGGCCATCGTGATAGCTTGGCGTTTCACGTTTACCCCTAATCCTGGTGGAACCCGAAGATGGCCCTGATCGAATGGCGCGACGAATACCGTACCGGAATCGAGGGCGTTGATTTCGAGCACGAGACGCTGATCGACCAGATCAATGCGACCTACGCACTGGTAGAAAAGCAGGCTGACAGGGATCTGGTGATCGACGCCCTCGGTGAGATCTACGGCAGCATCTCGGCCCATTTTGCGCTCGAGGAACAAATGATGCTGCGTCACGATTACGTCAATTACCGGGAACACAAGGCCGATCTTGGACGCCTGCTGGACGATATACGGGACATCACCGACGAGTACGAAAAGTCACCGGAGCTGGACGACTCGGCGTTCAAGCAGAAATTGACGGACTGGTTCCAGGTTCATTTCAGGACGCACGATTCGCGCCTGCACAGCCTTGACGGGATGCGCGCGCACGAGCCGGTAAGCCAGTCAACCCTGAAGGTACTGATACAGAATGCGAAAAATAAACTGCTGCAGCGCCGGTAGCATCCGCGCCAGGCAATACCTGGCGATCTTGCTGCTGGCGGCCTTGTCGGCGCCGGCGCTGGCGCAGTCCGCCGGCGAAGAACTGAGCGGCTTTTACGCCCGCCGCGGCAACGACGGCAGCCCGGCGCAAACCGCCGGCAATAATATCTACATCAAGTTTTTTCCGGATCGCTGGCTCGGCATGCTGTTCGTGCCCTACCCCTATGCGCGCAGCGTAGACGCCTCGACGATCGAAAAGGTATTTGTCGCGGCGAGGAAGCGCACCGACAGCGCGGCTTATCTCAGGGACAGCTTCGGTTTACTGGACCAGGCGGCGACGGTGCAGGTCGAGCGCTACGGCTATTACCAGGAACGGATCGCTTTCGAATGCGGGGCCCTGTCCGCCTGCAGCATCAAGCTGGCCGACGGTTACCTCGAATTGATCAAACCCGGCGTGATTAACGAACACATCATCCGCTACGACCATGTCGACGTCGCCGCGCAATGACGCGCGGCAACCCGTTATGAGCGATAAGCAAACGCTTCCCGTCGGCACGCTGGTACTGGCGGGTATGCTGGTGCTGCTGATGCTGCTTACCTATGCGCTGGTGAAACCGAAATCGCCACCGCCGGAACTGCGCGGCGTATTACGCTCCGAGTTCCGTCCGCTGGCGTCGTTCCAGTTGCAGACCCACGACCGCGGTCCGATCACCGAGGCCAGCCTGCGCGGCAAATGGACCTTTGTTTTTTTCGGCTACCTTTCCTGTCCGGACGTCTGCCCCAATACCCTGCACGAGCTGGACGCGCTATACCGTCTACTCGAGGACGAAACCGGTAAACGGCCGGAGGATATGCAGGTGCTGTTCGTATCGCTCGACCCCGGGCGCGACACGACCGAAAAACTCGCGAGCTACGTCGCACATTTCAACGTGCGCTTTATCGGCGCAACCGCCGGCAAGGGTGCGATCGAGCGGTTTACGCGGCAATTCGGCGTGTCATACAGACTCGAGGAGGAAACCGCGCCAGGGCAGTACCTGGTCGCGCATACCAGCGCCATTTTCCTGGTCGATCCCTACGTCCGCCTGATGGCGACCTTCTCGCAACCACACTACGCGGCTACGCTGTTGTCGCAGTATCAAAAGATTAACCACTACTACGCGGGGAGCGGCTAGATGGACCTCGAAGCGACGAGCTTAATCTTCGCGTCTGGCGGATTGCTTCCACTGCCGGTAAGCCCAGACGCCGTAAGCAGCAATCAGGACCAGGTTCAACGCCAGGCCGATACCAAAAAAACCGATCATCGAGTCCTGCTGCGGCATCGGCACATCGACCGCGGGTTGTTCGGTACGGGTGGTAACTTTCTCGCTCACGGTAAATGACTGGTCGAGGCTATGCTGAGAAACCAGTTTACGCTAACTGTTCCCGATAGCAACGCGCGCAGGCTGACTACCGGATGGCTGCTGCTCGGCCTGGCGGCGCTGGTCGTGGGCGGTTTGTACACGGTGCTAATCGTGCTGTCGCGCACCCCCTACTTCCGGGAAGTCGTGCCCTGGGTCGACTTTTTCCACACCGCGCTCGTGGTGCACGTCAACCTGACCGTGCTGGTCTGGTTCCTCGCCTTCGCCGGCGTCCTGTGGAGCTACACCCGGTCCAAGCGCTGCCTGGGCTGCGGCTGGAGCGCGCTGGCGTTGTGCTGTATCGGCACGCTGATCATCGTGATCTCCCCCTTTACCGGCGAAAGCCACCCGTTGATGAACAACTACGTGCCGGTGCTGCAGAACCGGGTATTCTTCACCGGCCTGATCGTCTTCGGCGCCGGCTTCTGCCTGCAGGTATTGCGCGGCTGCGTGACGGCATTCGACAACGACAACCAGACCAGCGGCGAGGCCGCGCTACGCTTCGGCCTGTTCGTCGCGATGGTGGCGTCGCTGTTCGCCATCACCGCGCTGGCGTTGTCCTGGCTCGGAATCGATGCGGGCTTTACCGGGCTTGCCTACTATGACCGTCTGTTCTGGGGCAGCGGCCACATCGTCCAGTTCAGCCACACCCAGCTGATGCTGGTGGCCTGGCTCTGGCTGGCGACGGAGAGCGGCGCGCGGCTGCGTATTTCCCCGCGCGTGGCCCTGTTCCTTTTTGTCCTCGGACTGCAGCCGGTGCTGGCGGCACCGGTCATTTACATCGTCTTCGACGTCAGTTCCGGCGATCACCTGTTCTGGTTCATCCAGCTGATGAAATACGGCGGCGCCATCGCCGCGGTGCCGCTTGGCGCTGCGGTCATGCTCGCGATGATCGAAAAATGGCGCCCCGCCCCGGGCTTCGCAGCCGAGCGCAACGCGCTCCTGTTCTCGCTGTTGTTGTTCGGTGTCGGCGGTGGAATTGGTTTCCTGATCAGCGGCAGCACCGTGACCGTGCCTGCGCACTACCACGGCTCGATCGTCGGCGTAACCATCGCCTTCATGGGCGTCACCTATCTGCTGCTGCCGCAGCTCGGCTTCAGAAAAGTCGAGTCTCGCACTGCGCGCTGGCAGCCCGCGGTCTACGGCACGGGCCAGTTGATGCATATCGTCGGCCTGGCGTGGTCCGGCGGCTACGACGTAGCGCGCAAGTCGACCGGGGCCGAGCGCGGCATCGAACAGATTGCCGGCATGGGCCTGATGGGTTTCGGCGGGTTGATCTCGATCGTCGGTGGCGTGATGTTCCTCGTGCTGGTGTACCTGGCGATGAAACCGCTTCCCATTGGAACGCAGAAAACCGACGCCTCGCCATAGGCCCTGCCTCGATACATAATAAATTCGAGTTTCCTCGCGACGCGGCCGGAACCCGGGCAGGGTTTGGGTAAAAACTGCAGGTTTCAGACTATGATGGAGACAAAGCAGTGCCCAGATAGATCCTGGCCCTACCCGTGCCGGGAGCAAAGCGCTATCCTGTATCGACCCCGTATCCGCACGAGTTTGATTTTCGGCAGGTGAACCGTGATCAAGCGAGGTCCGAGCATTCAGTAAACGTAGTCGCCGACGATTTCGACGAGATGATCGAGCCAGCGCTCGGGAATGGGCCCGGTCAGTTCGGGCGAAGCCTGGAAATCAGGTTCGAACAGCTCTTCCAGCAGCTGCCGTGTGGCTTCCGGGTCCGAACTCGCGATATTGAGCTCCCGGTTCAGGCGCAGGCTCAGGCGATCGAAATTTGCCGAGCCGACGCAAATCCAGCCGTCGAAAACCGCCGCCTTGACGTGCGAGAACCCGGGGTAGATGTAAACCCGGATCCCGTTTGCCAGCATCAGGTTGGCGGCGAGCACGTTGCTGCGGGTAATCAGCCCGTTATCGGTTTCCATCGGAATCACCACGCGCACGTCGACGCCCCGGCGCCGTGCCATTACCAGTTCGCGCAGCAGGCGGTCGTCGGTGAAGTAAGCGTTTTGCAGGAATACATAGCTTTGCGCGCGCTCGATCGCAGCGAGCTGTGCGTTGAAAATCTCATAGTTACCGGGACCCGTGAGTAGCAAGCGCAGCGGGTAACCCTGATCCTGGTTATTGTGGCGCTCGGGAAGCGCCTGCGAAATGACAAAACCCAGGTCGCCCAGCGGGCCAGCGTGGGCCCAGGCAATGTCGAATTCCCGGCTGATCTGGTCGACCACCGGCCCGCGCAGCTCGAGCATCAGGTCGTGCCAGTCGTATCGGTATTCGCGGCCGACGTTCATGCCGCCGACGAAGGCAACCCTGTCGTCGATTATGGTCGACTTGACGTGGTCACCCGTAAACCAGGGATTTGCTTTTTGTCGCACCGCAACCCGCGAGCCGGATTCGAGGAACAGCCGTACCGACGCCGGCGGCCGGTGATGCTCCGGCTGCGACTCGGAGTCCGCCATGGTGCCGGAAATCGTGCCGAGGCCATCGAGCAGCACCTTGACGTCGACGCCGTCGTTAGAGCGCCGTTTCAACAATCTGCCTATTTTGACGGCGTAATCGTCGTTATCGAAAATATAGGTTTGTAACCGAATCGTTTCACGCGCCGTCGTAATCTCGTCGATGAAACGGTTGAAGAAGGCCGCGCCGTCGACCAACAGGTCGATGCTGCCGCTGGTCGCCGGTCGGCTCGCAATATTTTCGAGGTCACGCTCCCAGGCCTGCAGGTCCATCGGCGCAGCGTCGCCGAGGCCGGGGACCGGTTTATCGGCGAGGCCGGTTGTCCAGTCGAACCGCAGGGTCGACACCGCTGTATCGGTCACCGCGAAAAACAGACGGTATAGCGACGATACCGGCCGCAGCACCAGGTTGGGCACATGGCTATTCAGGAAATGTCCGACGGCCTGCCCGCCTTTCAATCCGGGCACGGCGGTTACCGCGACCGGCTCCAGCGGCACGTTCCTGACGAACACCAGCAAATGCCGATCGGTGTTGATATAGAGAAACGGCAGCGAGTACGGACCGACGTCGCCGGTATTGAATACGAACTCGGTATCGTTAATGCCCTGCTCGATGAGAAAGGCATCGAGAACAGGACGACCATGGCGCATGAATTCGTCGAAGCGCATTGCCCCGCGCAGGCGGTAATCGGGCGGCTTGTCCAGCAGGCGTGTTGCCTGAAAAACACCACCGTCGTCGTAGTAAAGAAAATAATCGGCGTGGCCAAAATCAAGCGCCAGGCCGGTGCCGTCGTCGGGCACAACCGCGCGCAGCAACCGGTCGCGCAACAGTCGCCATTTTTCGACGCCGAAAATCGGTAACTCGACGACATCCGGTGGTAGCGATGCCCATCTGGTCGTTGCGCGATACTGCAGCGGCACCAGGCTCGGCAGGGCGTAATTCTGCGGCGCCGGCGCAGGGCTCTCGACCAGTTCCACACGATCAAGCCAGCTGCCGCCGGCAAAAAATTCGCGCTCGCCCCAGCGATACCTGACGTAGTAGTCCGAATCGTCGCGATAGCCCTCCAGCGCGATCATCGGCTGGTTCTCCAGCCCGGAGATGTCGTCTACCGGCGTGAGTCTGGACTGGGGAGTCTCGCAGGCGACAAGCAGCACTGCGAGACCCGCGGCGAATATCGCTGCCATTGCTCGCCGCAAACGACTTTCGCGGCGGATTCGCCTGGTCATCGCGATCCGACCGATGGCCACTGCCTGCTTCATCGCAACATGATGTCAAACAGGCGATTGACTTGGAAGTGATCCCGATCAACAGATACGGCGTTAACGCGGCAGGCACGGGCGTATCGCCCATGCGCGGCAACCGCATGCGGGCGCCCCGACCGTTACCGGGCAGGGGCGCTCGGTGGTTGACATTTATCAAATACAACACGCCAGCGCCTGCCAATAATATTCACCAGCGAAAGAGTATCGGGTCAATGCACGATAAATCGAAAAGGCCGCGCCTGGCGGGGCAAAACGGAAGGTTCATTCTATGACGACGAAAGGCTTTGTTTCACTGGTTGGTACCGGACCCGGAGATCCCGATCTGCTGACGCTGAAAGCGATGCGACGCATCCAGCAGGCCGACGTCGTCGTTTTCGACCGCCTGGTCAGCTCCGAAATCATGGCCATGGTGCCGCACGGCGTCGGCCAGATCTCGGTCGGCAAGTCCCCGGGCAGGCATTGCGTGCCGCAGCAGCAGATCAATGAAATCATCGTCGACCTGGCCTTATCCGGGCGCCGCGTGGTGCGACTCAAGGGCGGCGACCCGTACATTTTCGGCCGTGGCGGCGAGGAAGCGCTGGCGCTGCGACGGCACGACATTCCGTTCGAGGTCGTGCCCGGCGTGACCGCCGCGTCGGGCTGCAGCAGCTACAGCGGAATCCCGCTGACCCACCGCGGATTCAATCACGGCGTACGCTTTATCACCGGCCACCTGCATGACGACGAAAACCTCGATGTCGACTGGCCCAGGCTGGCCGATCCGGACTGCACGCTGGTCATCTACATGGGGCTAACCAACCTGCAGAAGATTTGCGCCGAGCTGGTGCGCGCGGGTCTGCCCGCCACCACGCCCGCGGCGGCAATTCACGGCGGCACCACGCGGCACCAGCGTAAAGTGATAGCCACCCTGTCCGATTTGTCCCAGACGGTCGAAGACGCGTGCCTGAAGTCTCCGGTCACGACAATTATCGGCGACGTGGTCAGCCTCAGCGAACAACTCGACTGGTTCGACTCGGAGCGCAGCGCGAGCGCCGAGGTCATTGCATATGATTCGTTCAGCCTGGCTCGCGCTTAGCCTGCTCGCGGCGGTGCCGCTTACCGCGGGCGACGTCATCCCCGGCACGCGCCAGGGCGAGCTCGTCGAGCTGCTGATCCAGGATTGCGGTTCCTGCCACGGCCTGCAAATGAAAGGCGGGCTAGGCCCGGCGCTGCTGCCGGCAAGCCTGCATGGCAAGTCCGCCGAGTATCTCAGCGCGGTTATCCTGAATGGCCGGCCCGGTAGCGCGATGCCGGCGTGGAACGGTTTACTGTCTCCCGACGAGGCGCGCTGGATCGCCGAGCGCCTGTTGCAGCCGGATCTGCCATGAACAGGATTCTGCTCGTTCTGTTACTGGTCGTGATCCATGCGCCTGTCGCGGCGCGCGGCACCGGCGACCTCGGGCTCGTCATCGAGCGCGCCAGCGGCAGCGTGCAAATCGTCGAAACCAGCGGCAATACCAGCATCGGGCGGATAGAGGGTCTCGGCGACCTGTCACACGCCTCGGTGGTTTACTCGCGCGACGAACGCTACGCCTACGTTTTCGGCCGCGACGGCGGTCTGACCAAGATCGACATCCTCAATAACGAGATCTGCAGACGCAGGCTGCAGTCGGGCAACAGCATCGGCGGCGCGATTTCGCAGGACGGCCGGCTGGTCGCGGTGTCCAATTACGAACCCGGCGGGGTCAAGGTGTTCGACGCCGATTCGCTCGACCTGGTGGCCGATATTCCGGCTACCTGGGGTGCAGCGCAGCAGCGCTCCAAGGTAATCGGGCTGGTCGACGCACCGGGTCACCGCTTCGTATTCTCGCTGTGGGACGCCGGCGAAATCTGGGTTCTGGACCTGTCGGATCGGGCCCAGCCGCTAATCGAGAAATTCGGCGAGGTCGGGCGCAACCCCTACGATGCATTGATAACCGGCGACGGTCGTTACTATATCGCCGGGCTGTTCGGCGAGGACGGTATGGCGATGCTGGACCTGTGGAACCTGAAGTCGGGCGTCACGCGTATTTTGCCAGGCTACGGCAGGGGCGAGCAAAAGCTGCCGGTGTACAAGATGCCGCATCTCGAGGGCTGGGCGGTTGCCGGCGGTTTCGCTTTCGTCCCGGCGGTGGGTCGTCACGAGGTGCTGGTGATCGACATGCGTAACTGGCGCGAGGCCGGGCGCATCCCGGTGCAGGGTCAACCGGTATTCGTCATGGCGCGCCCGGACGGACGCCAGGTCTGGGTCAATTTCGCGCTGCCCGAAAATGACACGATTCAGGTTATCGACACGCAAACGCTTGACATCGTCAAGCAGTTGAAACCTGGCAAGGGTGTACTGCATATGGAGTTCGAGCCGCGCGGTGAGGAAGTCTGGCTGTCGGTACGTGATGAAAACCGGATCGAGGTTTACGATACCCGGAGCTTCGAGCGCAAGGCCGTGATCCCGGCGATCAGGCCGAGCGGCATTTTCTTTACCGCACGCGCCCACCGGATCGGGTTATGAGACAGTATTCCACGCTGGAACAGCGCCTGTTGAACGAGTTTCAACACGGCATACCCCTGACGCCGAATCCCTGGGCCGATATCGCCCGGCAGCTCGGGGTTTATGAAACCACGGTGCTCGAAACCCTGCAGCGCCTGCAGACCGAGGGGGTCGTGAGCCGCGTCGGCGCGGTGTTCCGGCCCAACCGTGTCGGCGCCAGCACGCTGGCCGCGATGGCGGTGCCGCAGGACGAACTCGAAAATATCGCCGCGATCGTCAACCAGTTCGTCGAGGTCAACCACAACTACGAGCGCGAGCACCGTTTCAACCTGTGGTTCGTCGTCACCGCGGCGGACGAAGAGCATCTGCAGGAAGTGCTGCGCGAGATCGGGGCAGCCTGCGGTTACCCGGTGCTCGATCTGCCCCTGCTGGACGAATTCTTTATCGACCTCGGGTTTGATCTCAAATGGACATGATCAGGGACAGCGCCTTCGAAATCGCGCTGATCGAAATCATCGGCAAGGGCCTGCCGCTGGTCGGCAAGCCCTACGCGGCAATCGCCGCGCGCCTCGGTTGCACCGAGGCCGAGGTGATCGACGGTATCCGTCGCATCATGATGCGCGGCGATATGAAACGATTCGGCGTCGTGGTTCGGCACCGCGAACTGGGATACCGCGCCAACGGCATGGTGGTCTGGGATATCCCCGACGAGCGCGTCGCGGAACTGGGCCAGTGCATCGGCCAGTATCCTTTCGTGACGCTTTGCTACCAGCGCCCGCGGCGCCTGCCGGACTGGCAGTACAACCTGTTCAGCATGATCCACGGACGCGATCGCGATGCCGTCATCGGCCAGGTTCGGTTGATCGTCGAGCAATGCGGGCTGCAGGGCATCGACCAGCGTATCCTGTTCAGCAAGCGCTGCTTCAAGCAGCGCGGCGCGAGTTACCACGCTGCCCGCCGCGATCGGTCCGCGGCAGTTCAGGACACCGCCACCAATGGATGAGCTCGAGCGCGAATTTATCAACCGCTACCAGGGCGATTTTCCGATCGAGGAGCAGCCCTTTGCCAGCGTCGCCGCGAAGCTCGGCACCGACTCGGCGACCCTGATGAGCAGTATCCAGGCGTTGCTCGACGACGGGATGCTGAGCCGTTTCGGACCGCTTTACGATGCATCCAGCATGGGTGGTAGCCTGACACTGGCGGCATTATCGGTACCGCGCGAGCGTTTCGACCAGGTCGCGCAGATGGTCAACGACATGCCCGAAGTGGCGCACAACTATGAACGCGAGCACGAGCTCAACATGTGGTTCGTGATAGCCACCGAGACCCCGGAACTACAACAGCAAACCATCGAACGTATCGAGCAGCAGGTCAACCTGCCGATATACAATTTCCCCAAGCTGCAGACTTTTTATCTCGGGCTCTGGCTATTGCTGGACGAATCCGGCGCGGTCGGCACCCGGCCAGTGCCGGGACCACTGAAGCAGGGCGGCATGATCATCGACGAAATCGATCGCAGTATCGTGCAGGCCACGCAACAGGGCCTGCCGCTGGTGGCCGCGCCCTATACCGAAGTCGCCAGCATCTGCGCTTGCAACGGCAAAACCGTGATGCGGCGCATGCAGCGCATGCTCGAGCGCGGCGTGATTCGCCGCATCGGCGCGATTCCCAACCATTACGGGCTCGGGCTCAGGGCAAACGGCATGTCGGTCTGGGACGTCGACGACGACAGGCTGCAGGAGCTCGGCGCTCGCGTCGGCAGGCTAGATTTCGTCAGCCACTGTTACGAGCGACCGCGCCATCCACCGCGCTGGCCCTATAACCTGTTCGCGATGGTGCATGGGCGTGACCGAGAAGAGGTAAACGCCAAGGTCGAACAGATCGCCGAGCTGCTCGCTAGCGCCTGCCGCGCACGGGACCTGCTGTACAGCACCCGCATTCTGAAAAAAACAGGATTGAGGCTGGTTGCCTGATGTTTAGACTGAGCCGTTACCTGCAGGCCCTGAACCGCGGCGCCCTCGTCGCGCCCAAACCGAAACCGGTGATGCAGGGCAGCGGTCCGGTGGTGATCTGGAACCTTGTCAGGCGCTGCAACCTGGCCTGCAAACACTGTTACGCAACCTCGGCCGATATCGATTTCCCGGGCGAGCTCGATACCGAGCAGGTGTTCGAAGTCATGCGCGACCTGAAGTCTTTCGGCGTCTCGGTACTGATCCTGTCGGGAGGAGAGCCACTGCTCCGGCCCGATATCTTCGAGATTTCGCGACTGGCCAAGGCGATGGGATTCTATGTCGGCCTGTCCAGCAACGGCACCCTGATCACCGATGGCAATATTGCGCAGATCGACTCGATCGGCTACGACTACGTCGGCGTCAGCCTCGACGGTATGCGCGTAACCCACGATAGTTTCCGTCGCAAGCGCGGCGCCTTCGACGAATCCCTGCGCGGCATCCGGCTGTGCCGCGACGCCGGCATCAAGGTCGGGCTGCGCTTTACGCTGACCCAGGACAACGCGGTCGAACTGCCCGACCTGTTGCAGCTGATGCTGGAAGAGGACCTGGACAAGTTCTACCTGTCACACCTTAACTACGCCGGGCGTGGCAACCGTAACCGCGCCAGCGACCTGCATCACCAGATGACGCGCAACGCGATGGACCTGCTGTTCGAAACCTGCTGGGGCGACGTGCGCGATGGTGTCAGGCGCGAATTCGTCACCGGCAACAACGATGCCGATGGCGCTTACCTGTTGCAGTGGGCCGCGCGGCGTCTTCCCGACCAGGTCGAATCCCTGCGCAATCAGTTGCTGCGCTGGGGTGGCAATGCTTCCGGCGTCAATATCGCCAATATCGACAACCTCGGCAACGTGCATCCGGACACTATGTGGTGGGATTACAGCATCGGCAACGTCAAGCAGCGCCCGTTCTCACAAATCTGGCAGGATACTTCCGACCCGTTGATGGCCGGGTTGAAAGCGAAGCGGCGTCCGCTGGAAGGTCGCTGCGCGCGGTGCCGGTATCGCCCCGTCTGCGGCGGTAATTCGCGCACCCGCGCCTGGCAGTTGACCGGCAATCCCTGGGCCGAGGACCCAGGTTGCTACCTGAGCGACACCGAAATCGGGGTAGTCGGCATGCCGCAACGGCTGGCGGTGACGCCCTATCGGCGGCGACTGGAAGCGCAAAAGAACCTGACGCCCGGCCAGGGCGGAACGGCCTAGCCCGAACAGATGCTGGTCATCGCCTCGCGATCGTGGATCGTAACCCGGCGCCCGTCGATGGTAACGATGTCGCGCTCGTGCAGGTTCTTCAGGATTCTGGAAAAGGTTTCTGGCTTGACCGACAGCCTCGATGCGATCACGCTCTTGGCGATGCTGAGCTCGAAATTATCCCTGTCCTGGGGGGCGTGGTGCAGCAGGTAGGCGACGGTGCGCACGGTACCGGTGTCGAGGCTCAACGCGTCGATCTCGCGAATCAGGCTGCGCAGGCGAAAGCTCATGCTGCCCATCAGCAGGAAGCAGGTTTCGACCGATTCGCGCAGCATCGCCTTGAAATCGCGGCAGTTGATGCCGATCACGCGGCTCGGCACGAGCGCGGTGGCGGTCACCGGATAGTTCGCCTCGTCGGTGAACATCAGCGCCTCGGCGAAGGTAGCGTTGGTTTCCATGATTTCGACAACTTTTTCCTTGCCATCGGGCGACACCCGGTAAAGCTTGATGCGGCCCGACAGCACCAGGTAAAAGCTGCTCACCGCATCCCCCTGGAAGAACAGCGATTCACCCTCGACCATGTCGGTGACGTGCGCATGGCGGCGCACCCGTTCGATCTGCTCCGCGGTCAGTGCCGAGAACAGGTGCGAACCCTGCAATGCATGGAGAATTTCACCAGGTTCCAAGAATTATTTCCCGATATATAGAGTCAAAGACAGGCGCCGATATTGACACGAAAGCGAACGATTTGCATCGGTTTCATCTGCAAACGATTTTCCGAACCGGATCGATTAGCGCCGCAATAGCCGTGTGCGAATGCTTTCGAGCTTGCAGGCATGGTTGCTGAAAATCCAGTCCACGCCGCGATTCAGTTCGCGATAAAAACAAAAACGGGAGGACGCGAAGCCGGTACCGACCTTCTGACCGCGCGCGCAGTGCAGCCTCTGCAGACGGTTGCTCAATAGCAGGTAATGTCCACAAAGCCCGCCCAGGTTTCTGCTCGACACCTCGCGGCTGAGTTTCCGGGTGTTGAGTTCCGCCACCAGCAGGCAGGCCTCGTTGCCGGCGAATTCGGCTAGTCTTAACATATCCGGCTGCAGCGTGAGAAAATGAAAATCGTCGACGGCTTCGAGCCCGGCAAATATCCTGGACAGGCGCGTTGCCCTGGCCGCGTATTCCCCCAGCCGATCCGCCTTGATCTCGACCATCAGGTGCACGACGCCGCCGAATTCGGCGACCACTTCCGCCAGCGTCGGCACCTCGGGAACCCGCCGTTTCAAATGCTCGAGGCTGACCTCGGACACTACAAGGTCGACGCCGAATACCCGCCTTGTATCTGTATCGTGTATGACCACCGGATGTAAGTCCCGGGTCCAGCGCAGGTCGAACTCGATCCCCCAGACCTGCGCCGCGGCTACCGCCGCGAATGCGGCCATCGTGTTTTCGCGGACATTTCGATTATCGTGCTCTCCGCGATGGGAAATAATTTTGCAGCCCGCAAGGACCTCGCCCCGGGGCCGGCGGCGCGGTAGCAGCATGAAGCACAGGTCCAGGACCCTCCACAGCGCCAGCAGCAGGTAGAAACGCAGGCTTGTCACGGCCGCCACTCGATATCGCGACAGGGCACCGGGTAGGTCAATGCGGTCGGCGTTAGCGGGTATGCGCGCGCCGGGTCGTAACAGGTTACCCTGCCCTCGCCGTCCACCCAGAACAGCTGTGGATCGAGAAACCTGACCGGGGCCGGCGGATCGGCGTCATCGAGCCGGTGAACTTCAAAGTGCAGATGCGGATAAACGCCAGCCATGCCGGTCGCGCCCGAGTAGCCCAGCAACTGCCCACGCTGTACCGTTTCGCCGTCGCCAACCTGTTTCTCGGACAGGTGGAAATATCGCGTCTGGATTCGAAATCCGGCGATGCTGCGGCCATGGTTCAGGAAAACCTGGTTACCGTAGAGCAACGATAACGTGACCCTTTCAACCTGGCCATCGGCCGCGGCAAGCACCGGGGTGCGCGCCGGCACGAGAATATCGAATCCGCGGTGATCGCCGTTCGACGGGCCGGTCTGGGGACGGAAGCGCTGGCTGATCGACGGCGCGTTGGCGGGCAGGATCACCGGAGTCGCCTCGGCCTGCGGAAGTCTCGAGCGGGCCAGCCATCCATGCCCGTATTTTTCGTAAACACCGCAGGCCGGCAGGGTTGCCAACAGCAACATTATCGTCATCTGGCGCAGGGGGAAATTCGACATGCGCGAACTCTAAAACAAAGAGACCCGCAATAAAACGTTTGCATCGACATTCCCGGCGCGGCTGGCAACTCTGCGTTTGCGGAAAATCAGGACCCGAGGCTTCCGCAGGACGCGGGGCGGCAACACCGCGAAGACGGATACCAGGTGGCGTGACAGGGATTCGCCGTCCGTGGCGAGGGGGATCGTTTAATGAATGTTGGCTTTTTCGCGTACCGAACGTAAACGCCTGTGCAGGAAACGCAATTCGGATATGAGGTAGCGTCTGCGGCCAGGTTCGAGTTGCGACGCGTTGCTCATCCTGACCTGCGCGGTCAGGCTGTTTATCGATCGGACCAGCTTGATTTCGTCGATCGCAAGGCCGAGATACTTGAGAACACAACTCGTCGTCAGCGGATCGATCTGAATATTTGTCTGGCTCATGACCTACCCCAACTTTAAATTCGAATCGGGTATATAGAAACGAGCCTGGCTTTTATCTGTGACTCAATTCCGCTCCGGGGTGAAATTATTCGCATCGCCGATACCAATGTAGAACCATTGTGACCGGGGTCTAGATTATTCTGGGCACTGCGTCACGGATGGAATCAACCGATATCGGCGAGATTTGTGTCGAAACGATCCAGCACCGCGACCAGCGCCGCGGCGCAATCAGTTTCATGCTTCAGGCTAAGCAGCTCGTCCGCCCGTGTCTTGCCGCGATTGATCGCGGCAATCGGCAAACCCAGACGCGCCGCCTCGCGCACGAAGCGGAAACCCGAATACACCATCAGCGAAGAGCCGACGACCAGCATCGCGTCCGCCTGCTGCAGCGCGGCATAACACTCCTGCACCCGGGTCGCGGGCACGGCTTCGCCGAAAAACACGACCTCGGGCTTAAGGATGCCGCCGCAGGACTCGCAGCCGGGAACCCGGACCTCGCGGTCGTCGAAATCCTGCAGCAGGGCATCGCCATCCGGAGCGTCTGGTGCCGACAAAGCTGCCAACCCGGGGTTGGTTTCGAGCAATCGCCGCTGCATGTTCTCGCGCGGGATTACCAGTCCGCAGTCGAGACAGACGACGCTCGCCAGGGAACCGTGCAGTTCGGTCAGTTGGCGGCTGCCGGCACGCTGATGCAGGCCGTCGACGTTCTGCGTTACGATCCTCGCCAGGCGGCCGAGTTGTTCGAGCCGGGCCAGCGCCCGATGGGCCGGGTTCGGTTGTGCGCGCTGGAATCGCTGCCAACCGATAAACGAGCGCGACCAGTAGCGCTGCCGGGATTCGTGGCGATCGACAAAATCGCGATATTCCATCGGCTTCCGGTGTTTCCAGTTGCCGCTTTCATCGCGGTAATCGGGTATGCCTGACGCGGTGCTGACCCCTGCCCCGGTCAGCACGAAAATTCGCTCATGATCAGCGATAAAATCTAGCAGCGTAGAAATCATGGTGTGCATTTTATCAGCCCCGGCGTGCTTGATAAGGCTTTTTCGCGCAGCCGGCTTCCCTTATCATGACGCGATGCCTATTCGCACGACCTGCATCGGCGCGTACCCGAAGCCCGACTATATTGCGATCGGTAACTTTGCCGAAACCGAGCAGCAGCAGGATACCGTAACGCGCGCCTTCACCTATACCCAGGACGATGCCGAGCAGGTCGCCGAAGAGCTGCTGGTCGACGCGACCCGCGCCGCGATCCTCGACCAGATCGCCTGCGGCATCGATATCCCCACCGACGGCGAGCAGCGCCGCGAAAATTATATTCACTATCACTGCCGCAATCTCGAAGGTATCGATTTCGTCAACCTGACGCGCAAGGTGCACCGCAACGGCGCGGCGGTGGCCGACCTGCCGACCATCAGGTCGCGTATCGAGCCAAGGGGCAATCATTTCCTCGACCGCGACTACGCCATCGCACAGCGCTTCAGCGACCGCCCCGTCAAGATAACCGTGCCTGGCCCGTTATCGATCATCGACACCACCGCGAATGTCTGTTACGCGACCGAACGCGAGCTGGCTTTCGATCTCGCCGATGCATTGAATTACGAGATACGCGCGCTCGCCGCCGCGGGCTGTCGCTACATCCAGGTCGACGAGCCGCTGTTCGTGCGCAAGACCGACGCCGCGCTCGACTTCGGCATCGAGTGCCTGGATCGATGTTTCGATGGGCTTCCCGACGAGGTCACGCGGGTTATGCACATGTGCTGCGGTTACCCTGGCCACATCGACGACGACGCATACCTGAAAGCGGATCCCGCCTGTTATTTTCAGCTGGCGCGGGCGGTCGACCGCTGTAGCATAGATCAGGTGTCCATCGAGGACGCCCACTGCCTGAACGACCTGGAACTGCTCGAACATTTCACCAGATCCGCCGTCATTCTCGGTGTCGTCACCATCGCCAGCAGCCGCGTCGAATCCGCCGACTACATACGGCAACGCCTCGAGCTGGCGTTGCAGCATATCGATGCCGAGCGGCTGCTGGCGGCGCCCGACTGCGGCTTGACGATGCTGGGACGCGAGATCGCGATGACCAAGCTCGGTAACATGTGCGCGGCCGCGCGCGCAATTGATCGGGACTGAGATCTCGCGTATAAACGGGTCGAACCGAATAACGCGGCGAGGGACGGGCATGTCGGTCGATCTCGGCAACAAACGCATCATCATGATCCATGGCCTCGGCTCCAAGCCTCCGGTGGAGGTAATGCACCAGCTCTGGCGCAGCGCCCTGAGCGAAAATATACGCGTCAGCCATCGCCTGCTGGCGAGGAGTCTGGATGCCCACCCCGAGGTGTTCGAGTCGGTTTACTGGGCCGACGTGGTGCCACACCATATCCCCGACGACACGGTCTATTGCAGGAAACTGAAAGCACAGGTCGACAAGGTGATCGACGAGCGTCGTGAAATAAGAGACCGCTTTCACGTGGGTATGGGTGAAAAGGTCGGCAGTTTCTTCAAGGACCGCGGCCTCGACCTGGTGAAACTGCTGGCGGGTGCCCTGACTGTAAAGGATGACGTGATGACCGGGTTGATGCGGGAAACCGAACTTTACGATCAGGATCAATACATTTCTGACCAGATGCGCGCGCCGCTGGAAATAGCCCTGCGCAAGGCCTGGGACGACGGCTGCGAGCCGATCATCGTTGCCCACAGCATGGGCAGTTTCATCGGCTACGACGTCTTGTGGCGTTTCTCCCACCGCAACACGAAGGGTTTCAAGCGCTATCATAAAAAACGCGTAAAAATGTTCGTCACCATGGGTTCGCCGCTCGGCGACCCGTCGATCAGAAGCATGCTGTTTGCGACGCACCACAGGACGCATGGCGCACGCCAGTTTCCAACAAATATCGATTTCTGGCACAACTATGCCTGTCTCGGCGACGTCGTCGCCCATCACAAGAACTTCGATGAAGTTTTTTACCGGCCGATGCGAGCGTTGCAGCTATTCCCGGCGAGCAAGAAGTTTCGCAGTATCGATTATGTCGATTTGCACAATCCGTTCGAAGTGGTTACCCATGCCGGAAACCGCAGGCGCGAGAAGCGCAATCCGCACAAGTCTTACGGCTACCTGGTGCAACCGCGACTCGGCAGCTGGATCGCGGATTATCTGCTGGACAGGCTGTTGTAGAACCGCGCAAACCTTGCCGAGAGGCAGGTAGCCAGGAAGATTCAGTTCAGTTGCGGCCCGTTGTCGAAGTGACTCATCCGGTTGCGCCCGCTTTGTTTTGCCTGGTACAGAGCGATGTCCGCCTGCTCGATCAACAGCGTGCAACTCTTGTCGTAAATCGGCTGCATTGCGGCCACACCGATGCTGACCGTCACGTAGCGCGAAACCGGCGAGGTTACGTGCGGGATCGCGGCATGCCGAATCGCATCGAGACAATCCTGCGCTACCTTGATCGCGCCTTCGAGGTCGGACTCGGGCAACAGTGCGACGAACTCTTCGCCACCATAGCGCGCAACAAGATCGCCGGAGCGCTGCATGCAGGTGTTGAGGATCTGCGCCACCGCAACCAGGCAATTGTCACCACGAAGGTGGCCGTGCTGATCGTTGTATTCCTTGAACTTGTCGACGTCGATCATCAGCAGCGCCAGCGAGTGACCGGCGCGGGCGCCGCGGCCCCATTCCGACAACAGTCGAAAATCGAACTCGCGCCGATTACAGATCGACGTCAAAGCGTCGACACGCGCGATGTTATTGAGCAGCTGCTGGGAACGCCTCGCCTGTAAATGCATTTTCAGGCGTGCCTGTAATACCCTCGGATGGAAGGGTCGGGTGATAAAATCGGCCGCGCCGCTTTCGAAGGCCGCGACCTCCGCCTCGGTGGTCTTGTCGTCGGAGATGAAAATAACCGGCACCGCCGCGTCGAGATCCGAATCGGTCGAGTTGCGCCACCAGTCCGTGCCCTCGATGCCGCCGATTAGCGCGGTATTGACCATCACCAGGTCCGGCATGCCGAGATTCAACGCGGTTGCGACAAGTTCGGTGAAATTCTTGACCACCTCGACCTGCGCATCGTGCATTTGCTCGATGATCATTTGCAGGCTGGCGGCATCGTTGTCGAGCACCAGGATACGCTGCCTGTCCGGCTGCTCGCTGTTGCCGTGTACGGCCACGTCGGAAATCAGCGAACCGGTATCGAGAAAGGCGTCGAGCTCGGGTTCGAGCGGAAAACCGATCACTGTTTCACCGAGGTCGCTGATGACGATCGGGATATTGCGATCGAATTCCGGGTTGCTATCCCATTCGACCTGCCACCGCTTAAGTTCCTCGTCCCGCCGTGCGTCATCCCCGGGTGGCTTTATCGAGAGTTCGCGCAGCAGTGCACCCAGCAGTTCGGCTTTGGAAATGTCCAGGCCATCGATCCACAGCGCGCGATATATGCGCAAGCGCAACTCCGCCGCGCGGGCCGGATCGCTGTGCCGAACCGCATTGGCCAGTGCCACGGCGGCGGCCGAATTCGGTCTGAACATCGGCACGTTGATAGTCACCGACGGGGCCCTCCGGCGCAGGTCGGCAACCTCGCGGGTGAGTCCGCTGAGCACTTCGAAACCGGTCTCGGCGCCGACGATCGAGGGCGCATGCTGAATCACGCGAAAATCGACCTGGTGGTCGAGTCCCATCGCGTGCAAACGCTCGTTTAACGCGTAACAGAAAGGACAGTTAAAATCGGCGTAAACGGTAAAATTCCCGGCACCGTTGGCGTCTAACTGCGTTCCCGTTTGTGGTGCTTCTCCCATGCCCAGGATTCCAATTTTCTAGTTATTTTAATGGTTTACGGAAAAATCGCCCCTTTGCACCAAGGATTATAGGTTATAAAGCCACATATTCGTAGTGACGATCGGTTTTCCCTGCATAAACGCCGAGCGGGCTCGCCGCGGAAACCGGCGTTGCCGCCAGTTCCGGGACGTGGCGCCTTTTGAGTAAACCCGTGCAACAGGTACCGCAATATCCGGCCGCGTGCTAAGGTTGCAGCTGGGTCGAGTAAATTCGCCCGGACCAGGATGACCATCAAACGGCTCACGATATCGATTGGAATCGCCGCGCTGGCGACGCTCTGGCTGTACTTTGTTTTCCAGCCGCATGCTAAGCGCGAGCCGCTGCCGCTACCAGCGTCGGCCCGGCAGGCTCCCGCGCCCAGCGAGGCCCGGGAAAGCATTTTGCAGAACCAGCTGCCGACCGCGGAAGAGAGTGGAAAGGTCGATTCCGGGGATTCGAACGCGGTCGCATCGAGGGACTCCGGCGGACTGATCGAGATTTTCGGACGCGTCGTCGATGCAAACGGGCGACCGCTGGAAAACGTGCTGGTCAACGAGGAGCGATACTTCTTCAGCACTCGCAGCGACGCCCAGGGTTACTACCGGCTGTTGCTGGACCTGCCGCGGCATCGCCTGCCGGTGCTGCAATTTCTACGCAGCGGATACGAGCGCATGCGTATCGGCGACCGCGCGCAAATGCAGATGGCGCCGATTTACGAACTCAATGTCACGCTCGTCGGCAAGGCCGATTCGGTCAGCCTCGCGGGCTGGGTCGGAAACGATATCGGCATCGGTATCGCTGGCGCCAGCGTGGAACTGACCTCGCTCGAGACCGCGCCTGAAAACGATTACTCGCTGACCGTATTTACCGATGACCGTGGCGATTTCGTACTCGAGGGAGTTGGCGCGGGGCTGCGCTACCGGTTGTCGGTCGACAAAACCCCGGACTATCCCGACTACGAAATCCCGGAGCTGCTGGTGGACGCCGAGCCCCAGCGGCTGAACATCCGGCTGCCGTTGTTGCAGTTCGTCGAGGTCGACGGCATGATCCTGAATCGCGACGCGGTGCCGGTGCCGAACTTCGCATTCGAAATCAGCAACATCACCACCGGCAACCACAACCGCCGGGTCGTCAGCGACTCGTCCGGCTTTTTTACCCTCGCAAACTACCCGCTCGGCGAAGTCAGCCTGACCACGCGCGGCAACGACATATACCGGATCAACGGACTCAGGTTGACCGCCAGCGAGCATCGCAACCTGAAGCTGACAATCGATCGGGGCTTTAATATCCTGACCGGCTGGGTCACGGATCAGAGCGGGCTGCCGGTAGCCAAGGCGTTGGTCACTATCGAGCGAAGCTTCGACGATGGCGCGGTAGAGCATCTGCACTACCGATCCCAGGCCAGCGACGCCAGCGGCTGGTTTTCAGCGGAGAACCTGGGCAGCGGCGAGTACCGCATAACGGTTTATGCCCAGGGATACCGGAAACACGAGCTGGTGCATCGTATGTCCAGTCAATACGAAGAGATTCAGATCAGGCTGCAGGCCGGTGGTCCCTGACCCTGCCATGATGTCCCCGATCATAAAGGGCACGCGGGCATCGAACCAGTTGTTCGATAACTGTTGTAGCAAATGGTTGTACTGCCGATGATCGACCAGCCCAGCGTAATGCTCGGCGGCATCAGGCATGCCGAGAGGCCACCAGTGCCGGTCACCACGCCGGAAAATCCGAGCGTCGGAACTGCCTCCGCACCGCTGACAACTATCGACAGCGACTAAGCGAGACCGGTTTTACCAGCGTGAGAAACATTATCAACCCAGCAAAACGCAGGCTGTTTGCGCTAACAATTTCGAGCGCGGGGGCAAACGTCATAAAAAAACCAGGTTACCGAACAAATGCCAGCAACCGACGTGCGCAAAGGCGGATGTGACCATCCTTAACCGATTCCAGCTATCCGGGTAATACATCAACGAATCTGTGATCGGAGTCTACAGCTGCAACGTATAAAATGGTGCGTATAACGCGACTGCCGGGCAACAGCCATCTACCGGCCTGGCCAGTGTCGGCGCGGTGCTGTGCGGGATAAATAGCAGAGGATGATCCTGTCCAGGGTTGCGGTGAAAACTGGCTGCATCCCGACACACTTACACCGCGCGTCGATGACAGCCGCCCATCGAGAGCAACAAACGTGAACATTTCCAGAACCTACCGTTTCGATTTCGACCACCCCGTGGACAAACTATGGGCGGTCGTTTCCGACACGCCGCGCTGGGGCGAGGCCTCCGGCTTTCCGAAGTACCAGGTCAGCGAACAGTTGCAGCAGGATGGCACCGTCAAGGTGATCGGCACCATCGAGATCGCCGGCATTGCGATCGCCTGGGAAGAGCCGCCCGCCAACTGGATCGCCGAGCGCTGGTTCGAGCAGCAGCGTATCTTTACGCGCGGGCCGATGCAGCGCATGATCACCCGCGGTACCCTTGAGGACCGGCAAGCCCACAGCGGCCTCGAACTCGAGCTGAGCTTCGATACCCGCAACCTGATCGGCACGCTGCTGGCGAAACGCCTGGTCGCCGCGTTCGAGGACAAGGTGCGCGCGTTGCTCGACATCGCCGATCAGTTGATCCGGGCCGAACAGCCTGCCCTGTTCAAGTCCGGCTACCAGCCGTCGCCATCAGCGCAGCAGCGGGCCGAACGGCTGGCCGACGCGATCGCCGAGACACCCTATGAACACGGTCTCGCCAAAAAACTGATATCACACATCAATGAAGGCCAGGAAGTGGATTTATGGACGATGCGTCCGATCGCGCTGGCGCGCCGCTGGGGCGCCAGCAGCAGCGACACGATCGAGTTGTTCCTGCAATCGGTACGCACCGGGCTGCTCGAATCGCGCTGGGATATCCTGTGCCCGCGTTGCCGCATCAGCAAGGCCGTGACAAACAATATCGGCGAACTGCCAAATGGCGTGCACTGCGACGCCTGCAACATCGATTTTAAATCGGATTTCGCGAGCAACGTCGAGTTGAGTTTTAGCCCGAGCCCATCGATCCGTCCCGTCGAATATGGTTTTTATTGCCGTTCGGGGCCTGGCGTGACACCACATATCAAGGGCCAGTGCTCGCTGCAGCCGGGCGCGAGCCGATCGCTGCCGCTGGTACTGCAGCACGGCGATTATCGCGTGCGCACCCTCGAAGCCGGCAACGAAGTCAAGCTGACCTGGGACGGGGGCGCCTTTCCCGAAATTCGGGTTTGCGAGGATTCGGTCGAAATCGATAGCACGGAGCCCGCCGGAGTAATCAGGATGGTGAATGTCGGCAAGCTGCGGCGCACCGTCGTGATAGAGGATCAAAACTGGCTGCGCGATGTGCTGACCGCCGCACACGTGACCACCCTGCAAGCGTTTCGCGACCTGTTTTCTGACCAGGTGCTGCGTCCAGGCGACGAAGTCAGCATCCGCAATATCACCTTCGCGTTTACCGACCTGGTGGGATCGTCGGACCTGTTCACGCGCCTCGGAGACGCCGAAGCCTACCACCTGGTACGCGAGCATTTCGCCGAGCTCGGTGAAATCGTGCGCCGACACCAGGGCAATATCGTCAAAACCGTCGGTGACGGAATCCATGCGGCATTCCTCGCACCGGACGACGGGCTACGCGCCTCGATCGAAATGCAACGCGCGATGCACGCTTTCAAACGGCGCTTCGCATCGGCCAACCTGTCGATTCGCATCGGCCTGCACGCCGGCAACAGCATCGCGGTAACCCTGAACGGGCGTCTCGATTACTACGGCGAAGCGGTAAACCTCGCGGCCCGTCTCGAGGGCCAGGGCGAAGCCGGCGAGATTATCATGTCGAAAGCCTTTACCAGCGATCCAGCCGTCGGTGGTATTCTGTCCCGCTACGAGGTACAAGAGCGGCGACTGACGCTGAAAGGGTTCGCCGAGGCTGTTACGATATGCAAGATAAAACCGCAGCAGGAACATGAACGAAACTCCTAACAACTGGTCGCTATACATCATCGAGGCCGACGATCATTCCCTCTACACCGGCATTACCACCGATATCGAGCGACGCTTCGCGGAGCACCTGCAACGGCAAAAGGGCGCCAGATACTTCAATGGACGCACCCCGGTAAGGGTCGTTTACCGCGAAGCCGGACACTCGCGCAGCAGCGCGAGTCGGCGCGAGATCGAAATCAAGCGACTGTCGCGCAGCGAGAAGGAGCAATTGATAATGATGCGGAAGCAACCCGGGCTCGACCATGCCTGACCTGCTGGCCGGCTCCGCCGCGCAGCGACTGCCGCTGCCCGACGCCGACCTGCTGTTGTGGCAACAGGCCGACCTGGGGCTGGCCTACGACCGCCTGCTGCAGCAGCTGATCGAAGAAACCGACTGGCGCCAGGAACGCATCACCGTGTACGGCAAGCCTTACCTGCAGCCCCGCCTGAGCTCCTGGTACGGCGATTTCGCCTACAGTTACTCCGGTATCCGGCTCGAGCCCTCGCCGTGGACCCCAACCCTGCAACAGATCAGGAAACGGGTCGAGGCGCTGACCCGTCTGCGTTTCAACAGCGTGTTACTCAATTATTACCGGGATGAACATGACGGCATGGGTATGCACAGCGACGACGAACCCGAGCTCGGCCCGCGGCCCGCAATCGCCTCCATCAGCCTCGGTGAAGAACGCGACTTTATTCTCAGGCACCGCCAGCGCAAGCATCCCGGAACCGTAAAATTGCCGCTGCCGTCGGGCAGCCTGCTGCTGATGCAGGGCGATACCCAGCGGTACTGGCGGCACGGCATCAACAAACTCAGGCGCCGTTGCGGCCCGCGGGTGAACCTGACCTTCCGCAGGATAATCGCCGGCACCCCCCGTGAGGTCAGGGTGTGAGCATGCAGCCACTTTTGAACTGGCCGCTGGTGGCTGTCACCATCTACCTGTTGCGGGTATAATCACCGGCTGAACCCGCATGGAACAGTTGCGGACGACATTGCGGAACGCACGGACGCGGGCCAACAATCGGAGCCGGGATGACAGATACCGAACTGATCGAACTTGCCAGGGCATACGTCGCGCTCTCCAATTCGCACCGCGTCGAATTGATCCTGCCCATGTTCGCGACCGGCGCGCGCTACACCTCGGCATCGCTGGGCGAGTTTCGCGGTCAGGCCGCAATCGGCGATATGATGCATGGATTTTTCGCCGACTATCCCGACGCGCACTGGCAGGCATCCAACTACCGCTGCGACGATCACCAGGTCAGCTTCGATTTCACGCTCAGCGCGACCGCCGCCGGCGATGGCAGCCTGTTGCAGAGACAAGGCGTCGAGCATATCGCGTTTACCGCCGAGGGATCGATCAAGAAACTGGTGGTAGAATCAGCCTGAGCGGCAACCTGAAATCGCAGGCAGGCGAATCTTGATGGGAGCCTATCAGTCGGTTCTGTCGGCGTAGCCGCTGCCAATCGCCGACAGCGGTAAATCGAGACCGAGTTCAGGCACCTGGCGCGCGACCCAGGCGGTAAAGGTATTGCTGTTTGGTCCCGGGAAGGCCTGGTAGGTCTGTCGCCAGGGGTAAGCCCTTGCGGCCGCGTCGACCGCATCGATCAGGGCATCCACCTGCGGACCCTGGTGCGCCTTGAGCAGCCGCGGCCGGGCGCCGTACCAGTGACGATCTGGTATATCGCGGTTTATGCCGAGCACCGCTTGGCCGTAATAACCGCGCCATCCGACCACATCGTACAGGGTGTAATAGTCCTCGTTGCTGCGCTTCGCCGCGATCCAGGTGTGAATCGCAAACCAGCCGCGCCAGCCCCAGGCATCGGCGCCGTAAACGTGCAGCACCGCGTCGCTGGTTTCTCCAGGATTCGGCGCGATACCTGCCGACTCACGGCTCGCGCTACGCCAGTCGCCGCGCGAACCGAAGCTCAGGCCGAAGCTGCCCAGCAGCAGTAGTATCAGGATCAGCGCCAGTATCGGTTTCAGGTAATCCATGCGGCTATAGTTTCCCAAATCGAAATAAAGTTCAATTGCGAACTTAAAGCGGGGACAGTTTACTTAATTGCCAGACACTCGATACATATAAGTAAACTGTCCCCCGCATTCGAATCTAGTTGTAGGCGGGCGCCAACAGTTGTTTGCGCTCGCTGCCTGCTCCTGATTTGCTGAAGTTTGCCAGGTTGAGCCGGGCATTCCCGGAACCGAATTCGGTACCCTGCCTGAACATGTCGCGCGCCTTGTTTTGATTTTTCCTGGTACCGAACCCGCTCTGGTACATGATGCCGAGGTTGTTGTAGGATTCCGCCAGATATTCCGTGGTCAGCCGCAGGCTATGCGGCTGAAAAGCCAGCGGCGCATTGATCGCGCGCTCGAAATACTCCAGCGCCAGCACGTCGTTCTGCTCGACGGCCTCACCTGAATAATACAGATAACCCAACTTGTAGGCCGCGAGCAGTGAACCATAGTCCGCCGCCGTGCTGTAGGCCATTTCGGCCTTGATATAATCCGGCGGTGAATCGTTGAAATGAGACTCCGCAATCTCGAAAAAACGACTCGCCTCCTCCAGCCTCAGTCTTACTTTTTCCGCTTCGGCATCGTTCTTTACGATATCTACGCCCGGCAGGTCGAGGCTGAACGCGTCGGCAAGCTCGTCGTTCCACGGCGCCAGCGAGATCACCGACCAGCCCAATACCGACATGAATATGAAAGCAGCCATGCTCGACGTGCCCGACCTGTTTTTTATCCAGACAAGCTTATCCAGGTGTTCGTCGAACAGCCGATCGGCCGTCGCTACCATTTTCAACGCCTTGCGGTAGTAAAAGAAATTGGCGTACATCGCGAGTACTATAAACGGCGCGAAACAGGTCGCCGCGATCAGCAGCAATGACGTTGTTTCTCCGTACAGCGCCCGCGGCATGGCGGCATCGAAAATGGCGAGAGCCGCCACAAACAGCAACCCGAAGACCAGCGTTATGATCCACAGCTTGCGATAAATCGTCCACGCAAACATCAGCGCGAGCACGCCCAACGGCAACTGCAGCAAGGCGATATCGGGCAGTAGTTTGTATTTTGACGGTCCCGGATAAAAATGGATCGTCACGGCAATCACGGCGAACAGGATAATCGAGAAATTAAGAATCCGCGTCAGCCGCCGGTTCAGGTTAATCCACGACAGTGGATTCATTTTCGATGCATGCCGAAATTCACCGAACGCCACGAGGTAGTACTCGATCGTGTCCCTCGGGCTCCAGAACAAATTGCGCTGACCCAGGAAGGCCCTCAGCAAATCGGTTTCGAGCCTCTCTTCCTTGAAGGTCGATTTATCAGGCCCCTGTTCTCGCTTCCCGCCTGCCGGCGAGGCGTAATGCGCGTGAATATTGAAAGCCTTGTCCGCGATAACCGCCGCCAGTCGCTGCGGGCAACCGTTTCTGGAAATTTCGATCGCGATCTCGTGTTCGCCGAGGCCGGTTTGCGCCAGTTTGATCGCATAGTCGAGCATCACATCCCAGAATACCGAGTCGGCAAAATTGTCTTCCGACTCGTCCCGCGCGGAACGCGCACCCGCGTCACGATCTTGTCGTTCGGACTCCGTGGAACTTTTCCAGCGCCCGGCGGATGGTCCTGTGTCGAAACCGGAGCCGTCACCCCTGGGAGCGTTTGCGGAGAGAATTCTGTAGGCTTCCGCAGCTCGGTGAAAGCGCTCCTTCGCCTGCGCCGAATTGTTACACCGATCAGGGTGCCACTTCATCGCTTCCCGGCGATAGGCTTTTTTGATTTCTTCGCGGGTCGCGGTTCTAGGGATTCCGAGAATGCCGTAGGGATCCATGCGGCCCTACCCTGATGGATTGGGGTTGGCGTTAATCATGCGTGACGCAGCCCTGGCGCTGACTTTATATCCTGTACCTGGAATCCATTTTTCTTCGCTCTATCATACAAAACAGGTTTGCTCTCCGGCCAGGCGATATTTTTGATTCGGCATCGATGCGCTACCTGCGGTCGTCGCTTTCGTAGCCGCAATCGCTGCTGTGATTATAGTACGAAGCCAAAGATGGCAGAAACCGATCGCTCACGCAGTAAATCACGGGCAATGTAGCCGATTCAAGCGGTGGTCTGCCAATTAAGTAAACTGTCCCCGTATATCTTCTTATATTGCCGTTAGCCCGCAAGTTCTATTTTCGGCCGTTGCAGCAGCCTGACGAATTCCGTTTCGGTGACCGGCTTCGAGAAATAAAAGCCCTGGCCGAAACCGGTTTTGTATTTATGCATCAGCTCTGCCTCTTTGCCGGATTCGATTCCCTCGGCAACCACGTCCATACCGAGGTCATGTGACAGGTTGACCAGCGATTTGACGATCTGATTGCTCTTCTCGCTACGCGACATCGCGCTGACGAAAACGCGGTCGATTTTCAGGGTGTCGAAAGGAAAACGATGCAGGTAACTAAAGCTCGAATAACCGGTGCCGAAATCGTCTATTGCCAGTTTAGCACCGGTCTCCTTCAACTGGTGCAACATCTGCGTTGCAAGTTCCGGATTATCCATCAACAGGCTCTCCGTGATTTCGAACTTTATCTGCTCGCGCCTGGCGCCTGTCCTGTCCATGATGTCGGCCAGGCTCGGGACCAGAAACTTATCCTCGAATTGTTTGCTCGACAGGTTGATGGTAATAAATATATCCCGCTGTAAATCATTGCACAGCCGGCCTTGAAAGGAGCAGGCGGCCTCCGCGATCCAGTACCCCAGGTCTACGATCAGGCCGCAGCTTTCGGCGCGGGCAATAAAATGGGAAGGAGATACCAGTTTGCCGGACGGATGATTCCAGCGCACCAACGCCTCGCCGCCGACAATCCTGTTGCTCGACAGTTCGATAATCGGCTGGTAATACAAACGAAATTCCATTTTTTTCAGTGCCGATTTCAGCAGCTTTTCCTCGGTTACCAGGATTTTCGTATCTCTCAGCGTTTTTTCACCGAATACCGAAACACCCGAATCATAAGACGGTTTCGTGACGGCGGAATCGATGCGTTTCTGCATTTCCGTGAATTGCGACACGACGCTTTTCAGTTCCATCGTGGTGGAAGCGTAGGTATCGTCAGGCGTCATGTCCTGGGCTACCGACAGGCCTTCGAATACCTGACCCAGCCGCGCATTCAGGTCCCGGTAACGCGCCATGGCAAGCCGCAGGAACATGCGTACCGTCGGATCGGACTGTTCGATTTTCTGACTGACGTAGTCGAGCGGAATCGGCGTCACCACCGTGGGGACGATTGCGACCGCCGAGGCCGTGCGCGCGAGTCGGTCGATGATCGCCATCTCACCGAGTATGTCTCCCTTGGTGAGGGTCGCCACGACGAGTTTGCGCCCCTCCTTGTTGAGCGATATTTCGACCATTCCGGATTCGATGATGTAAGCACAGTCCCCAGGGTCGCCTTCCCTGAATATGTACTCGTCGGTATCGAACGATGTCTGCAGCTCTATGGAATCCATGAATTTCCTGTAATCTTTAAACGATGCGGTTTTGTTAAACCGCCACGCATACCACTATCTAATACAGATCAAGAAAATAGCTATTAAAAAATAGCTATTGATCGCCGAATTCCAGACAACCGGTAACCAGGCTCGACCGGCGGCCGGCATGCAGCACCTGGGACGGCACGGAGATGAAGACCTCCATCCTTTAATCGCGCTCGACCAGCGAGCGCAGTGCGCACCTAAAACCGGGATTACGCCGCCCGTTTGGTAAGCCGTTGACAACGGCAATATTCGGCGCAATATCGCTGCCAGAGACTTTGGCAGGAGAGGAAAATGTTCGACAACGGACTACCCGGGCCCTTCATTGCGGCAGGTCTTGCCGCTGTTTCGAAGCGGTCAAGGTCTGCCCTTCTGGTCATTCCACTGACCGTTGCCGCTTGCAACGTGGTCAATATCGACGTCGACGATAGCGTTGATTTCAGGGACTTCGAAGCCTCCGCAGCCCTGCCGGGCCAGGATCAGCTCAGGATAAGGCTGCGAGGGTCTGCGGCACATGGCGAGTATCGCCAGTTCGTGACGGACGGCAACCTGATACGCATCGATAATACGCCGCTATTCGGTCCGCGAGAAGTCAGCGGCACGGCCGACGTCAGCTACTATTCGATCGCGCTCGGCGAGGATTACACGACGGGCGAACTGCCACCCGGCGAGCTACGCGTCAAAAGATACATCGGCATCGCGCAGACAAGTCTTGATTTCACGCTGCTGGACGCGGGGACGACCTATCCTCTCAGCGACACTACCACCGAGTTATACCTGCAAATCGGCGCCGTATACGCGCTATCGAAGCGGCTGAATTTCGCACTGGGCGTGGCGGGAAGCTGGAATGTCGACGATTCCGGAATCACCGAGATAGAGCTGATACTGGACTATCGAATCATCAGGCAGCTGAAGCTCGCCGGCGGCTACCGGTGGTTCGAATATAATTACGGCGAGAGACAGTATGACTCCAACGATTCGGTTATCGCCGTGGACTTCAGGGGTCCTTTCCTGGGTCTCGGCCTCGCCTTCGACTGACTCCGCCACCAATCCTTTACAATGCGATTATCGAGCGCCTCGCAACCGCCGTATGCCGGCCCACCCGCCGGCCGCGACAGGATCAGAGCATCGCCGCGGCCCGGTCGACCTTGCGGCCGAACGCGAGCCGCCGCAGCCCCGCGGGAACGTGCGTGAACAGCGGAAAAATGGCCCAGGAGAAAAGCAGCCCCATGACGATGTAAAGATAGCCGTCGAGTATACCGGGATCGGTCTTGCCGAATACTTCCCTGGAGTCGTTGCGGTAGGCGTAGCCGTTGAACCTTCCGGAACGGCCGTCGTCTTCGCCGGCAACAACCACCTGGTCGCCGTCTTTGAGCAGCCACGGCTGATCCAGGCAGAGGTCTATGATCCGGTTGCTGCCCTGAAATTCGAACTGGACATTGCGGACGTCGATCGGCCTGTAGGTCCGCACCGTACCCTCGATTTTGCGCAACATACTGTTCGACTCCAATACCCTATGCCTGGTTTGCAATGTCCACCGCAGAAGCAGACCCACCCGGACGTTTTGGCCAAAGCGGCAACGGTTTCCGGTACCCGTTGACACCCCATCGTTTCGCATTACCTGCTCGCCGATTGGTATGGAGATCGCCCGGTTTCGGACTGCTTATAGTCCGATTCGCAACGGATTTCCGCTGAAAATGCATTATTTACGACCCAATTTCATGACCTTCGTCACAACTGTCCGATTCAGCCCCGGAGCGCGGGCGCATTATCTCCATTCGACGTTCACATTCAAGCCGATTTCAGCATTTCACAGATAAATTTAAAGTAACGAATTGCCGGCACCGACCACGACCTCGAAATGGCGGCCAAACAAATAAACACAAGTGCGGCGTGCCCGATAACCGGCCCTCCGACGGTCGTTCCGAAGCAATTACCAAGGGGCATGATGAACGGGCCGGTCCAAAGCGGATGCTTTACCGTCATCGCGTAGAGGACGGCGAGGATTTCTTCAACTCGCGGGCATTAAGCGGCAATCAGCCGGGAAGCCAGTTGCCGGGCCCGATCGGCCGTCCTGCGCGGCAGCCGCTGGTATTTTTCCTTGCTGATGAGGCCGGTAAACAGCGTGCCGACCGGTTTCGCACCGATTATCCTGGCGGTCATCCTGAGTTGCTTGCTGGAATCATACATCAATCTGCCAAAGATACCGGGCGCGGCGCTCGAAGAAATGAGCAGCGCTTTTTTTTGCGCCAGGCCGGATTTACGGAACTTCGGAGCAGGCTGCCCCCAGGGCCAGTAGCCGTAGGGGATCAGCCTCTCCATGAAACGCTTGTATAGGGCCGTGACCGACGAAAAGTTGGTCGGCGCGGCCAGGATATAGGCCTGAGCGGCCTCGATCTTGCCGATCAGCGCGTTCATGCCGTCGTCGATTACGCATATCCCGGGCGCGTCCCCCGGTTGCAGCGTGCACTCGCGGCAGTTGTGGCAAAACTCGATCGGGTGTTGCCGCAGGTTGATAACTTCGACTTCCGCACCCTGTTCCTCGAGCGCATCGACAGCTATTGCTACCGCCCGATCGGTGATGCCATCGTCGCGGTATGAACCGTTAATCACGAGTACCCTGGATTTTTCCGTCATGGCTACCTCCCTGCATTATTTTTCACTGGAGCATTGCAGGACGCATTGACGCATATCAACCGGCATCGAATAGCCGATGAAATACGCCGGCGGGTCGCTTAAAATCGGACGCGGGACAATAGAGTATAAAGACTTGCCGACGACACTCGAAAAACTGATCGAACGCCACGCGCGCTATCGCGGCGATCGCCGCGCGGTCATTTTTGCCGACCAGCACCTGACCTGGGCGCAGTTCGGGAGGCGCGTCAACCAGGTCGCCAACGCGCTGCAGGGTCGCGGTATCGGCAAAAACGACAAGGTTGCGACCGCGCTCCCCAACAGCCTGGAATTGCTGGTGACCTACTGGGCAACGATCTCGATCGGCGCGGTGCTGGTGCCGCTCAGTCCGCTGTTGAAGGCGGCCGGGATGGTCAACCTGCTGAACAATGCCGATGTGGTCCTGCTGTTGCTGACGCCGGAACTTATGAACGAACTCGAAGCTCATCGCGACGAGATTCCGGGAATCGAATCGCAGAACTATATCGTCGTCGGGGGCGAAAACGGCGGCTACTCAGGGTTTATCGCCGGCTGTCCCGCCGGGCCGCCGCGTCACCCCGAGCTGCAGCAGGACGATCTGTTCAATATCGTCTACTCGAGCGGCACTACCGGCATGCCCAAGGGCATCATGCACAGCCATCTGGTGCGCGCCAATTACGGCAGCCATTTCGCGGCATCGTTTCGCATGACACCCGAAAGCGTGGTGCTACACAGCGGCTCGATCGTATTCAACGGCGCTTTCGTAACGCTGATGCCGAGTTTTTTTCTCGGCGCCTGCTACATACTGCACCCGCATTTCGAGGTCGAGACAATGATCGAAACCGTGCGACGTGAAAAAGTGACCCACATCATGATGGTGCCTGCACAGATCATCGCGTTATTGCAAAACCCCGGCTTCACGCCACGCAACATGCGCTCGCTGGAAATGGTGCTTACCCTGGGCGCGCCGCTGGCGGAAAGCTACAAGCAGGCTTTCAACGAGGTTGCGCCGGGACGATTCTACGAACTCTACGGCCTCACCGAGGGCTTTGTGACGATTCTCGATCGCAACGACTTCGACCAGCAGTCAGGCTCGGTGGGCTGCCCGCCGCCCTGTTACGAGATTCGCATCGTCGACGAGGACGGCAAGGATCTCGAGGTCGGCGAAATCGGGGAAATCGTTGGCCGCGGGCCGATCCTGTCGTCAGGCTACTACCGGCAACCCGAGCTGACACGCGCAACGTTTCGCGACGGCTGGCTTTACACCGGCGACCTTGGTTATCTTGACGCGAACGGATACCTTTACCTGTCGGGTCGCAAGAAGGAATTGATTATTTCCGGCGGGATCAACGTCTACCCACAGGATATCGAAACCATCGCGAGTGCGCACGAACAGGTACTGGAGGCTGCCGTGTTCGGCGTCGCGTCGGCACGATGGGGAGAAACCCCGGTCGCCGCGGTGCAGTTACGAGACGGCGCCGTCACCGACGCGCACGACCTGAGGACATGGATCAACGAGCGCGTCGAGGCGCGTTTCCAGAAAGTAGCCGACGTCATCATCGTCAACGAGATGCCGCGCAACGTCGCCGGCAAAATCCTTAAGAACGACCTCAAGGAATACTATCTTGCAAATCAAAAATAATACCTTTGTCATCACCGGCGCTGCGCAGGGACTCGGCGAAGCCATCAGCCTGATGCTGGCGCACCATGGCGCCAGGCTAGCGCTGCTCGACGTCAACGTCGAGGGCCTCGACGAGACCCTGGCCAGCTGCAAGCGGACCGGCGCCGAGGGCTACGCTTTCACCTGCGACGTCGCCGACGAAACCAGCGTGCGGCGCTGCTTCGCATCGATCGAGGAACACCTCGGTCCGATCGCGGGGCTGGTCAACAATGCCGGCATCTTGCGCGACGGCATGCTGGTCAAGGTCAAGGACGACGAAATCGTCGACCGCATGTCGCTGGAGCAGTGGCAGCAGGTTATCGATATCAACCTGACCGGGGTTTTCCTGTGTGGGCGCGAGGCCGCGACCAGCATGATTCGCAATGGCAAGGGTGGCGTGATCATCAACATCTCGAGCATCAGCCGCACCGGATATATCGGCCAGTCCAACTATGCCGCCGCCAAGGCCGGCGTCGCCGCGCTGAGCGCGACCTGGGCTCTGGAACTCGCGCGCTACGACATCCGCAGCGCGGCAATCGCGCCCGGTGTTTTCGAGACCGAGATGGTTGCATCGCTGAGGCCGGAGGCGCACGAGCGAATAGCCAACGCGGTTCCCTTGCGGCGCACCGGCGCGGTCGACGAACTCGCGCACGCGGTCGAGTTCATCATCGAAAACGATTACTTCAGTGGGCGCATCCTGGAACTCGACGGCGGTCTCAGGTTCTAATTTCTGTCCGCATAACAGAATATCGTCATATCCCGCGGCTGGTAGCCTAGGTAATGCTGCCAGGCCGATGATTAAAATGGAACTGTTTACGGAAATTCATTATGCTGTTTTCGACCTTCTTAGCCACCTCTTGAGCACTTGAGCACTCTTTCCAAACTAGCCGCCCGCGCCTGCGACGGGATTCTGGTGGCATCCCGCAAGGCCCGATATCGCGGTGTCTGAGCCAACGTCTTCCATATCTGGAAAGCCGGATGGTTAAAACCTGTGGGGTATCGCTGATTCTGCTGGCGATGATTATTTCATCCCCCTTACGCGCCCAGACCACGGTCAGCGTCGACATTAGCGGCATCGACGCGAAGCTGGAGCAAAACGTGCGCCTGTACCTCAGTATCGAGCAGCAGAAGGATAATCCTTTGATGAGCGACGGACGCCTGCGCCGCCTGCATAAAAAGGCGAACGACGAGATATCCCAGGCCCTGCAGCCGTTTGGTTTTTATCGTCCGACGATAAACTCGAGCCTCGAGAAAAACGAATCCGGGGAGTGGCTTGCGAGCTTCGATATCGACCCCGGACCCGCGCTCAAAATCGCGGCGTTGAACTTCAGCGTCAGTTCCCCGATGGCCGGGGATCCCGCCTTTCAAAGCCTGCTCGCGGAGAATCCTTTGCGCCAGGGCGACAATTTCAGTCATCTCGTCTACGAGGATTTCAAGACGGCTCTGGCGAATCTTTCCGCGGAACGAGGCTATTTTCTCGCCCGGTTTGTCGACCACCGGGTCGAAATCGACCTCGATCGATACGAAGTGCGCATTTATCTCGACTACGAGGGCGGCCCCAGGTTCCGCTTCGGTGAAGTCTTGCTGCAGCAGGATGTGCTGACCCCGAGTTTATTGAATCGCTACGTCCCGTTTTCCAGGGGAGACTTCTATTCGCTCGACCAGGTGCTCGACTTCCAGCAAGGGCTCAACGACAGCGGTTATTTCCAGAGCGTCGAGATTTCACCGGGCCAGGCAACGCCTGACAGTGACGAGATTCCGATCGAGGTTGCGCTGACTCCGCGCAGGCGAAATCGTTACCAGTTTGGACTGGGCTACGGAACCGATACCGGTGCGCGCACCAGTCTCGGCTGGCAGAGGCCACGGGTAAACAGGCGCGGACACAAGTTCGACAGCGAACTTCGCATCTCGCAGCGTGGCTACAGCGCGCTGGCCAACTATCGCGTGCCGGTGCTGAATCCGCGAACCGACCAGATCGTATACAGCGTGGGTGAAGTAAACGAGGAGTTCGAGGACAGCGAGAGCACCGTGCGCAAGCTCGGGGTAAGTCTCAAACATGGCCGCGGCGAATGGCGCGAAACACTGTCGCTGGAGTATCAGCAGGAAGATTTTATCGCGGCCGACGATAGCGGCAGTACCTCGCTGCTGATCCCCGGGGTCAGCTGGAGCCGGACCTGGGGCGGTGATTTCATCAACGTGCTCGACGGTCTGCGCTTCGATATCAGCCTGCGCGGCGCCAATACCGCGCTCGCCTCGGATATCGATTTTTACCAGGTCCAGGGCGGCCTCAAGTTCATCACCTCGCTAACCCCACGAAATCGCATCATCTGGCGCGGCGGATTCGGCGGCACCGAAACCCGGGAGTTCGAAGATCTACCGACGTCGCTGCGCTTCTATAGCGGCGGCGCGCTGACCGTACGCGGTTATGCCTACCAGTCGCTGGGCCCGACCGACGCCGATGGCGAGGTCGTCGGCGCGAGGTACATGATGTACGGCGGCGTCGAGTTCGAGCACTACTTTAGCGATCGCTGGGGGCTGGCCCTGTTTTACGATGTCGGCAACGCGATCGACGACCTCGGCGATTCGCTCGAAAGCGGGGTCGGTTTCGGCTGGCGCTGGAAGTCGCCGATCGGCCCGGTGCGTGTCGACCTCGCCAACGCGGTCAGCACCGAGGATCAGGAATGGCGCCTGCACGTCAACATCGGGCCCGACCTGTGAGGCGCGCGATACTCGTCACGTTGGTGCTGCTGGTTCTGATCCCGGCAATTTTCCTGTCCTGGCTGATGAATACCGAAGACGGCCTGCGCTGGGCCTACCGCTCGGTGCTGCCATCGCTGCCGGCCGGGATAAGCGTGGCGGAACTGTCGGGCGTACTTGCGGGCCCGGTTATCCTGGAGAAAGTCAGCTACCGGGACCAGGGCCAGGCGGTCAGCGCCAGGCAGGTCGAACTGGACTGGAACCCCTGGGCGCTGCTCCGCGCCGAGATCGATGTGACGACCCTGCGGGTTCATTCCGTTCAGATCGTAACAGTCGAATTCCCGGCGGCGGTCGACCCGGCGCCGATCAGGGACGGGCTTCCCGCCGTCGCGCTGCCGCTGGCGCTGCGCGTCGACAACGCCTCGATCGACGATATCGAGATCAGGCGTGGCGAAAACTCGTATCGACTGAACGAGATCAAGATCGGGTTGCGAGCGTCTAGCGATAAGCTCGAGATCGGCGTCCTCGATATCGATACCGAATCGATCGACGCCAGCCTCAGCGGCGCAATCAGGCCCGACGGCGACTACCCGCACGACCTCCGTTTCAGCTGGCGAACCAGCCTGCCGTCCGGCGCCGCGCTGTCCGGCTCCGGGCAGCTCAGTGGTGACCTTTCGGCGACACGGCTGACGCAGCAAACTCGGGGAGCGGTAACGCTTACGCAAACGCTGGAAATGCAGGATCTTCTCGGCGCGCCGGACTGGCAATCGAGGGTCGATATCGCCGCATTCGACGCGGCGTCGATCGATCCCGGCTTGCCCGCGCTGGAGGGTAGTCTGCAGGTGACGGCGACCGGCGATTTGAATTCGGCCAGGATTAGCGGCTCCATGCGCGGCGCAACGCCGCGTCTGGGATCATTCGATGCGAGTTTTATACTCGACAGCCTCGCTGGCGAAGACAGGTTCGACGGCATGCGGATCGAAACCCTGCGAGTCAGCGCGCTGCAGGGCGGGTTGACCGCCAGCGGACAACTACTCTGGTCTCCCGCGCTGCGCTGGGAAGCCGCGATATCCATCGCCGGGATAAATCCCGCCAGCCTGTTCCCCGATTGGCCGGGCCAGATCGAAGCACGGTTCAGCACCACCGGTGGTGTCGACAACGCCGGACTTTTCGGGTCGGCGAGCATCGGCGATTTCCACGGCAACCTGAGGGGTTACCCGGTATCCGCGCAGGGCGAGCTGAAATGGCGTGACCAGGGTATCGATATCGGCCGCCTCGATTTTACCTCGGGCAAGACACGCGCCAGCGCCCGTGGAAGAATCGCCGAAACGCTAGACCTGACCTGGTCGCTGGACAGCGGCAACCTGGCCGAAATCTACCCTGACGCGCAGGGTAGCCTCAGCGCAAACGGATTGCTCGGTGGCACGCGCGTGGCGCCGAGAATCACGGCCACGCTCGGTGGAAAATCACTGGGCCTGCCCGGTTACCGGCTGGGCGAGGTCGACGGCAGGGTGGATCTGAATCCATTCGAGCTGCAGCAATTCGATATCCAGCTTTCCGCCAAGGCAGTGGTAATCCAGGATCAGCAGATACAAGCGCTCGATGTCAGCGCGGATGCCGGCCGCATAAAAGCCAGCATGGTCAGCGCGAATGCCAATGCGCAGATCGAACTCGCGGGCAGGGCGCAGGGCGAGTCCTGGCGCGGGGAACTGGTCAGGGCCGCGCTCCAGACCCCCGCGTATTCCGACTGGAATCTCGCCGGGCCCGCCGCGTTGACCCTGTCGCGGGATGCAATCTCGATGGCGCGCATCTGCCTGCGCAATACTTTCAATTCCGAGGTTTGCGGCAGCATCCAGGGACAACAACCGGACTGGAAAGTCGAACTGGAGGTGAACCGGCTGCCGCTGCAGATGCTCGGGCGCTGGAGACCCGCCGAGCTGAACGCCGAGGGCCTCGTAAACGCCAGCGCCGGCCTCGACTACCGCCACCCCGACCGGCTGCTCGGCAACATCGGTATCGAATCGACACAGGGGTCGGTAAGCTACCAGTTGCAACCGGAAAAGCCCCTGCGTCTGGATTACCGCAGCGCCAGTTTCAGCCTGCAGCTCGGCGCGGACGGCGTGCAGGCGAAGGCGCTGGTAACCCTGGTCAACGGTGACCGGCTGGAAGGCATCGCCGACCTGCCGGACGCCAGCCTGCTCGCCTTTGATCCGGACAGGCAGGTCCTGCAGGGGGAAGTCGGCATCAGTCTGCGTGATCTCGGTATCGTCGACGCGATGATCGATGAAATCGATCAACTTTACGGCACCGCCGATATTGCAATCGCACTCGCCGGTACCGTGGGTCAGCCCCGCCTTAGCGGAAACGTCGGCCTGTCCGACGCGGGTTTACGCCTGCCCCGCCTGAAAATCGTAATGCGCCAACTGAATATCGATGCCAGGAGCGACGACTCCGCAAACATGAGTTTCCGCGCGAACGCGCGGGTCGGTGACGGCAGGCTGCAGGTCCGGGGCAACACGGTTCTGGATGCCGCGCGCGGCTGGCCGAGCGAAATCGCCATCGATAGCGAGGGGGTCGAACTATCGGGTTTGCTGGATTCGTGGCTACCGCCGGAAATCAGTCTCGAGGGATTATTCGATACCACGGCCAGGCTGAAATACCGGGCACCAGACCTGTTGCAGGGCGAGGCAAAGCTATCCTCGAACAATGGAAACCTGCGCTACCCGTTGCTGGAGGGAGAAATCGAGCAGCTCGCTTACCGTGATGTCCAACTCGACCTGGTCGTGAACGACCTCGGTATCGAGGCAACCGGGAAAGCCCTGGTGGGCGGCGACAGCCGCTTCGATATCGCGCTGAACCTGCCGACGGCAAGGCTGCTCGCGCTGGATGTCGAAACCCAGACAGTCGCCGGCAACGCGCGGCTTGATTTCCGGGAACTCGCGATCATCGAGGCACTGGTCCCCGAAATCGACCGGGCGCGGGGCGATATCATGCTCAACCTCGAAATCGCCGGTACCCTCGCGCGGCCGAGGATCAGGGCCGGCGCCGAAGTCGTCGACGCCGCCGTGAGCATCCCTCGGCTCGGCCTGAACATCGATGGAATCACGTTGCAGGGCACCACCGACGAGGAGAATCGATTCAATTTCACTCTCAGCGCCCGCTCCGGGAGCGGCCAACTGAATATCGAAGGCAGCAGCCTGCTCGACGCAACCGGCGGATGGCCGACCCGGGTAAACATCAGGGGAGATAATTTCGAGGCGTCGCGCATACCCGAGGCGGTGGTTAATGTCTCTCCCGACCTGGCGGTTCAACTCACCAGCAGAACCATCGATATTCAGGGTAACCTGCTGATTCCCTACGCAAAATTGCAACCCAGAGATTTCACCGCGGCGGCGCGGATTTCAGGCGATACGATAATCGTCGGCGGAGCAAAAACGCCCGATCCGAAATGGTCGATCAGATCACGCGTCAACCTGAAACTCGGCGACCGGGTAAGCTTTTTCGGCTATGGCTTCGACGGGCGGCTGGCCGGTAAACTGCTGATCACCGAGGAACCGGGGCAACTGACCAGTGGAACCGGCGAGATCACTATCCCCGAGGGCCGTTATCGCGCCTACGGGCAGCGCCTCGATATCGAAAACGGCCGCGTACTGTTCACCGGCGGTCCGGTGACCAATCCCGGGCTCGACGTTCGCGCCACGCGCACGAGTAACAATGTCGTCGCGGGCCTGCTGGTACGCGGCAGTCTCAGGAGTCCCAATATCGAGTTATTCTCGATTCCGGCCATGGGACAGACCGACACCCTGTCATACCTGTTGTTCGGCCGCCCGATGGAAACCGCCAGCAGCGAGGACGGCGCGGTCATGGCACAGGCCGCGCTGGCGCTCGGCCTGTCTGGCGGTGACCGCCTCGCGCGCACGATCGGCGACCGCTTCGGCCTCGACGAAATGCGCGTCGAAGCCAGCGATACAGGCGACCAGGCCTCGCTGGTCGTGGGGCGTTACCTTTCCCCGAGGCTGTACGTCAGCTACGGCGTCGGCCTGATCGAGTCGATCAACACGCTGAACCTGCGCTACCAGATAACCGAAAAATGGCAACTCGACGCGGAAAGCGGCGCGCACCAGGGTGCGGATCTTCTCTACACCATCGAGCGCTGAATCCGAGCCGAAAGGATTGCCAGGCTTCCGAACACTACGGCCAGCGGCACGGACCCAGATACCGCGCGCATGATTTGCCTCATCCCTGCCGCGTCAGGCGCCGCAGCGAGGGCCTCGCGCTACTTCGTCCGCCCGCCTGAAGCGCCAGCAAATTATTCGAAGTTTCATTCATGTGACGGGACATGCTGGCGAAATGCTCGGGCGCGCCGACCAGCGCGTCGAGCTTTTTCGCCAGCGGGTCGAGGTATTGCCGATAGACGAACCACATCACCCCGATCACCGCCAGGGCCAGGATCCCGACCAGAATCACGGTATACAGAGAGACCCGGATCAATACCGAGTCGAGCGATGAGTTCACCAGCATCCTTGCATTCTCCGTGGCCTCGGGCAGGGCCTCGGTGATTACAACCAGGCTGTCGCTCGCCGATTTCAGTCCGCTGGCCAATTCGGCAATCGGCTGCCGTGCTTCGCTGACCACCTGCGGTAACCGATCGGTCAGCCGTTGCGCGGTCAGCGGCAGCTGCCGCGCCAGCTCGGACAGCGCAATGCTCGCCTTGTCGACGCTTTTTGCCGCATCGAGTAGCGTTTTTCTTTCCTCGAGGCTAAGCCCTGCGCCGTCAGCAGATATCCTTTCGATCGAATGCGCCAGTCGGTCGATTGACAGTGCGAGCGTTTCCGAGGCCGACGTCAGCCCGGCGGTATCAACGACGATCCGGTCGACGCTGACCTGCATGTAGCTGGATCGAATACCCGCTGCGTCCGCCTCCGGCGTCACGGCGGCGAGGGTGACTGAAAACCGGAAGAGCAAGCAGAGAATCGTTGCGAACGGCAGGATCTTGTATTTCATACTGGATTCACCTCCGACACACTGACGCCACCCGGAACGCGCCAGGCATGTCGCTAGCGCAGGGCTGTTCCGGGATTCAAATCAATCCTCCATAACTGCCTTATGGTAAAGATCGCGGCATAGAAAAATCCGAGTGGAAACAGGATCGTCTTGAGCAGGTAAATCGCGACCAGGTTGATGAAACTCTCGATGCCGGCGCTGATCTTGCGCTCCAGCTCGGCGAGGCTCAGGCCCTGCCAGAACGAAATCGCCGAGTCGCGAATGCTGTCGGTGTCGAACTCCCGGTCTCGGTCGATACCGATTATATTGCTCTCGAAGTTTTCGACCTCGGCCTCGTTGGCCTGCAGCTGCTGGTCGAGAAACAGGTAGTCGACGCCACTGTTGAGCGCCACGGCGAGACCCAGCGCGAAGCGAATGAACACCACCACCAGGAAGCTTCTGAATGCGAGGCTTTGCAAAGCGGGCGGCCCGTAGAAAAGCAGCAGCAGCGAGCTGATGCCGAGCACGGCGACCAGGTACAGGAACAGCTTGTGCGAGGCAACCAGCAGCAGCACTTTTTGCGCCGCGAGCGACGCCAGCACCCAGGTCATGATGGTCGAGAAGCGCTCGATCATGTCGTTGATCGGATCGAGCACCTCGCCGATCGTCATCGATCCGGAAACGATACCGACGCCGGCCTCGACCTGGCTGCTCTGCAGCATCGACACCAACGCGTTGATCCCGCGCGCGGTCGCGTAGGTCAGCGCCGCGCTGGTTATTGCGCCGGTCGTGTAATCATCGACGTAGTCGTCGAGCACGCGCGTGCTCGACAGGCCCACCATCAAGACGATGAATATCGAAACCAGCGCCTTGCTGCTAATCCCCATAGACCTCGTCCGTGCGCGCCGCCATGATCAGATCATTCTTGTGCAAACCCCCGATCTTGTGGCTCCACCAGGTCACGGTCACCTTGCCCCACTCGGTCAGGATCGCCGGGTGGTGCCCGGCCGCCTCGGCGATATCGCCAACGCGATCTGAAAATGCCATCGCCTGCGCGAAATTTTTAAACGCATATTCACGCGAGAGCCGCATGATGCCGTCGACGACGATTACATTCCAGTCGGGTATTTTCGGCATCAGGGCTTTCAAATCTGCGTCGCTGATTTTGGGCGCATCGGCGCGACAGGCTTCACATTCCTGCTGGCTCAAAGCGGTCATCGGGTCTCCCCCTGTCGTTGCTACACAGGGCCTTATCTTACGGTGTCCTGATGCATTATCAAACTGCAAAGATATATCGCGCCGCCGCGCGGACTGTTCGGCCAAAACCTGCCCATCGGTGCAAATCCCGGTCTCGTAACGGCCTCAGGGCAGCGGGATGAATTCGCTGTCGCCGGGTACCATATCGAAGCGGCCTTCGCGCCAGTCGTCCCGGGCCTGCTCGATGCGTTGTTTCGAACTCGAAACGAAATTCCACCAGATGTGCCGTTTGCCGAGGTTGGCGCCGCCGATCACCATTACATGGCTGTCGCGCGCGGCCTCTAGCCGCAGCGCCTTGCCGGGACATCCAACCGCCATCAATCCTGCAGAGAATATGCCGTCATCGATACGGATATCGCCGGAAACCACGTAGGCAGCCACTTCCTCGTAATGATCGGGCAAAGTCAACGACGCACCCGCGGGAAAGCGGCATTCGAGGTAAAGCGTCGGCGCGTACTGTCGCACCGGAGATTCGCGGCGGTAAGCCTCGCCCATGATGACGCGGATCGACACGCCGTCCTGCTCGAATTCCGGCAGTTCGGTCGACGGGTAATGCTCGAAATCCGGGGCGCATTCTTCCTGCTCGAGCGGCAACGCCATCCACGACTGGATACCGTGCAGGCGCGACGCCGTGTCCAGGTCTGCGCCGGCGCGCTCGGAATGCACGATGCCGCGTCCCGCCGTCATCAGGTTAACCGCGCCGCAACGAATCGGCTGCACGAAGCCGAGGCTGTCGCGGTGCATGATTTCGCCCTCGAACAGGTAGGTCACCGTGGATAGCCCGATGTGCGGATGCGGTCGCACCGCGATCCCCTCTCCCGGCGCAAATACGGCGGGGCCCATATGATCGAAGAAGATGAACGGGCCAACCATGCGCCGCTGCACGGACGGCAGCACCCGGCTTACGCTGAATCCGCCGAGGTCTCTGGCTTTGGATTCGATGATCAGCTCGACCGCAGCCCTGGAAGGAGTGCAGATCGGTTCATTAGCCGCCTGGTAGGTCATGTTCGTTTCACGCGTCGGTCGCGACTCGAAGAATGTAACGCGTCAGGGTAACAGATCGGCTCAACCAAACCGGATTTCAATCGCCAGCTCCGGCTTTCGGCAGGCTCAGGTACAGCAGCAGATATGCAGCCACGGCTGACAGAAGCGATCCCAGCAAGATACCCAGACGATCGCCATTGAAGTATTCACCACTGCCGTGCTCAAAGGCCAGACCTGCAATGAAGAGGCTCATCGTAAATCCAATACCGCAGGCAAAGGCCACGCCGACTATCTGCATCCAGTTGATGTTGGGAGGCAGTCGAACCAGTCGCAGCAACACCGCAAGCCCAACGAAGGTAACAATGCCGACGGGCTTACCCACGAACAGACCGAGCGTGACCCCGAGCGTTACCGGATGAACAAAATCGCTCGTCGATAGGCCACCCAGCGCCAGACCGGCATTAGCGAAGGCAAAAATTGGTAGAATCGCAAATACCACGGGGCGGTGCAGATCATGTTCGAGTTCGCGCAAGGGCGATTTACCCCGTTCATCCCGCATCGGTATGCAAAACGCGATCAAAACCCCGGCCAGCGTCGCGTGAACACCCGACTTTAGCACCGCAATCCATAGCACCACGCCAAGCAGGATATAACTGGCCGGCCGTGTCACCCCAACCCGATTCATGATGACGCCAGATGCCAGGGCACCTAGTCCAATCAATAGCGCGGTTATGGACAGGTCACCGGAATAAAACAGGGCGATAATGACGATTGCCGCGAGGTCATCGAAAATCGCCAGAGTCAGCAGGAACACCTTGAGCGAGATCGGAACACGCGAGCCGAACACGCTGAGCAAGGCCAGCGCAAACGCGATATCGGTCGCTACTGGAATTGCCCAACCATCCAGGGCCACGGGATCGTGCCAGTTCATCAGGGCGTAGATCGCGGCCGGCACGAGCATGCCGCCGAGCGCGCCCATTGCCGGCAGGATGATCTGCGAAAAAGATGAAAGCTCGCCTTCCATGACCTCGCGCTTGATCTCGAGCCCGACGAGAAAGAAAAACACGGCCATCAAACCGTCGTTGATCCACAGCAATAGCGGCTTATCGATCGCGAAAGCACCTACCTGAACCGCGACGGTCGTGTCCAGCAGGCCGGCATACAGACCCGCCAGCGTAGAATTCGCCGCCAGCATCGCGATGATGGTCGCGACCAGCAACAAAATGCCGCCCGCCGACTCCAATTTCACAAAGTCTCGGACCGCGTTGGCGATCAGCGAAGTTTCGATGTCTTTGATCATGGAACCCTCATTGAATATGTCAGTGCCACGGGCATTGCCCTGGCCGATTACCCCTAGTTGGGGATAGTTATCGGGTTTAAAAGTTACCGCCCGTGCGTGCCCGAGTAACCGCTGCGTCCGGGCGACCCCCAGCCTCGCAAGGCCCCTCGCGCGGGTTCGAAGATTTCGATCCGGAGAGGATAGCACGGCGTGCTATCGTCGGAATGGCTGCTGCCGCAATCGCCGCCCGGACAGGCCGACAGCGCGCCTAACAGGTCGATCTCGGCGAAGAACTCGATGAAATCGCCGGGGCGCACCGGGCTCGCCTTCATGAAGTACTGGTGAGTATCACGCGTAAAGCCGGTACACATGAACACGTTCATGACGTCGTGCACGTGCAGCTCGGCCTTGGACAGCGGCATGTCCCGCGCGGCCGCGAGCGCGCGCATCAGGTTTGAGTGACAGCAGTGATGGTAGTCGACACCCTTCAGCAGGTAATTGGTGTAGGGATCGCAGCGCGTGCCGATGACGTCGTGCACGCCGCCGCCGTCGTCGTCCCAGCCGTACCAGGACAGCGTGTCGTGGGTGATCGTCGCCAGCGGCCGCAGCCCGGGCAGCGTGCTCCACAAGCGGTCGCCGGTGCTGACGTGGGTCGCGTGCAGCTGCCGCGTCTTGCCGCTGAAGAATCGCTCCGACAGGTCGTGCGCGTTCCACAGGTTCAGGTCGCCCACCTGCGGACCCTCGACGCTGACGATGCGAAAAAACCATCCCGCCCGAACCTCGAAGGTATTGCCGTCACGCGGCGCGACCGTGGTCTCGGCAACCTTTGTCATACCTTCCCTGGCAGCCCGATACAACTCGAGGCCGGAGGGTGGCAGCTGGTCGACCTCGTAGCAGACGATGGGTTGCGCGGAGCGACGTTCGACGGCGTCTGCCGGAGGGCTGGACTGGTGTTTTTCATTCATGGCAGAAGAGCACAGGCTGATTGACAATGCCTGGCATAATACCGTATTCAGGACATGACGGTTAGTCAGCCGAACGTCAATGTTACAATTCGAGACCGATGGTATAATTAGTTTTTCGGACCGAAAATTGAGCATACACTCTCCCAACCATCAGCCTATCGAGGAGTTCCCCCGTTGATGTCACGCAGCAAATCCATCGTCGCGGGCCTGGTGATACTGGGTTTGATCGGCGTGCTGGGCTGGGGCGTTTACCAGAAGCTCGATAAGCAGCAGGTCACGGGCAAAAAAAACCGGCAAAGATTCCCGGCGCCGGTCGAAGTCGCCGCGATCGAATCCGGGTCGATCGACCAGTTGCGCAGCTTTACCGGGACGCTCGAAGCGCGCTCCGAGTTCGTCGTCGCGCCGAAGATCAGCGGTCGCGTGGAACAGCTAAAGGTCGACCTCGCCGACAGCGTTACCCGCGGGCAGGTCGTGGCGGTGCTCGACGATGCCGAATTCGTGCAGGAAGTGGCGCGCGCGCGCGCCGACCTGGAAGTGGAAAAAGCAGGTAACGTCGAGGCGCTCGGCCTGCTCAAGATCGCCGAGCGCGAACTGCAACGACTCGAAAAAATCCAGGCGCGCGGCGATGTCTCCGAGTCCCAGCTCGATATAACCCGCGCGGAGTTGGTCGCCAAACAGGCGCTGACCGAAGTGACCCGCGCGCGCATCGCCCGCGCCGAGGCAGATCTCGAGGCGGCCCGCATCCGCCTCGGTTACACCCAGGTCAAGGCCGACTGGCAGGGCGGCGGCAACCAGCGCGTGGTGGCGCAGCGTTTCGTCGATGCCGGTGGAACCGTTTCGGCCAACACGGCACTGTTGCGCATCGTCGAACTCGATCCTATCACCGCGGTTTTTTTCGTCACCGAGCGCGATTACGCGAAGCTTCGGGTCGGCCAGCAGGCCAGCCTAGATACCGACGCCTTTCCCGGGGACAGGTTTAGCGGCAGCGTCGAACGCATCGCGCCGGTGTTCAGCGAGACCACGCGCCAGGCGCGTGTCGAATTGCTGGCAAACAATCCCGATCTGCGCCTGAAACCCGGCATGTTTATCCGCGCCTCGGTGATGCTGCAGCGCGTCGATAACGCGATCATCATACCCGAGCAGGCGCTGACCCGGCGTAACGATCAACAGGGCGTATTCGTCGTCAATCCCGATGATGAAACGGCCCGCTGGCAGGTCGTCGAAACCGGCATCCGCCAGGGTGACAGGATACAGGTCAGGTCCCCCGAGTTGTCCGGTCAGGTGGTCGTGCTCGGTCAACAATTGCTTGACGACGGTTCCGCGCTGCGCATCGTGGAGGGGGCAAAACAATGAACCTGGCCCAGGCTTCGGTCCGCCGACCGGTATTTGCTTCGATGGTCACGCTGATCGTGGTCGTGCTCGGCGCGATGGCGCTGAGCCGGCTGCAGATAGACCTGTTACCCAGCATCGAGCTGCCGACGCTAACCGTGCGCACCCAGTACGAGGGCGCCGACCCGGTGGTCATGGAACGGCTGGTGACGCAGATCGTCGAGGAAATCATTGCCACCGTGCCCGGCGTCGAGGAGATGACGTCGCAGTCCTACGAGGGCAATAGCCGGGTACGCGTCAGTTTCGGCTGGGGTTCCGATATCGACAGCGTCGCGGTGGACGTTCAGGCGACGCTCGGCGACGAGATCAGCGAATTACCCGAGGATATCGTCGGCCCGCGCGTATCGAAGTTCGACGTCGACAGTTTCCCGGTAGTTCTGCTCGGCATTTCCAGCCCGCTGGACCCTGTGGAACTGACGCAGCTGGTCGAGGACCAGATCCGCTATCGGCTGGCGCGCATTCCCGGCGTCGCGCAGGTCGATCCGTGGGGCGGCTTTACGCGCCAGGTCCGGGTCGAGCTGGACCCGACCAAGATCAACGCGCTGGGCCTGCCGCTCAACGATATGCTGGACGCGATCCGCGACGCCAACCTCGACCTGCCCGCAGGCAAGCTCGAGAGCGGCCGCTTCGAAGTGACGCTGCGCGCGCCGGCCGAGTTCCAGAACCTCGACGAGATCCGCGGTACGGTAATCGCCGAACGTGACGGCGCCCAGGTCACGCTGGGGCAGGTCGCCGTGGTCAAGGACACTTACGAAAAACTGCAGCGCATCATCCGCGTCAACGGCGAACGCGGCCTCAGGATTGCGATTCGCAAACAGGCCGAGGCCAATACCGTTGAGGTTTCACGCCGGGTACTCGAGGAAATCGAGGAAATCAACCGCGCCTTCCCGCAGCTGCACGTTACCCCGGTAATCAACCAGGGTAATTTCATCGAACGCTCGATCGAGAACGTTGCGCGCTCGGTGCTCTACGGCAGCGCGCTGGCGGTGCTGGTACTGCTCTTTTTCCTGCGCAACCTGCGCAGCACCGTGGTTATCTTCCTGGCGATACCGATTTCGATGCTGGCCACCTTCGCACTGCTGTTTTTCGGCGGTTTTACGCTGAACCTGATGACGCTGGGCGGTCTTGCGCTCGGTGCTGGCCTGATGCTGGACGGGTCGGTGGTAGTGCTCGAAAATATCTTTCGCCGCTACCAGGAACGCGGCGAGAATCCAGGGCAGGCGGCGGTCGCCGGTACCGGCGAGGTCGCCTCGGCGGTGGTTGCCGGCACGGTCACGACGCTGACCATTTTTCTGCCGCTGATATTCCTGCAGGGAGTCACCGGCGTGTTGTTTCGCGAGCTGGCCTACGTGATCATGTTTTCGCTGGGCTGCGCGCTGTTGGTAGCGCTCGGGCTGGTGCCGATGCTGGCCTCGAAAATGTTGAGCAGCGCGCGGCAGCACGATAGCGAACAGGTGACGGAACGAATCGGCCAGGGCGCGGCAGCGGCGTTTACCCGGCTCGAGAATGGCTACCGCGACCTGCTCACCTATACCCTGCATCATCGGTTCGCGGTGATAGTGCTTTCGTTTTCGCTACTTGCCGCGAGCCTGCTGCTGATACCGTATATCGGTACCGAGTTCATGCCGCCCAGCGACGAGGGCGAGGTGCGCGTTAGCGGCGAAATGGAGGTCGGCACGCGCATCGACCTGCTCGATCGCCAGACTCGCCTGATGGAGGCGATCGTCTACGACAACGTGCCCGAGGCGCTGGCGTCGGTGGTTTCGATCACGCCATCGGGCACCTGGGGCCGGTCCAGGGCGCAGGGTGAAATCCGCCTGTCGCTGGTCCCGGCCGCCGAGCGCTCCCGCTCCAACGAGGCTATCGCCAACGACCTGCGCAAGCTACTCGACGGCCAGATCCCCGGGATGCAGATTCGTACCCGGGCGCCGCAGGGACAGTTCCTGCTGGAGCGACTGCTCGCCAACCCGGAGGGTATTACCGTCGAGGTGCGCGGCTTCGACCTCGACGCGCTGGGCCTGCTGTCGCAACAGGTAGCCGCCGCGATCGAGGACGTGCCCGGCATCACCGACGTCGACGTCAGCCGCGAGGTCGGCATCCCGCAGCAACAGATCAGGATGCTGCGCGACAAGATCGCCGACCTCGGGCTCGACGTGCGCGATGTTACCGAGGTCATCGAGACCGCGGTGGCCGGTTCCCGCGCCGGCGAATTTCGCGTTTCCGGCAACGCTTACGCGATCCTGCTGCAGCTCGCCGACGCCGAGCGTCGTTCGATCGACGAAATTCTCGACCTGACGCTACGCACCCCGGACGGCGAGCAGGTCGCGCTGCGCAACCTCGTTGACACGTCGGGCGGTCGCGGACCGGTGGTAATCGAACGCAAGGATCAGCAGCGGCTGATTTCGGTCAAGGCCAACGTCGCCGACCGCGACCTGGGTTCGGTCGCCGTCGACGTACGCGAACGCCTCGATACGATCGCGCGGCCTGTTGGCTACGACCTGGTAATAGGCGGCAACTACGAGGAGCAGGAAAAAGCTTTCAACGAGTTGAAGGTTTCGCTGCTGCTGGCGCTGTTGCTGGTTTACATGGTGCTCGCATCGCAGTATGAATCACTGCGCGCGCCGCTGGTGGTAATGCTGTCGGTGCCGGTTTCGACCGTCGGCGTGCTGCTGACGCTGTTGCTGACCGACACCACGCTCAACCTGCAGTCCGCAATCGGCTGCATCATGCTGTGCGGCATTGCGGTCAACAACGCGATCCTGCTGGTCGACCAGGCGGGTCGCCTGCGGCGCGACGGCATGAATACCGCCGCGGCGCTGAGCGAGGCCGGCCGGCTGCGCCTGCGCCCGATTCTGATGACCACGCTGACGACGATTCTGGCGCTGCTGCCGCTGGCGCTCGGTATCGGCGAAGGCGCCGACGCGCAGGCACCGCTCGCGCGCGCGGTGCTCGGCGGCCTGGCGGCTTCGACGCTGATTACGCTGTTGCTGATACCGGCGGTGTACGCGCTGTTCTACCCGGATGCGAAAGCGGCCAAACCTGCAGGGACGCCGCAAAAAGTGCTGGAATAATGCAGCTGCCCAGGGTTCCGACCCTATGCGGAGGCTATCGACGACATCCTGCCGATACGCCGACCGTTCGGGCTAACCCTGACCGGTACGCTGTTTCAGCGTGTTCTCGAGCCGGCCGATACCGTCGATTTCGCAGCACACCACGTCGCCATCGACCAGGTACCGGGGTGGCTTGAAGCCGATCCCGACGCCTGCCGGCGTACCCGTCGCGATCACGTCCCCGGGCAACAGCGTGACGCCTGCAGCAATAGTCTCGATGATGGTGGGCACGTCGAAGATCAGCAGCCCGGTATTGGAATCCTGGCGCTTCTCGCCGTTGACCCAGGTGCGAACGCCGGTGTCGGCCAGATCTATTTCATCACGGGTTACCGCAACAGGGCCCATTGGGCAGAAGGTATCCTGAGATTTGCCGATTAGCCACTGGCTGTAGCGGCCCTGCAGGTCGCGCGCGGTGACGTCGTTGACGATCGTGTAGCCCCAGACATGATCCAGCGCGTTGGCGCGCGCGATACCGCGACCGGGTTTGCCGATGATAACCGCGAGTTCCACCTCGTAATCGATTGCACTGGATACCTCCGGATCGAATTCGATAAACGCGCCGGGCCCGGTGACCGACTCGGGCACCTTGGAAAACACGATCGGGTGCTCGGGTACCGCGCCCTGCGCGGCGCTGGAATCGAAGCCGCTGCTGGAAAATTCGTGCGCATGTTCGAAGTAGTTCTTGCCGACGCAGAACAGGTTACGGCGCGGACGCGGCAAAGGCGCCTCGAGCGTTACTTCATCCAGCCCCAGCGCGGTGCTCGTTGGCGGCAGGTCCTTCCCTGCAAGATGCAACTCGATCAGGTACTGAATACCCTGCTGCGCCTGCTCTGCGGTCACCTCGAACGGGTTAATCGTGGCGGTGTTATCCTCGACCAGGCCGACCTTGCGTTCACCGGCATGCTTAAACGTCGCTATCTTCAAAATGTTGCTCCGATGTTTTCCCAGCCCGAAACCGGGCCTCTAGTCCCCACGGTAAACCGGTTCGGGCTGGGTGAAAAAGCCGTGCAGAATGTGATAGACCATCAGGTAGTTTTTCTGCTGGAAACTCGCATGCGAAATGCCCGGCATGACGCAGAACTGCTTGTCGCTGCTGGGCAGTGCGGTAAAGAAATTGACCAGGTCTTCGAAACCGGCGATGCCGTCGTATTCACCGCGCATGATGATCGTCGGGCATGGAATCTTCCCCGGGTCCACCAGCGGCAGGCGCGAACACATGTCGATGTAGGTGCCGTTCGGCATCGAATCGTCGAGCGCGGTAATCGCATCGGCAAAGGCATCGATGACATCCTCCGCCGCGGTTCCCGGGTGGTCGCGGTTGAAAATCGAGTAGACGAAATCGCGATCGATCGGCCGCCGCTTCGATTCCAGGAATTGCGGCAGTTTCTGGCGACGCTGTTCGAGCGTCGGACTGCCCTCGCCAGTCCAGACAAAGGCATCCAGGGCCAGGCGCGAGATACGCTCCGGGTGGGCTTCGGCAAACTTTGCCGCGCGCAGCGCACCGGACGATATACCGTAGACGAGGAAACCATCGTTGCCGCGCAGCGACTGTATATAGGAACTCGCCGCGGCGAGGTCGTCCGCACCGTTGGCGATGTCACAGGTGATGTCGCGGGTCTTGTCCGAGCGGCCGTATCCTTCCATGTCGACGCACCAGGTATCGAAACCACGGGCCGCGAACCAGTCCATGACGGAGCTGAACGGGCGTCCCGGTACCTGCAGGTCGAAGGTCGGCTGCGAGGCCATCGACGAGCCGTGCACGAACAGCACCGTACCACGTTTATCCTCTGGCTTGTCGACATACTTTTCGTACAGGAACAGGCGCACCTCGCCCTTGTTGGTCCAGTGTTCCTCGCTCAGGATATTGTAATCATCCGCGGATTCGTTCATTGCTGTTCCACCTTTATCTGTTAAATGAAATCGAGTTAGATTCCGAGCCGAGCCATCTGCTTTTCCGGGTAACGCGTGCCGATGATTCGCCCGGCATCGATGGCGTTCTCGATTTGCGTCATTTCGTCTTTGCTCAACTCGACCTCGAGTGCCGTCAGGCTGTCCTTCAGCGTGTCACGCCGCGAGCAGCCCGGGATCGGCACCACGTCGTCACCGCGCGCCAGTACCCAGGCGATGGCGAGCGCCGCGGCCGAAACCCCTTTACTCGCCGCAATATCTGCGAACGCGTTGACCATCGACAGGTTGGCATCGAGGTTATCACCCTGGAATCTCGGCATGTCACGGCGGCGATCGTTATCGCCAAGCTGGTCAAGCGAGGTTATCTGGCCACTCAACAGCCCGCGGCTAAGCGGTGCGTAGGCGACGAAACCGATGCCGAGTTCGCGGCAGGTGGGCAGAATTTCCGCCTCGACGTCGCGGCTCGCGAGCGAGTACTCGGTCTGCACCGCGGCCAACGGGTGCGTCGCCTGTGCGCGACGAATCGTGTTCGCGCCAGCCTCGGATAGCCCGATCGCACCCACCTTGCCCTGCTCGATCAGTTGCGCCATCGCGCCGACGGTATCCTCGATCGGTACCGACGGATCCATACGGTGCAGGTAGTACAAATCGATGAAATCGACGCCCATGCGCGCGAGCGCCTTGTCACAGGCCTCGAACACGTATTCCGGCTTGCCGTTGACCTTGCGCGTTCCGTCCGGCAGACGCATGTTGCCGAACTTGCTGGCGAGAAAAACCCGGTCACGGATTCCAGCAAGCGCGCGGCCGACGAGTTCCTCGTTCTTGCCGCCGGCGTACATATCGGCGGTATCGATCATCGTGATCCCGGCATCGACCGCGGCATGTATCGTCGCAATGGCCTCCTCAGGATCCGGCGTCGCGTAAATGGGCGTCATTCCCATGCAGCCCAGACCCAGCGCTGACACCAGAGGCCCGTTTTTTCCAAGTTGACGTTTTTGCATTGTTTGCCTCCTCGACGTATCGGTTTGTTACGGCTCCGCCAGGTAAATTCCCACGCGTGATTATACCCTACAAGCGCCCTGGTGTTAGGCCTGCGGCCGAAACTCGACCACTTCGAAACCACGGTTGCGATCGAGCAGATAAACCAGCCCGCGCGCGTCGAGGTCGACATCGTTGGTCTGCGGACTGGGCTCGTCCGCTGCCGGGGCCGGGATGTAAAAGCCGGTCTCCACGGGCCGCGTCGGATCCGCGATATCGACGATGCGCAAGCCACCGGAAAACCAGGCACAATAGACCAGGTGGTCGTCGATGTGCTCCTGAAACTGGTGCATGCCGAAACGTCCAGGTGCACGCGACCAGGGCGAATCCATCTCGCTGACGTGGAACGTCGACAACGGCGTGATCGCGTCCAGATCGGTAACGTCGAACAGCCATAATCCAGCGTGAGGCTGCCCATGCCGATGTTCATGTTCCTCGTCGGCCACCACCGCGACACGCCGTCCATCGAGGCGTCGCGTCACCGGCAGTACGGTGTGCGTGGGCTCGACCACCCAGGGATGGTAACTATAGGCCGCCCGGGTTTTCGGGCTGGAGATGTCGCTGATATCGATGACGCGAAAGCCGGCATGCCATACCGAAGCCCACAACTCGTCGCCAACGCGTAGCGCGTGGTGCAAGCGATGGCCGTAACCCTGCCAGGTCGGCGTCTCGCCACCTGCCAGGTGCTGTCCGGGCATCCACCAGCGCGCGACTTCTTCCGGCTTCTCGGGATTTATGAGGTCGTAGATGACGAGGATATTACCGAGGTAACCGGGCATCTCGGTCGAGATATAGGCATAGCGTTCATCCAGGTCGAATCGATGCACGCCGAAACCATGGGTACGCTGGTAGCTGAGCAGGCGCGGTTGCGCGCGGTCACTGATATCCCAGACCTTGAACCCCCCCTCGTCATAACCGCGCGCCAGCGTTGCCTCGAGAGTATCTAATTCGGCAGCGTCGAGATCCAGCTCGCGGGCAAGCTCACCGGCTTCGGGCCTGCGCCCGAGTGCGTTAGTCAAGGTGTCGCGCGCTTCGGCCAGGCGCTGCGATTCACGACGCAGGAAATGGCGCCGATCCTGCTCGACGTTGGTGACCATGATGTCTCCGCAGACCCGGACCTTGTGACTATGCGACCAAGGGCTGACCTCGAGGCGCGCGCATACCCGCGGTTTGCGCGGATCGGAGACATCGATGATGCTGGTGCCATAAGGCGGCTTCATGTGACCGACGTAGGCGAAACCATCGCTGACCACGACCTGGCCGCCGCCCTCGATATCGAGACGCGACAGGCTTTGGGTATTACGGCTGAGCTCCTGTTTCATTCCGTGGCGTTGGTATTTCCGGATTTCAAACGACCGAGATAGCGCTTCAATCCCGGCGCCAGCAACGACAACAGCAGCAATACCCAAAGCGTGTTGCCGAGCGCCGACGAAAACAGCACGGTCAGATCGCCCTCCGATATACGCAGCGCCCGCAGAAAATAGTTTTCCAGCAGCGGCCCAAGTATGACCCCGATCAGGATCGCGGCGACGTGATAACCGGTGCGCCGGGCAATGTAACCGATGACGCCGAACACGATGGCGACGCCCATATCGAAGACATAGGCGCGCGGCACGAAAGAACCCACCAGCGTAAACGCAATCAGGATCGGCGCCATGTAAACGGTCGGCACCACCATGACGCGCGAAAAGTAACGCGTCAGCGGCAGGATCATCAATCCGAGCAGGACATAGGTGATCAGCATCGCGGTAAACGAACCGTAGGCGATCATCGGCTGCGAGTCGAACAGGTCGGGGCCAAAGGCGACGCCGTGATACTCGAGCACCACGGCCATGATGGCGGCGGTGGCGCCGCCGGGCACGCCGATGATGAGCAGCGGTATCAGCGTGCCGGAGGTGACACCGTTATTGGCTGACTCGGGCGCGACCAGGCCCGGAATGTGGCCGGTACCATAAAGCTCGGGCGTCTTCGAAAGGATGCGCGATTGCTGGTAAGCGACAAAAGATGCGATCGCCGCGCCGGCGCCGGGGATAACGCCGATCACCAACCCTAGCAGGCTGGTCCAGATAACTTCTTTCCAGTGAACAAAGGTGTCGCGGATGCCCTCGAAAGTAGGGCCCCAGCCGGCGTGCTGCTGTTTGATCGCGCCCTGCTCCGACAGGATGGTATTGCGCTCGATAACGACAAAGGCTTCGGAGATGGCGAACAATCCGACCAGAGCCGGAATCAGCGGCACCTTGTCATAGAGTTCGAGAAAACCGAAGGTGCCGCGCGGCGCCTCGTAAACCACGTCGGCGCCGATGTAGCCGATCATCAAACCGAAGAAACCCGCGATCAGCCCCTTGATCGTGTCAGCCGCGGAAATCGTCGCAATCAGGGATATGCCAAACAGCATTACCACTATCATCTCGACGCTATGCAGGTGATAGGCCACCTGCGAAAGCCATGGGATCAGTAACAGCGCGGCAACGGTGGTGATCAGCCCGGCGGCAACCGACGCCGTAAACGAAATCGCCAGCGCCTGCTGGCCGCGTCCCGATACCGCCATCGGGTAACCATCCAGCGGCGTCGCGGCAGCACCCGCAGTGCCGGGGATATTGACCAGGATCGCCGGGATTCCCGCGCCGAGCCGCGACGCGGTATAGAGCGCGACCATGAAGATCATGCCGGTAGCGGGTTCCATCGACAAGGTCAACGGCAGCAGGATGATGATGGTGTTGGCCGCGCTGAATCCGGGAATGGCGCCAACCACGATTCCGAGCAAGGTGGCGGGTATGATGATCCACCAGTAGTCGAGGGTATCGACGAACAACGAAACAAATACGCCGAAATCGGGTGCCATGGCCTACAGCACGCTCTTGAGCCAGTCCTCGATCGGACCGGTCGGGAAACGCGTCTTGAAAAAATACAGAAACACGATGTAGCCGATCACCGAACTCGAAATCGAGATCACTGCCGCATTTCTCCAGTTGGCGAGCGATGAAAGCAGCACGATTGCCGCAAATACGAAGATAAGGGTGGTCAGCGTGAATCCCAGGCTTTCGATAAACCAGACATAGGCGACCGCGAGCGCGAGTAAACCGATGCGTCGGCTGCTAGTGGGCACGTATCCAAGCATGGCCTGCAGCGATCCCTGCAACCGTAGCGTTTCACGGTGTCGGTGGATCCGCCATACGCTGCGAATGATGAACGCGACGATGGCCATGGACAAAAGGCCGCTGACGACGATCGCGCTGGCCTGCGATATCCACGGGACCTCGGTTATCGTGGTCAGGTAATAAATCGTGAAACCCAGCGCGAGTGCCGGAATAATGCAATCGGGCAGTATATTACGCGCTTCTTGTTGTGGATCCTGTTGCATCCGGTTCACCGTGAATTCTTAAGTTTGCGATAAGTAGACACGCAAGATCGTACTGCCCGAACTAACGCGCGCTCGAAGTCGTAAGCCGTTCAGACCGACGCTCCCGGGCTTCGTCACCCGGGGGCAGAGTCTACGGGGTAAGTCGATACTAGCCGGTCAGCAGGTTGCGATATTCCTGACCCAACGAGGTGATGTTGTCGACATATTTGCGACATTCGACGATGCCGCCTGGCGAAATAAGCGCCCAGGACCCCTTGCCCTTGGTAACCGCTTCCTTATAAGCCGGATCGCTAAATACCTTCATGCCGGACTCGCGCAGCTTGTCGAAACGATCGGGATACTTCTCGGCCGCCGCCGTCTTGATTCCGAATGCGCGGGCGCCTGCGGCTATCGGCGGGATCCCGAGCTTGTATTCGGTGTTGATCAATACCGCTCCCGGCGCATCCTCCGGCACCAGGTTCTTTTCGTCGAACAATCCGAGTACCTTGATACCCTTTCTTCCCATCGCCGTGGTGACCGGCAGCACTCCGAGATCCACCTCTCCGGTTAGCACGCCGTTACGCGTATTCTTGCCGCCCGATAGCGGAATCAGGTTCACCTTCATTCCGGTCTTGTTCGCCAGCACCAGCATGCCCAGCGAAGCGGGATGTGCGAGCCGGCTGGTAGCCACGGTAAGCGTACGTTTCTTGCCTTCGGCGACGACATCATCGATGGTCTTCATCGGGCTTTTATCACTGATAAATACACAGCCGGGATCGGCATCGACCATCAGGAAATAAAAGTAATCGTCGAGCGAAAAATTTGGTTTCTTGACGACCCAGTTCAGAACCTCGGGTCCCATGTTGCCAAAAATCAGGTCATGACAGTCGTCCTCGGCCTTGCCCATGTAGGTTTCGTAGCCGACGCGGCCAGCGGCCCCTGGATAAAACGACGGCTCCAGGTCGACGCCCAGGTAATCTTTCCAGACGCCGCCAAAGTTACGAAAGTTACGATCGGCGCCACCCCCGGCACGGGTCGGGATAAATACCTTTATCGTGCGCTCGGGAAAACCGGCGCCATAACTCAACGTTGGCATTCCCGCGGCGGCAAGCCCCGCGGCGCTCAGTTTCAGAAATAAACGACGATTATGATTATTCATGTTCCTCTCCGGTTTGCTGGCGCTTTTCGGTTTGATACTGGCGCCTTTGCCGACAAGATAACCGAATTATCAGATGCAATCAATTCGGTCTGTCGGCCGGCGCGCACGCTAGTCGAAAAGACCTAATGTCGAGTTTGTCTCATCGATTTCGGGCTTGCCGAATTGCCTTCCTGGCAGGAATACCCCGACGTTTCTGCGAATTTTATTTTAACGCGCAAAGCCCCGTTTCAGAGCAGATCGACGCAGCAATCCTGTCTAGCCGAGGATAGGTACGTGGAACCCCCCTGAAATCCGCGGCC